>ERZ1106943.1902-NODE-1902-length-19271-cov-4.805631_pt1 | contig 19271 bp, 20 predicted proteins | sample MGYA00403671_ERZ1106943 | MGnify/ENA primary metagenome ERZ1106943 (study PRJEB35170, sample SAMEA104062427) | human gut metagenome | biome: human gut; feature: human-associated habitat; material: faeces | place: Denmark | collected 2012-06-14 ...
ATCGACAGCCTCAGTCCCTGCGTACATAGTACGCAGGGACTTTCCTATATGGCGAGATTTTTCTTTACGCCAGTTCAGCCTGACCGGTGTAGAGCTGGTAGTAGCGGCCGTGCTGGGCCAGCAGATCCTCGTGGTCGCCCCTCTCGATGATGCTGCCCTGCTCCAGAACCATAATGGCCTTGGAGTTGCGGACGGTGGAGAGCCGGTGGGCGATGACGAATACAGTGCGCCCCGCCATCAGCCGGTCCATGCCCTTTTCGATGAGCTTTTCCGTCCGGGTGTCGATGGAACTGGTGGCCTCGTCCAAAATCAGCACCGGCGGGTTGGCGCAGGCGGCGCGGGCGATGTTCAAAAGCTGCCGCTCGCCCTGGCTGAGGCTGCCGCCCTCGCTGGTGAGGACCGTTTGATAACCGTCAGGCAGGTGGCGGATGAAGCCGTCCGCTCCCGCCAGCCGGGCCGCGGCCTCCACCTCCTCGTCGGTGGCGTCCAGACGGCCATAGCGGATGTTGTCTGCCACCGTGCCGGTAAAGAGGTGGGTATCCTGCAGGACCACGCCCAGTGACCGCCGCAGAGAGTCTTTCTGAATGTCCCGAACATTGATGCCGTCATAGGTGATGGTGCCGGACTGGATCTCATAGAACCGGTTGATCAGGCTGGTGATAGTGGTCTTTCCGGCGCCGGTGGAGCCTACAAAGGCGATCTTCTGACCGGGCTTGGCAAAGAGGGAAATGTCATGGAGGATGATCTTCCGGTCATCGTAACCAAACACCACATGGTCGAACCGCACATCCCCCCGCAGGGGCACCAGACTGCCGTCCGGCTTTTTCCACGCCCACGCGCCGGTGTCGTAATCCGCCTCAGTGATGGTGCCGTCCGGGTTTTCCTTCACCCGCTCCAGTGTCACCTTGCCGTCATCTACCTCCGGCTCCGCCTCCATGATCTCAAAGACCCGCTCCGCGCCGGCCACGGCGGAGAGGATGGTGTTCACCTGCTGAGAGATCTGGGTGATGGGCTGGCTCACCTGCTTGGTATACTGCAAAAAGGCGGAGAGCCCGCCCAGATCGCCGGTGCGGATGGCCAGCAGGCCGCCGATGCAGCAGGTGATGGCATAGTTGATGTGGCTCAGGTTTCCCATGGCGGGCATCATAGCCCCGGCGTAGGCCTGCGCCCGGGTGGCGGCGTCCCGATAGGTATCGTTCAACCCGGTAAAGCCTGCCTTGGCCGCTGCCTCGTGGTTAAAGACCTTGATGACCTTCTGGCCCTCGATCATCTCCTCGATGTAGCCGTTCACTGCGCCGATGGCCTTCTGCTGGGCGGCGAAATACCGGCGGCTGCGGCCGCCGATGGTTTTCACCACCAGCAGCATGACCCCCAGCATCACGGCGGTGATGGCCGTCAGGATGGGACTGAGGACGATCATCATCATGACTGTGCCCACAAAGGTCAGGGAGCAGGAAATGAGGCTTGCGAAGCTGTTGTTCAAAGCCTCGGACACCGTTTCGATATCGTTGGTATACCGGCTCATCAGCTCACCGTGGGTGTGAGTATCGAAGAATTTCAGGGGCAACTTCTGCATTTTGTTGAACAGGTCCGCCCGGAGCTTTGCCACGGTGTTCTGGGCCACATGGACCATGATCCGCGCATAACCGTAGGAGCACACTGCCCCCACAACATAGACCCCCGCCATGACACAGAGCATTTTGGCAAGGCCGATAAAATCGCCGGGGAGGATATAATCATTGATGAGGGGCTTGATGAGATAGGAGCCTGCCACGGAACAGGCGGCGCTGATAAACAGCAGGATCACCACAATCACCAACAGCGCCTTATACCGCCCCAGATAGCCCACGAGCTTGCTTAGGGTGCCCCGCAGATCCTTGGGCTTTCGGAAGCCGCCCCGGGGACCACCGGGACCGTGGCCCGGTCCGCGTTTCGTATTGTTCTCAGCCACCGATGCTCACTCCTTCCTGCTGGGATTCGTAGACCTCACGGTAGATCTCGCAGGTCTTCATCAGTTCCTCGTGGGTGCCTTGGGCCGCCACCGCGCCGTCATCCATCACCAGAATCAGGTCGGCGTCCATGACGGACGTCACCCGCTGGGCCACGATGAGCTTGGTGGTTCCCGGCAGATCCTGCCGGAATGCCTGACGGATCTTCGCATCCGTGGCAGTATCCACGGCGCTGGTGGAATCGTCCAAAATCAGCACCTTCGGTTTTTTCAAAATAGCACGGGCAATGCACAGCCGCTGCTTTTGTCCGCCGGAGACATTGACGCCCCCCTGTCCCAGATCGGTGTCCAGACCGTCAGGCATCCGCTCCAGAAATTCGTCGGCACAGGCAGCGCGGCAGGCGGCCCAAAGCTGGTCCTCCGTGGCGTTGGGATCGCCCCAGAGCAGATTTTCCCGGATGGTACCGGAGAACAGGGTGTTCTTTTGCAGCACCACGCTGACGGACTCCCGCAAATGCTCCATGGTGTAGTCCGCCACCGGCCGTCCGCCTACGGAGACGGTGCCTTCTTGCGCCTCGTACAGCCGGGGGATCAGGCTCATGAGGCTGGTCTTGCCGCTGCCGGTGCCGCCCAAAATGCCCACCGTAGCCCCGCTGGGAATGTGGATGTTCACATCCTTCAGCACCCACTCCGGACTGGTTTCACTGTATTTGAAAAACACATGGTCAAAGTCGATGCTGCCGTCCTTCACGGCGGCGTCCGCCTTGGCGCTGTCGTCGGTGATGGCGGGCCGCTCATCCAGAACCTCCACGATCCGCTTGGCGCAGGCGATGGACCGGGTCATCATCATGAACATCATGGAAACCATCATCAAGGACATCAAGATCTGGGTGATATAGGTGAAGAAGGCGGTCAAATCGCCCACCGGCAGCGTCCCGGCGTAGACCATTTTGCCGCCGAACCACATGACGGCGATGATGGTGCTGTAAACCACCAGCATCATCACCGGCATATTGATGACCACCATGCCGAAGGCCCGCATGGAGCTTTCCTTCAGATCACCGTTGCGCTTGGCGAACTTCTCCTCCTCATAGTCCTCCCGGACGAAGGACTTCACCACCCGGATGCCGGTGAGGTTTTCCTGCACCACCAGGTTCAGGGCGTCCGTCCGCTCCTGGAGGGACCGGAACAGCGGCCCCGCTTTGGTGAGGATCAGGACGATGACGATCAGCAGCAGGGGGATCACCACCAGAAATACGTTGCTCAGGTCACGGCTCAGCCGGATGGACAGCACCAGCGCCGCCACCAGCATCACCGGGGCCCGCACCAGCAGCCGCATCCCCATCATCAGCGTCATCTGCATATTGTTGACGTCATTGGTCAGCCGGGTCACAAGGGACGCGGTAGAGAACTTCTCGATGTTGGAAAAGGCAAAATCCTGAATGTGCTCATACTCCGCCCGCCGCAGCTCCGCGCCGAAACCCTGTCCGGCAACGGAGGAAGATGCCGCAGCCCCCAGTCCGAAGCACAGGGAGATGACAGCCATCCCCATCATGAGAAGGCCCTTTTGCAGAATGTAGTTCTGATTCGCCGTTTCAATGCCGATATTCACAATATCCGCCATCACCAGCGGGATCAGCAGTTCAAAAATGGCCTCGGCGGCACTGCACAGAACGCCCAGGGCGATCCACTTGGAATAGGGCTTTGCGTAAGCCCCCAGTTTTTTCAGCATGGGGTTCGGTCCTCCTCTAAATTCTCGATGACACGGTACAAAAGCAGCCGCAGAGCCTCAGTCTCCTCCAGCCGCAGTCCCTTGACCATGACCGCTTCCGCCTCCTGAAAGGCAGCCTGCACCAGACTGTTCAGTTCCCGGCCCTTCTCCGTGGCCGTGACCTGCTTCTGCCGCTGGTCATTTTCATCCGCCGTGCGGCGGATCAGGCCCTTTTCCTCCATCCGGTCCAGAATACCGTTGGCAGTGGAGGGCCGCACCCGCAGGTGTTCCACCACATCCCGCTGGGGAGCGGTGTAGCCATGACTGCTGAGATACAGCAGCGTATGGGTCTGGGAGGGAGTCATGTCATACCGGGATAACCGGGCATCCATCCGTTCCCGTGCCAGATGGGTCGCGTGGCCTAACAAAGGCCCCAAAAAATCCGGTCCGCAAACTGGTTTCATATCGGTATCAGCTCCTTTGCATTTAGTGTCCTAATTTTTAGTATGCTAAATATTAGCATACACTAAAACATTCGTCAACACAATATTTCGCCTGTATTTTTGAACATTTTATGAACAGATTTATTCGCTTTGTTTTTCTGTGAACAATTTATGAAGAATTGGCTTCACCTGTTGACTTTTCCGTTTTCACACCGTATGATAAAGCCATAGAAGCAATCCCAACCAATCTCATTTTCCCTCTCTTTTCTCTATCTTACACGGAGAGACGGACGGCGTGAGCCGTCCGTCTTTCTACATATTCTCCCATAAAAAACAACTGCCTGTACCGGTTCTCAACCCCCGGTACAGGCAGTTGTTTTTTATTGATCCAACGGTCTCAGTCCTGTGAGTTCACGGCCGCTCCGATTCCGACGGCGCAGGTGCAGGACCGGCTTCTTCCGATTCCGTCTGCGTGGGCGCAGGTTCCTTCGGTGCTTTCCCCGCTACGCTGTGCGTCCGAAGATAGTCCAGCCAAAGCCGGCAGCCCGCCCGGTTCAGATGAACGCCATCGAAGCTCAGTTCCTCCGGCAGACAGCCGTCCTCTCCGGTGAGGGCCTCCGCCACATCTACATAGGCGCAGCCGTTTTCCTCTGCCAGCTCCCGCCAAACCTGATTATAGGCCAGAATTCGCTGATTATTGACATAGGAGCCTTTGGCGTCCTGCTCTGTTGAGACCGGCAGCAGAGACTGAATCACCAGCTCCGCGTCGGGATGGTCCGCCTTCAGTCGGCGGATCAGGTTTTCCGCATGGCCCCGGAAGATGTCCGTCCCCTTCCAGCCCAGTTCGTTGACGCCCAGCATCAGGTAGATCTTTCCGCAGTCTGCGGCGGCCACGGCCTCTGCCAGAGAGACCTTTTTCCCATTTTCGCCCTTCCAGTTTTCCAGTTCCGTAGCGGAGGCCACTGTTTCTCCGGTAACGCAGAAATATGTGCCCCGGTTCAATCCGCTGTAAAGCCGGAAGCCGTCAGTTCGGGAGTCCCCCACAAAAGCCACATCGTCAAAATAGCTGTCATCCACCGGCGCCGATTCCGCCACCGGCCCCCAGGGTTTCTCCGGGACAGGGTCTTCCTCCACTGGTTCTTCCGGCAATTCCGGTTCCGCGGGGATCACCGTTACGGACGGCTCCTCCTGTGCCGGCTCCTCCGGCGGGACCGCCGCCGTCTGATGGGAATGTACCGCCAGCAGGCCAGCAGCCGCCAACAGCAGCACCGCAGCCAGCATCCAGCCATGCGGATTTTTCCTCATACGCTTACCTGTCACGGACACATTCCCCCCTTTCCTTCAGCGCTTGACATTATGTAAACGCAGTGTATTTCTTATTAGACACTTTTTGCCGGAAATAGTCGATACAATTTGATGTAAATTTGATGACAATTCGGTGACAGTTTTTTCCGATATGAAACGGCCCGGGTCCAGGACGCATCCTGGACCCGGGCTGTTTGCTTGTCAATCCCGCAGAGAGGTGGGATAGATCCCCGCCGCGTGGAGCTTTTGCAGGTCCTCTGCCACCAGGGCCCGGTCCTCATGGTAGGTCATGCCGAACCACTTGTCCTTGGAGCTCAGCACGGAAACGGTCATCCGTCCCGCCTTCAACTCCTCGCCCACCATCAGCGGCAGCAGGCACTCTGCCTTCATCGCGTCATCAGGCAGCCCCCGGAGGAAGTTCTCAAAATAGGTCCGCAGCGCCGGGAAGATCGAGGGCATGAAACCCCAGAAGTTCATGGAGACCACCGTATCCGGTGCCAAGTCCCGGCCGGCATCCAGGTCCGTCAGGTGCCCGTCGGGGTACAGCTGAATTTTCAGCGTCTCCTGAATGGAATCCAGCCTGCCGTCCTTCACCTTGCAGACACCCCGGGACACGGTGCCGTGGAGACTGGCAGTGTTTTTCAGCAGATAGCCCACCATGGTTCCCTTGCCCTCGGCAGGCAGCTTGACCAATTCCTCATAAATCGTCCGGTAGGCGTCCACCCCGTAATAATCGTCGGCATTGATGACGCAGAAGGGTCCGTCCACCTCCGGCTCCGCGCACAGCAGGGCGTGGACCGTGCCGAAGGGCTTGGTGCGTCCCTCAGGAATGTGATAGAAGTCCGGTACGGAGGTATAGTCCTGATAGACGTAGGCCACCTGCACCGGCTGGCCCTTCGCCGTCTTTTTCTCCTTGAGATAGCCCACCAGCTCGTCCATCATCTCCCGCATTTCCGGCTTGATGATGAACACCACCTTGTCAAAGCCGGCCCGCAGGGCATCGTGAATGGAATACTCCATCAGAATTTCGCCGTTGGGGCCGATGCCGTCCACCTGCTTGCTGCCGCCATACCGGGAACCGAGGCCTGCCGCCATGATCACCAAAGAAACAGCCATATTGCTTCTCCTTTATTTCTCTTGTCTATTCGATATTTGGCCCGGCGGCACTGCCGCCGTTCTATATTTCCCTCTACCATACCTTATTTTTTGAATTTTTGCAACGGTCTTGACAGGTTTGTTTTTCCGGTTATAATATGAAAACGATAATCATTTTCATATTGGAGGCAAGGATGGCTTATCAAACCAAACAGCAGCAGGCGGTACTGCGCTGTTTACAGCTGCGGGCGGAGGAATGTCTCTCCGCCGCCGATCTTTCTGAGGAACTGCGGCACGGCGGTCTCACCGTAGGGCTGGCAACCGTTTACCGCCAGTTGGACAAGCTGACCCAGCAAGGGTTGGTCCATAAGGTCACCACGGAGGAGGGGGCGCTCTACCAATACTGTCCCCAGGCCGGGCATCCCCATGACTGCTTTCTGCTGCGGTGTGAGGGCTGTGGCCGGATGGTCCATTTGGACTGCCGGCACTTGGAGGAGGTCTGCCGCCATCTGTCCTCCGAACACCACTTTCGCATTGACCCCCGCCGCACCGTGCTGACCGGGCTCTGCGACCACTGTCAGGAGGCAAAGCATGAAGGATAACGAACTGATCGTCTGCCGAGACGTTTCCCTCGGCTATGAGGGAAAATCGGTGCTTACCGATCTGGACCTTACGATTGCAAAGGGGGACTACCTCTGCGTGGTGGGAGACAACGGCTCCGGCAAATCCACCCTCATGCGGGGACTTTTAGGACTGATCCAACCACAGAGCGGCACCATCGAGCACGCCCCGGCGTTGAAGCACGGGGCCATCGGCTACCTTCCCCAGCAGACCCGGGCCCAGCGGGATTTCCCCGCCACCGTGCTGGAGGTGGTCCTCTCCGGCTGCCTGAACCGGCAGGGGCTGCATTTTTTCTACACCCCGGCCCAGCGGTCCGAAGCCATGATGAACCTGGGCAAGCTGGGAATTCTGGAGCTGAAGGATGCCTGCTACCGGGATCTCTCCGGTGGCCAGCAGCAGCGGGTGCTATTGGCCCGCGCCCTGTGCGCCGCCAGCCAGCTTTTGATTTTGGATGAACCCATCACCGGTCTGGACCCCGCCGCCGCCCAGGACCTCTACAAAACGCTGGCCTACCTGAATCAAAAGGAGGGCATGGCCATCGTCATGGTGACCCACGATTTGAAGGCAGCGCTGAAAAGCGCCCGCACAGTACTGCACATCGGACGAAAGGGCCTCTTTACCGGCACGGCATCCGACTATCTGGCGAGTCCCCAGGGCCGCCGCTTCCGGGAGGAACTGGAATCATGAATATTTTACAGATGTTTTCTTACCCCTTTATGCAAAGGGCCTTGATCGCCGGTGTGCTGGTGAGCCTGTGCGCCGCCCTGTTAGGCGTTCCGCTGGTTCTGAAACGATACTCCATGATCGGCGACGGCCTGAGCCACGTCTCCTTCGGTGCGCTGGCCATCGCCGTGGCGCTGGGGGTAACGCCGTTGTATTTTTCCATTCCTGTGGTCATTTTGGCGGCCTTTTTCCTGCTTCGGATGGCCAGCCATCCCCACTGGAACAGCGACGCCGCCATCGCCGCCGTCAGCGCTTCGGCGCTGGCCATCGGTATTCTGGTGATCTCCCGGACCACCGGCATGACCACCGATGTGGACAACTATATGTTCGGCAGCGTCCTTGCCATGACAAAGGGAGACGTGGCCCTGTCCGTGATCCTGTCGGTAACGGTGCTGGCGCTGTACCTGCTTTTTTACCATCAGATCTTCGCCGTCACCTTTGACGAGAGCTTCTCCCGGGCCACCGGGTTGAAGGTGGACGCCTGCAACACCCTGCTGGCCATCCTCACGGCCCTGACCATCGTGCTGGGGATGCGGATGATGGGCGCTATGCTCATCTCCTCTCTGGTGATCTTCCCGGCTCTGACCGCCATGCGGCTGTTCAAGAGCTTCCGTGGCGTGATCCTCTGCGCCGCCGTGACCTCCGTGGTGTGCTTCTGCGTGGGACTCACCATCTCCTTCGGCTTTTCTACCCCGGTAGGGGCAACGGTGGTAGCTGCGGACCTGACGGTTTTTCTGGCTGCCTGCCTGCTGGCCGCTCTCCGACGGAAATGACGGTTCACTCCCCTTACCGGAGAACAGCCAAGCGGCTCCCGGTTTTAAAAAATCGAAAACTGATCCGGCGGGGCGAAGCAGCAGTTTCGCCCCGTCGGCTTTTTCCTGCTAAAAATCTGCGAAAAAATACCGTTTCTTTCTCTGTTTCTCACATTGACTTCCCCGGCCGCCGCGCATAAACTGAGGATTGCTTTTTACCGAGGTGATCGTTATGAATCTGATTGTAGAATTTTGTATCGTATTTCTCATCTGTATGGCAGGTGAATGGATCGCGGCGCTGCTGCCCTTTACGCTGCCCGCCAGTGTCATCAGCCTGATCCTGCTGTTGATCTTGCTGCTCAGCGGCGGGGTCAAGGAGCGGACGATCCAGGGGACCTCCCACTTTCTCATCGACAATATGGGGCTGTTTTTCATTCCCTCCGTGGTGGGAACTCTGGAATATCTGGACGTGCTGAAGCTGCAGCTTGTCCCCTTTCTGGTGGTCTCCCTTGTCAGCACACCGCTGGTGTACGCGGCAACAGCCTGGAGCGTCCGGCTGCTGATGAAGCTGTTTCATGCAAAGGAGGCGTCCCATGATTGATACGCTGACTTCCACGCCCTTTTTCGGTCTCGGCGTGACGCTGCTCTGCTGGTATCTGGCCGTCCGGTTCCAGAAGCGGACGGGGCTTCTGATCTGCAATCCGGTGCTGGTGGCCAGTCTGCTGGTCATCGGGATCATGCTGCTGTTCCACATCCCTCTGGACAACTACAACGCCGGCGGCAGCATTATCAAACTGCTGCTGGCTCCCGCCACCGCCGTTCTGGCTCTGAACATCTACCAGCAGCGGGCCATTCTGAAGCGGCACTTCTGGCCGGTGGTGCTGGGCTGCTTTGTGGGTAGTCTCGTGAGCATGCTATTGGTACAGGTGCTCTGCCGCCTGTTTCAAGCGGAGGCCTCCCTGCTGAATTCTCTGCTGCCCAAAAGTGTCACAACGGCCATCGCCGTCAGCATTGCGGAGAGCAGCGGCGGTCTTCCGGCTCTGACTGCGGCGTCGGTCATTATCACCGGGATCGAGGGCGCTATGCTGGCCCCGCTGTTTGCCAAGGTGTTCCATGTCACCGATCCGGTGGTGGAGGGCGTGGCCATCGGCGCGTGCAGCCATGCGGTGGGCACCAGCAAGGCGCTGGAGATCGGTCCTCTTCAGGGCGCCATGAGCTCCATCGCCCTGTGTGTCTGCGGCATCATCACCTCCATTCTGGCCATGTTCTTTACCGCGTAAAGCAGGGCGGAACTTCTTTTCAGAAGTTCCGCTCTGTTTTTTTGCTTTCGTGCGGAACCAAACCGCTCTTTTTCCCGTCTATACAGGTAGAATGGGGTCAACCCCTCGGTTTATTGAACAGAAAGGAGCTCTTCTTTATGAAACGGTTTTTCGCAGCGCTTCTGACGCTGACCTGCATGCTGAGCCTGTCGGCCTGTCGGGAGGAACAGGCCGCCGCCAAGCCGGTGATCTACCTCTATCCGGAGGAGGAGACCGCCGTCACGGTAAAGCTGGACTACGCCGGAGCATTGACCTGCACCTATCCCGCCTACGGCGACGGCTGGGCAGTGACTGCCTGCCCGGATGGGACTCTGACAGACGATGCCGGGCAGACTTACAGCTATCTCTACTGGGAGGGCACGGATACCATCGCGTATGACTTCTCCCAAGGCTTCTGCGTGGCAGGAACCGACACCGCCGCCTTTTTGGAGGATGCGCTGGCCCAGCTGGGCCTCACCCGGCGGGAAGCCAACGAGTTCATCGTCTACTGGCTGCCCCAGATGCAGGAGAATCCCTATAATCTCATCGCCTTCCAGTCGGACCGCTATACGCAGGCGGCAAAGCTGACCATCGACCCGCCCCCGGATACCCTACTGCGGGTATTCATGGCCTGGAAGCCCTTGGACAAGTTCATGGAGATCTCCACTCAGAGCCTTATTGCCCCGGAGCGCACCGGCTTCACGGCGGTGGAGTGGGGCGGCTGCCGGGTGCGTTGACTGTTTTTCGGCGGTTCCGGGGATTTTTCTTCGGAACTGGCCGAAAATCGTGAAAAATCAGCGTGATTTTTTCAAAAAAGTCCGGAAATGCCCTTGCAATTTATCATAAAGTGTGCTATCTTAATACATATTAAAGGAGTGTAAGTTGTGAGTGGACCGCAAGGTCCGCTCTTTTTTGTGGCATCCGCACTCCGCCGCAAATGAAAAACCGAAAGGAGAATCCCATGGAAAAGGTCACCGATCTCACCGCCCGTCTGGCGGCACCCATCGTGGAAGAGCAGGGCTGCTCCCTGTGGGACGTGGAATATGTGAAGGAGGCCGGCACCTGGTACCTCCGGGTCCTCATTGACAAGGAGGGCGGCGTGGATATTCTGGACTGTGAGAATATCTCCCGCGCCCTCAGCGATCTGCTGGACGAGGCCGACCCCATCGAAGGCAGCTATACCTTAGAGGTAGGCTCCGCCGGCGCCGAGCGGGTGCTGAAGCGTCCCGCCGACTTCCAGCGGTATCTGAACAGCCCCGTGCTGGTGAAGCTCTACAAGCCGGTGGACGGCCGCAAGGAATTCCCCGGCACCCTGACCGCCTACAACGAGGCCGACGGTTCTCTCACCGTGGACCTCAACGGCACTGCCTATACCTTCGGCAAGAAGGATGTGGCCCTGTGCCGCCTGCGGGTGGAATTTTAATCTGTTATCCCTGTCTCAAAAAAAGACGTATAAAGTAAAAAGGAGAATCGCAATGAAAGGCAAGAAAAAGGTGAAGGAACCCGCGGGTATGAACATCCCGGAGATCTTCGCAGCTCTGGCTATGCTGGAAAAGGAGCGGGGCATCCCCCAGACCTTCATGATGGATAAGATCATCCAGGCTGTCACCACCGCCTACAAGCGGGACCACAAGGACGTGGAAAACGTCATTGTGGACGTGGATGAGGAACATCAGCGGCTGAAGATGTACGTGCAGAAGAACGTGGTGGCGGAGGAGGACTATGTGGACCCCTTCAACGAGATCCCCGTTGAGGAGGCCAAGACCATTTCCGCCAGATACGAGATCGGCGACGTGGTGAACATCCCCGTGGACAACACGGAGTTTGGCCGCATCGCCGCCGGCAACGGCAAGCAGGTCATTATCCAGGGCCTCCGTGAAGCGGAGCGCGGCATGGTATATGACGAGTTCAACTCCAAGCAGCACGAGATCCTCACCGGCGTGGTGACCCGGATCGACCCCCGCACCAACGCCGTGTCCCTGCGGATCGGCACCGGCACGGAGTCCACCGAGGCCCTGCTGCTCTCCGGCGAGCAGGTTCCCGGCGAGGAACTGGTGGAGGGCCAGCACGTGAAGGTGTATGTGGTGGACGTCCGCCGCTCCACCCGCGGCCCTCAGATCCTCATTTCCCGGACCCATCCCGGCCTGGTCAAGCGCCTGTTCGAGCTGGAAGTGCCCGAGATCTATGACGGCACCGTGGAGGTGAAGTCCATCGCCCGGGAAGCCGGCAGCCGCACCAAGATGGCCGTCTGGTCTGCTGACGAGAACGTGGACCCCATCGGTGCCTGCGTGGGTCCCAAGGGCCAGCGTGTCGCCGCCATCGTGGACGAACTGCGGGGCGAGAAGATCGACATTATCAAGTGGAGCGAGGACCCCGCCCAGTTCATCGCCGCTGCTCTGGCGCCCTCCGACGTGGTGGACGTCATGATGGCGGAGGAAGGCAAGGCCTGCCGCGTCATCGTGCCTGACGATCAGTTGTCTCTGGCCATCGGCAAGGAGGGCCAGAACGCTCGCCTGGCCGCCCGTCTCACCGGCTATAAGATCGATATCAAGCCGGAGAGCTATCAGGGTGAGGACGATGAGGAGATCGTGGACGAGGAACCCGTCCAGTGACACAGTTGAGTTTCTTTCTCTGCGGCGTGGCTGCGGGTATCGCAGTGCTGTACCTGCGGCGCAGCAGAAGAAACAGAAGGAGATAAAGCCCGGCGCGGTCCGCCGCGCCATGTGTAAGGGAGGGCTGTCTGAATGCAGAAAGTGAAAAAGATCCCCCAGCGGCAATGTGTGGGCTGCCGGGAGATGAAGGATAAAAAAAGCCTGCTGCGGGTGGTCAAATCCCCGGAGGGCGTTGTGAGTCTGGATTTTGTGGGCAAAAAGCCCGGTCGGGGCGCCTATGTGTGCCACGATGTGGAATGTCTGAAAAAAGCCCGGAAATCCAGAGCGCTGGAACGTGCTTTCAGCACAGCCATCCCCCCGGAGGTCTATGACGCCATGGAAGCGGAATTGGAGGGACACAATGAACAGGAATGAACAGTTTCTCTCCCTCATTGGCCTGTGCCTCCGGGGCCGGAACCTGGAAGTAGGCGAAGAACCGGTGGAGGCTGTGGCCCGGGCCAGAGACGCACGGGTGCTCCTGCTGGCGTCTGATGCGGCGGACAATACCGCCCGCCGGGTGCGGCACTTTGCGGAAGCCGGTCAGTGTGTGTGGCTGCGGATCCCCTTTACCAAGCAGGAACTGGGGCAGGCCACCGGCCGTGGCTCCGCCGCCGTGGTCGCTATTACAGACATCGGCCTTGCAGTCGCCGTGGTCCGCCGTCTGGCGGAAATGGACCCGGAGAAATATGACGAAGATCTTGCCAAGCTGGAACTAAAGGCCAAGCGGGCCGCAGAGCGGAAAAGTGAAGCCGCCCAGCACGAAAAGAACCTGCGTCGGGGCATCAAGCGCCCCAAAAAGCAGGAAGTGCCCGATGTGAAAGAGGTCAGACCCGCAGGCGTCTCCGGTAAGCCGTCCGGCGAGAAGCAGCGCCGCAGCGCAGGAGTGTCCGACAAGCGCGCAGAAAAGGCCGGTCCCCGCAGAACCGCCGAAAACGGCGGAGCGGCAAAATCCTTTGCCAAGGATGACCGCACCGGCAGGCCCTTCCGCAAGAGCGGGTCCCGCCCTTCCAAAAGCAACCGCCCCAAACCCAAGGGGAGGCCGAATCCATACGCCCACAGCCGCCCGGTGAAAAAGGGAAAAGGCTCCTTCCGCAAGAAGGAAAGCTGATACGCTGTCGGTGTTTTCATAGATGAACGAGCCCAGCCCCCGGGTTGGAGAGTGTAAGAGGTGTTTTGATTGGCTATTGAAAAATATAGAGTAAGAGATGTGGCGCGGGACTTCGGTATGCCCGCCAAGGTCATCACAGAAATTCTGGATAAGTATGCCACTGCGCCCAAGAGCAACATGCAGGCGCTGGAGGACCATGAGCTGTCCATCGTATTTGAGCATCTGACCCAGAACAACCAGATTTCCAATATTGCTGCCATTTATGCCGACGAGCCTAAGAAGCCGGAAGCCCCCAAGGTGGAAGCGCCTAAGGCCGAGGCTCCCAAGGCTCAGCCCGCCGCGGCGCAGCAGACCGCAAAGCCGGCACAGCAGCCCCAGCAGCGTCCTGCCCAGCAGGGACAGCAGAAGCCCGCACAGGCCCAGCCTCAGCAGAAGCCGGTCCAGCAGGTCCAGCGGCCCGCGCAGCAGCAGGCAGTCCCCCAGCAGAAGTCTAACAAGTCCACAGCCACCGCTCAGCCCACCACCCGTGTGCCTGAGAAAAAGCTGGTGGATACCCGCAAGGGCGGCGACGTGAACCTGGCCAAGTATGACCAGCGTCTGGAAGAGCTGGGCGGTCAGCGGGGTGAGCGCATGGCCCAGAAGGGCGGCAAGGAGAAGTTCCGCAACAACAAGGGCCGTCAGGGCGGTCAGGTCTTTTCCAACAAGCGCCGTCAGGACGAGGCCGAGAAGATGCGCAAGCTGCAGCTCGAAATCGCTAAGAAGGCCCCCGTCAAGGTCCAGATCCCCGATGAGATCAGTGTGGGTGAGCTGGCCAGCCGCATGAAGAAGACCGGCGCAGAGGTAGTCAAGTGCCTGATGAAAAACGGCGTCATGGCCTCTCTGAGCCAGATGATCGACTTCGATACCGCCTCCTTCGTGGCCGAGGAGCTTGGCTGCAAGGTAGAAAAGGAAGTGGTCGTCACCATCGAGGAGAAGCTCATTGACACCACCGAGGACCGTCCTGAGGATCTGGTCCCCCGTGCTCCCGTGGTGGTGGTCATGGGCCACGTTGACCACGGCAAGACTTCCCTGCTGGATACCATCCGGAACACCTCCGTGGCTTCCGGCGAGGCCGGCGGCATCACCCAGCACATCGGCGCGTATCAGGCGCAGATCAATGGCAAGCCCATCACCTTCCTGGATACCCCGGGCCATGAGGCGTTCACCTCCATGCGTGCCCGCGGCGCCATGGTCACCGATATCGCCATCCTGATGGTCGCCGCAGATGACGGCATCATGCCCCAGACCGTGGAATCCATCAACCACGCCAAGGCCGCCAATATTCCCATTATCGTGGCCGTCAATAAGATTGATAAGGAAAATGCCAACCCCGACCGGGTCATGCAGCAGCTGACGGAATACGGCCTGGTGCCCGAGGAGTGGGGCGGCGAGACCATCGTGTGCAAAATCTCCGCCAAGAAGCACATCGGCATTGACAATCTGCTGGAGAACCTGGTTCTGCTGGCGGAAGTTCAGGAACTGAAGGCCAACCCCAACCGGGCCGGTCAGGGCACAGTCATTGAGGCCCGTCTGGACAAGGGCCGGGGCCCTGTGGCCACTTTGCTGGTGCAGAACGGCACTCTGAAGCAGGGCGACATCATCATCGCCGGCACCTCCGTGGGCCGTGTCCGCGCCATGGTGGGCGACAAGGGCCAGAAGATCACCTCTGCCGGTCCCTCCGTGCCTGTGGAGATCACCGGTCTGTCCGAGACGCCCTCCGCCGGCGCCACCTTCAATGCCGTGGCCGACGAAAAGCTGGCCCGTGAGCTGGTGGAGCAGCGCAAGGCCGAGGAAAAGGCCAAGGCCAACGCCCCTGTTACCAAGGTCTCCCTGGAGGATCTGTTCAGCCAGATCCAGGCCGGTGAGATGAAGAATCTGAACATCATCGTCAAGGCCGACGTTCAGGGCTCTGTGGAGGCCGTGAAGGCGTCTCTGGAGAAGCTCAGCAACGACGAGGTCCGGGTCCGGGTCATCCACGGCGGCGTGGGCGCCATCAACGAGTCCGACGTGATGCTGGCCTCCACGTCCCAGGCCATCATCGTGGGCTTCAACGTCCGCCCCGACAACGCTGCCCGGGATTCCGCCGCCCGCGCCCATGTGGATATGCGGATGTACCGCGTGATCTATGACGCCATCAACGAGATTGAGTCCGCCATGAAGGGCATGCTGGCCCCCAAGTTCCGGGAGGCTCTGCTGGGCCATGCGGAGGTCCGCCAGACCTACAAGGTCTCCGGCGTGGGCACCGTGGCCGGCTGCTATGTCCAGGACGGCAAGCTCCAGCGCAAGGACTGCCAGGTCCGCCTGGTCCGGGACGGTATCGTCATCCACGAGGGTGTTCTGGCCTCTCTGCAGCGGTTCAAGGACTCCGTCAAGGAGGTGGCCGCAGGCTACGAGTGCGGCCTGTCCATCGAGAAGTTCAACGACATCAAGGAAGGGGATATTGTTGAAGCCTTCACCATGGAGGAAATCCCCCAGTAAATCCGAATCACATAACCCAGAGGGCGGGCGCTTCGCCTGCCCTCTTTTCATCTTATCGAAAACGAAAGGAGACCGCCTATGGCATCCAACCGTATCGCCCGCATCAACGACGCCATCCAGAAGGAGCTTTCCGCCCTGCTGCGCACCGTCAAGGACCCCCGGGTGGCCGAGGGTATGCTGACCATCACCCATGTAGACACCACCAGCGATCTGCGCTATGCCCGGGTGTATATCAGCGCTCTGAACTGCCCGGATGAGAAGGCGCTTCTCAAGGGCCTGAAATCCGCCGCCGGTTATCTGCGCCATGAGCTGGGCAGCCGTGTGGACCTGCGCTACACGCCGGAGCTCCAGTTTTTTATCGACGATTCCATCGCTTATGGCGCTCACATTCTGGATATGCTGAACCATGTGAAGCCTGCCGATCCCCGGAACGCGGACATCGTCCTGCCCGAGGACCGGGAGGACTGAGGAGGGCTGTGCTATGACCACCGCTGAAGCCGCCCGGCTGCTGCTGGGCTGGGACCGTCTGCTGCTGCTGACCCACGTCCGCCCCGACGGCGATACCGTGGGCTCCGCTGCCGCCCTGTGCCGGGCTCTGCGGGACCTGGGCAAGACGGCATATCTGCTGCCCAATCCCCAGCTCACCGCTACCTACGCCCCCTATGCCGCGCCCTACACCGCCCCGGAGGGGTTCGTCCCCGACCGCGTGGTGTCCGTGGACATTGCGGCGCTGTCCCTGCTGCCGGAAAACGCACGGCCCTATGGGGAACGTATCGACCTGGCCATTGACCACCATCCCTCTCAGGGCTTTTTTGCCCGGGAGACGTGCCTGGAGGCGGATTCTGCCGCCTGCGGCGAAATCGTGTACGACATCATCACCCGCCTGACTCCGGTGACGCCGGACATCGCCCTGCCCCTGTATGTGGCCGTATCCACGGATACCGGCTGCTTCGTCTATTCCAATACCACGCCCCGGACCCACCGCATCGCCGCCGCCCTGATGGACTGCGGTATCGACGCGGCCCCGGTGAATAAGGCCCTGTTCCGCACCAAGAGCCGCACCCGGCTGGCTATGGAGGCCTGGATGGCGGAGTGGGCGGAGTATTATGACCACGACCGGGTGGTCGTCATGCAGATCCCCCTGTCCCTGTGCCTGGATTACAAGGCCACGGAGGCCGACGTGGAGGAGCTGTCCAGTCTGGCTGCCCTGGTGGAGGGCACCGACTGCGGCGTGACCCTGCGGGAGCTGAAGGACGGCCGGGTGAAAATTTCCCTGCGAACCGGCCCCCGGGTCAATGCCACGGAGGTCTGTGCCCTTCTGGGCGGCGGCGGCCATGCGGCTGCTGCCGGCGCCACGCTGCACGGCACCCTCGGCGAGGTGAAGCAGGCCGTGCTCCAGGCCATCGACATGGTGGCGGGGGAGGATTGACAAAAGGAGCGACCCATGGCAAACGGAATCATCATCATCGACAAGCCCGCCAGGTGGACGTCTATGGATGTCTGCCCGTCCCCACAAAATGACGGAGCATTTTGCGGGGGCCCCTCGCACTGATTTTCATTTCCTCCGGCGGAAGTAAATTCCGCCTGCGGCAAGGTTTTGCTGCGCAAAACGCTTGTACGCGCCATTCGGCGCGGTTCGCGCAGACTTATACAAGGAGCGACCCATGGCAAACGGAATCATCATCATCGACAAGCCCGCCGGGTGGACGTCCATGGACGTCTGCGCCAAGCTGCGGGGGATTTTGAAAACCAAAAAGGTGGGCCACGCCGGGACGCTGGACCCCATGGCCACCGGCGTGCTGCCGGTGTTCGTGGGACAGGCCACACGCGCCGTCTCCTTTGCCGAGAGCGCCGCCACGGATCGCGTTTCTCACGATTTCAGCAATCTGGGTACTCAGACCATCAACCGTGACGAGGCCCTGGACATTCTCACGGAGATCCGCAGCCGCATGCCCCTGGAGATTAAGAAGGCTCAGGAGCTGATCCGCGCCCGGGAGGAGTATATCGCCTCGGCAAAAAAAGAGGTGGAGAAGATGCTCCGCCAGGCCGATCTGGACGCGACCACGCGTTATGATCTGCACACCCGCCTGGAGGGCATGCCCAAGCATAACAAGGTATGCCACGGCGATTTCCGCCCCTCCAACGTGATCATCTCCGAGGATGGCACGCCCTATGTGATCGACTGGAGCCACGCCACTCAGGGCAACGCCTCCGCCGACGCGGCGCGTACCTACCTGTGCTTCTGGCTCAAGGGCGATCTGGAGGATGCGGAAAAGGATCTGAATCTGTTCTGCGAGCTCAGCGGCACCGACAAGCGCTATGTGCAAAAGTGGATGCCCATCGTGGCCGCCAGCCAGTCCGTCAAGGGCAACGCGCACGAGCGTGAGTTCCTGCTGTCCTGGGCCAACGTAGTGGATTATGAATAAGGAGAATACCGCCATGAAAATTACCGTTTGTATCGGCTCTTCCTGCCACATCAAGGGCTCCCGCCAGGTGGTGGAGCAGCTGCAGCAGCTTATCAGCGAGAACAACCTGAAGGATCGCGTGGAGCTGGCCGGCACCTTCTGCATGGGCAAGTGCCAGCAGGGCGTATGCGTGACGGTGGACAACGCCTTCCACTCCGTCAGCCCCGATACCGTGAAGGACTTCTTTGAGAAAAACGTGCTGAGCCAGCTTGCCTGAACCGCATGATCGGGTATAAAAAACGCCAGTCCCGCGACTGGCGTTTTCCCGCGATTGGATGTATAATGCGGGAGTGCAGAAGGGGACGGGGGACGAGGGGAGGACGGTACTTTCTTGCGTCAGGAAAGTACCAAAGAACTGGTTTGCGACGTAAATGCTGCTTGTGTTAAACCGGATGTGGCTTTGGTTACAACGCAGGGCAGGAAAAACCTTGAGCTGCCTGGTCTGGAGCAAGCTCCGCCCAGTCATCCCTTCGCTTTTTCCCTTCGGTCTGGCTTCGCCAGCCCTCGCGTCCAGCTGCGCTGTTCGTTGCCCTGCGGGCGATAGCTGAGTGCGGAAAACATTCGTGCGATTGGCAGCAGTTGGCAAGAGTAATCCGCCAAAAGCCTTCTCCTTGAGGAGAAGGTGGGCGGCTTT
>ERZ1106943.1905-NODE-1905-length-19226-cov-4.053779_pt1 | contig 19226 bp, 14 predicted proteins | sample MGYA00403671_ERZ1106943 | MGnify/ENA primary metagenome ERZ1106943 (study PRJEB35170, sample SAMEA104062427) | human gut metagenome | biome: human gut; feature: human-associated habitat; material: faeces | place: Denmark | collected 2012-06-14 ...
TCTGTATCTACATTTATTTTTGAAACTCCTGAAATACTTGCCTCATGTAATATTTCATCAGGTACACCTTTAGCTCCTGGAATATTTCCTCCATATTCATTACACATATTTACTAATTCCGGAATTACTGTTGAAGCTCCATGTAATACTATTGGTGTATTTGGAATTCTTTCTTTAATTTGTTTTAAAATATCAAATCTAAGTTTTGCTTCACCTTTGAACTTATAAGCTCCATGACTTGTTCCAATTGCTATTGCTAATGAATCAACTCCTGTTCTTCTTACAAATTCTTCAGCTTGTGCTGGATCTGTATACATTGCATCAGATGCTGATACATTTACATCATCTTCAATTCCTGCTAATTTTCCTAATTCTGCTTCTACAACAACTCCATGTGCATGTGCATAATCAACAACTTCTTTTGTTAGTCTGATATTTTCTTCAAAATCATATTTTGAACCATCAAACATTACAGATGTGAATCCATTGTCTACACACATTTTACATGTTTCAAAATCAGGACCATGGTCTAAGTGTATTGCTATCGGAATATTTGGATGTTCCTCTACAGCAGCCTCAACCATTTTCATTAAATAATTAATTCTAGCATATTTTATTGCACTTGATGATGCTTGTAATATAACTGGTGAATTGTTTTCAGCAGCTGCATCAACAATTCCTTGTATTAATTCCATATTATTTACATTAAATGCACCAATTGCAAACCCTTCTTTCATTGATTTTTCAAACATTTCTTTTGTAGTTACCAGAGGCATAGTTGAAATCTCCCTTTCCAAATTTATGTTGATTTTGTTTTTATACAAAATTACATCTATATTATATCCTCAAACTATGTTATAATCAAGTCGCACATTTGACAAAACCCAAAAATTTTTCTAAAGATTTCAATGAAGGGAAGAAAGCAAAAATGAACGGGAAATTGGTAGGGGCATGCATTTTCGGTCAGTCGGGCGGACCGACTGCGGTTATCAACGCCAGCGCGTACGGCGTTATCAAGACTGCGCTTGAATCCGAGGACATCACCAAGGTCTACGGAGCGTCTCACGGTATAGTCGGAGTTCTCAACGACGAGCTTTTCGTCATGGATGAAGAGGATCCGGCAGAACTTGAGCTCCTGCTGCACACTCCGTCCTCCGAGCTTGGCTCCTGCCGTTATAAAATAGCGGCTCCTGAAGATGACGATACCGATTATAAGCGCATCCTTGAGATATTCAAGAAGTACAATGTCCGCTATTTCTTCTATAACGGCGGCAACGATTCCATGGACACCTGCGCGAAGATCAGCCGTTACATGGAGTCCGTCGGCTATGAGTGCCGCGTCATGGGCGTCCCCAAGACCATTGATAACGACCTTTACGGCACGGATCACTGCCCCGGCTTCGGCAGCGCGGCAAAATATATCGCAACGAGCTGCATGGAGATCAATAAGGACGCGAGAGTTTACAACAACAGCATGATCACTATCGTGGAGATCATGGGTCGTCACGCGGGCTGGCTTGCTGCAAGCGCCGCTCTGGCATCTCACTTCGGCTCCGGCCCGGATCTCGTGTACCTCCCCGAATGCGATTTCGATATGGATAAGTTCCTTGCCGACATCGACAAGGTCTATAAGGCCAACGGCAAGGTATTCGTCGCGGTGTCCGAGGGCATCCATTATGCCGACGGCAGCTTCGTTTCCGAGGCAAAGACCTCCGCGAGCGACGGCTTCGGTCACGCGCAGCTCGGCGGGCTGGCCGCGCTGCTCGCTTCCATCGTGAAAGAGCACTTCCCCGGCGTCAAGGTTCGCGGCATTGAGCTTAGCTTGCTTCAGCGCTGCGGCGCGCATCTCGCCTCCAAGGTAGATATCGACGAGGCCTTCGGCGCTGGTGAAGAAGCGGTCAAGCAGGCTGTTTCCGGCTGCACCGGCAAGATGGTCGGCTTCAAGCGCGTCTATGTTGACGGCAAATACACCTGCGAATATGAGCTGCTTCCGCTCAGCTCCGTTGCAAACTTTGAGAAAAAGGTTCCGATGGAGTGGATCAATGCCGAGCACAACGGCCTGACCAAGGAGTTCATCGACTATGCACTCCCCCTCATTCAGGGAGAGCCGCAGCTTCCGCTGGAAAGCTCCCTGCCGAGATACGCGAAGCTCAAGAAGATACTTGCTAAATAACTGTAAATCAACGGAATTTTTCGTCAATATGTACAAAAGCCCTGCGGAGTTTTCCGCAGGGCTTTTTCTCTCACGCCCCCTCCCTTTGCGCATAAAAAACCACTCTGCGGCTATTGCTGCAGAGTGGTTCTCAGTTGTGCGATTACTTGGTGATCTGGAAGGTGCGGGTCACGGGAGCTGCAAGATAGTCACCGTTGATGGTGACGACGGTCACGACATAGCGTCCCGGCTCGGTCGGAGCAGTGGTGGTGCTGGAGTACGGCTTCCACTTGCTGGTGAAGCCGCTGTACAGGTAGTGGATATTGCTTGCATCCTTGACTGCGACGCCGTCAACGGTCAGGTAAGCGTCCCAGTTGAAAGCTGCGGCTTCGTCCGTAGTGAGCTTCTTGGGAATCTCAGTTTCCCAAGTGATCTTGACGCCCTTGGTGACCTTCAACACGGTCAGCACACCGACTCCGACGCCGGTGTTGTAGTTGGCGTTATCGGTGATGGCGGTGGCGGTGTAAACGCCAGCGTGGTTCGGAGTGCCGAATGCGACGCGCGTATTGTCGAACACGCCGGGCAGCTTGTTGAGGACTTCAATCAGCTGACCGACAGCGCCGGTGTCGATATTCAGCTTCTTCAGCAGATCAAGGATTTCCTGAGTCTTAAGAGCTTCCTTGAGTGCACCGACGGTGGTACCCTCCTGCATGATCTCGGTCAGCGACTTGTGATAGATGGCATCAAGTACCGGATCGATTATCTTGATAATAACGCTGTTCTGGAATTTGTCAGGCAGGTCGAGATAGATGCATCCGCCGAGCTTGCTGACGTCGTTCTCAACGTTGGAGCTGCTGATGCCGGCGTAAACGGTGTAAATGTCGATCTTGGGATCGTTCGGATCAATGGTGACGAAGTTTGCGGGGATTTCCTCATTCGCGCGGATGATCGCGGAGTGAACCTTGACCTTGACGTCGGCCTTGTTGACCTTCAGAGTGCCCTCGACCGTCTCGGAGGGGCGGAACTCGGTGCTGCCCTTGTAGGTTACGCGAATCTGCTGTGCATCTGCCGCGCCCATCTGGGGGTACTTGACCACAACAACCGTGCCGCCGCCAACCGGCGCCCAAGCTTTTAATGCGCCGTCAAAAGCACCGGTCTCGGAGACAGAGGATGCGTAATACTCGATGGTGAAATCGTCAAGGCTGAGTTTTTCTTTTGCGGGCAGAGCGGAATTATCCCAGTCGATGGCATTGTCGAATATGGCCTGCTCCATGACGGAAGCGTCCATGTTGTAGGTGATCTCCGCGCCGTCCTTGAGAACGACGGCGGACGCCTCGCGGCTGTCGGTAACGGTTACTTCGACATCAAAGTAGCCGTCCTTGTATGCGGCGGTGCCGTTCCAGGAGAAGCGGATCGTCCAAGTGCCGTCGGTGAACTTGTTGAGGAGACCGGAGTAATTAAGCTCCTTATATTCAGGTGTTAATGTAGTGGACGCATTATATTTGATAGTAAAGTCCTCGTAACCGAGCCCCTGATCGTTGGAGGCGACGACAGCGTCATAGATCGCGCGTGCGGTCGCGTCATAGTCGTAGTTCTCAGCGTCGGCAAAAACGAAACCGACGTTGTAGGGGCCTTTCTTCTGCGCTACATTGACTTCGGGGCGGCCAAGAACGGTGACTTCTGCGGTGACGGAGGTGGGATTATGGGTCTTGTCACCGGCGTAGGAAACACGAATGGTCTGGGTGCCTTCACTGATTCCGGGATAGGTCAAGGTTTCTTTGCCGCCTTCAAGCGGCATCCATTCCTTCCCGAGCTCACCAAGGGAACCGGATTTAGCGGTTGCATAATACTCGATAGTCAGGTCGTCGAGCATGATGTCTTCAGGCACCTTGGTTTCAAGCAGGTTGAAAATTGCCTGATAAGCGGCGGAGTAATCAATGCTGAGGTCATCGTTGTAAACGAGCTTGATGGTGGGATTCTCGCAGAACTCAAGCTTGGAATCGTCGCGGCCGACTTCAACATTAACGGTAAACTCAACTTCGGTGCCGTAGTAGGATTCATTGCCGTCGTAGCTGATTTTTATCCGCTGCTCACCGGAGCTCATTGCGGGGTATCTTGAGCTGCCTTCGAAATCAACCCAATCATGCTTTAATCCAGTAAGACTGGAGGCCGCATAATATGTAACATGCAGATCATCAGCGGTGAGGCCTTCCGGAGTGGTGGAAGCGATCTGCTCAAGCACCATCGCGCGGACTTCGTCGTAGTTGACGGAGCCGTCGTCGTTATAGAAAAGCTTGAGCGTAGGATTCTCTACGAGGGCAATGCCGGAATTGAGCTTAGTTGCCTTGGTAAAGCCTACAACTACATCCGTGTTGTCGGCGAGACGTACACGGTATGTACCGTCAGCATTGTCCCACAGCGCGGGATGGGTGTAGCTTGTGCCCACCCAATTTTTGCTTGTAAATCCTCCGATGGAGCCCCAAGCTGTGTTTGAGGAAAGGGCGCGCTTTCCTTCACACTCATACTCCCACTCAAGCTCGCTGTAATCCTTCTCAGGATCGTAGTTTGCGATGAGGGCTTTTGCAAGAATGGCCTTTACCTCGTTGAGGTCACTGGTCTTGATGATGGCCGCGCCGTCCTTGAGCGCGATCTCGTCGGCCGAAGCCTCAACGTCAAAAACCGGCTCTTCGACAGGCTCTTCTTCCGCCGGTTCTTCGGCGGGTGCCGCTTCCTCGACGTCGTCCTCGGCGTCATTTGCCAGTATCTCCTCCTGCTCCGCCTCGTCGTTCTCGGCAGAGGCCGAGGTGGCGAAAACCGGCCCGACGCTGACAAGCTGAAGCATCATCAGCAGCACGAGCACACGGGACAGGAAGCGTGTCATGTGGTTCTTCATGGAAATCTCCTTTCGAACTGAATATTCATTTGCCAAAGGAATATACCATATCGTCCCATGTATTTCAAGCCGATTAAAACTTTTTGTATACTTTGTTGAAAAATTATCTTAACGGTTTATTTACACCGACGGGTTTTGTATATAATTATAGGCGCAATATTCCCCCATGCCGCTGCATGGGGGAATATTTATCAGCTGCCCTGATATTCCGAGACGGGCTTATATGTCAGGCTTGTGAAATCAATCTCGTCGGGCAAATAGCCGCCGGGGCCGGAGTTGTTCTCAAAATGCCACCATTCCGTCTGAATAATGCCAAAACCAACCGATTCCATAACACTTGTCATGTAATCCACGTTTTTGCGCGCCTCCTCTGTCCACGAATCGCGGCTGTAACGCGCCGCGGAATCGTCAAAGGTGTGCATCGGTGTCGGCATCTCAAGCTCAAGACCGGTAGCGTTGTCGATGAGAGACATGTCTATCGCGCGGCCGCGCTGATGCCATGAGCCGCCGGTATAGGGATTGGCGATGAACTTATTGTTCTGGACAATGTCATACAGCTTTACCTGCGCCGATCTGGGACGATACGCATCGTATACCTTCAGCGTGTAGCCGTCGTTCTGGAAAATCTCAAACGCCTGCTTCAGCATTTCGGCGGTCTTTTCCTCCATCAGCGGCACGGCGGGATACATCGCGGAGCCAGTAATGTTGTTGGGGCTTGCGAACAGGAGCTCGAATTTGGCATCCGGCAGATACACGCGCAGATCGACCGCACCGTCATACTCGGCGTAGGTCGCGCCCTCGGTGAGATAGTTCACGGAGCAGTAGACTATTCCCCCGTCATCCAGACGGCAGAGATAGAAGTCCCCGTCCTGGCCGAGCACGTTCACCTCGGTGAGCATGGTTATCTGGTGAAGGATAGTCGCCTTGGTGTTCGGCTCCGCGCGGCAGTTCAGGCGCGTCGCGGTGCAGGTGTATACAGGCTCACCGTCGATGGGAATGAATGTCTCGCTCGACGTCTTTTCGCTCAGATACTCCTCCTCGCGCTGTGCCTCAAGCGCGTCATCCTTCGCGCGGAGATACCAGCCGTTGCACCAGCCCTGAGAGCCGTCTGCCAGCTCCACATAAAGAAACTCATTCTCTTTGCCGAGGCAGCGCAGCTCCGTCCCCGCGTCAAGCGTGGCGATAACGTTGCTCTCCTCGGTCTTGGGTGCGAGGCGGAAAGCCGTCTCAGGCAGCCGGACGATGTATACCTCCGGTTCCGGCTCCGGCGTTACCTCTGCGGTCGCCTCCGGCTGCGCCGCTGCATTGGGAGATTCCGACGCTGCGGGCTGCTCCGTCTGGCGCGACGGCGGTTCAAGCCCCGCCGCGCTGATAACAGAGTCAATAGCGCATGCCGTCAGAAGCAGCAGCGAGAGCGCCAGTATTAAAGCTAAAAGGATCTTTTTCGTTTTCATTTCGCCTTATCTCTTGTAGTTCCAGATTCTGGCCTGCTCGGGTGTCATCATGTACATGTCTCTGTACACGTACTTCTTGCGCCCAGCCATCTCCAGCTCAGAATCAAATGTGTAATTCACACCGTCGATCTCGATCTCGACCCAGCTGTGTTTCGCGCGGTTCGAGCCGACCGTGCCGCTGTAGGCCTGCGCATCATAGCCTATGGCGCGCGCCAACTCGCCGAAGGTTGCCGCATAGCAGTAGCAGTTGCCCATGCCGGTGGAGAGCATGGTGTAGGCTTCCTGGTTCTGCCAGCCGGTCTCGCCGATGGCGTAGTAGTTGCGGCGTAGGTAACTGAAGGAGTTGACGGTGTAATCGTAGAGGACCTTCAGCTTCTCCTCCTGCGTCATCGAGTCGTCCGTGTTCTCGGCGATGACCTGCTGAACAAGTTCGTCAAGCTCCGGCATACCGGAGGTGTAGCGGCCGTACTCATCAAAGTGCATCGTGCCGACGTCGGTATTGCGCGCGATGGTGCCGGTCCTGTCGAAGTAGTACAGGTGCGTCCCAATCGTGACGAAGCCTGAGGCATGGCGCGTGAACTCGTCGTTTTTCGTCCAGCGCTCGACACCGTCAACGATCTCGTATTCGTGCCCCAGCGCGGCCTCGAGCAGTTCCGCGTAATCGGAAAGCTGCGGGCTTGCATCGGGTACTGCGCCGAGAAGCTTTGCGGACACCTTCCCTGCTTTCTCACGGTTGAGTATATTGTTTATAAGGCGCACCGCGTCTATCTTCGTAAGCTCCTCGTCGGGCAGCGCGTTCACATCCTCGCCGCTGTTTATCCAGCCAAGCTCCGCTGCGGTGCACAGCTCGCGATAATAATAGCTGTCGCTGTCGGCATCGGCAAACGCGTAGTCCTGCTCGGTCTCACGGTAGAAGCTGCATAGCAGAGACAGCAGCTCCCCGCGCGTGATGATCTCGTCAGGGTGGAACTTGTTCTCCCCTGTTACCTTCAGCTGCCAGAGCGCGGCAGTTGCCTGCGCATAGTCGGCGTTCTTGTCAACGTCGATATAATTTCCCGTGGCTTCAACGGGCTGCGCCAGCAGCGCATATATCATACGCGCCGCCTCGCCGCGGGTCAGCTTGTCATATGGGCGGTAGAACCCGTTCTTGTCCGGAAAAAGATACGGATTATGCTCTACGGTCTCGAGAGCGACGGTATACACCGGTGAGAAGCTTGTGCTTACGTATAACTCTACGCTCTCGCCGCTGTAACGCGCGCCCTTTGCGTCCATCCAGTAGACGAAGGTGTACCCGTCATAATCGGCGGTCTCTGGGAAAACAAAGCTATCGCCGCGGGAGAGCCGCGTCTCTGTCACACTGCCGTCGTCAAGCATGCAGGACACCTTCACAGAGCCGAAGCGGTACCACACGAATGCAGCCGCGCCCGCGATAATGACGAGTATTACAGCTGCTATTATATATATTCTGAGCCGCTTTTTTGTATCGGTCTTTGTCATTGCACGTTCTGGACTACCTCGGAGTCGCCTTCCTTATATGTATACACCGTGAAGCCGTTGTACACAAGCTCGCCGTCCTCGCCGCTGCCAAGGCAACTGGAAGCGTAGCTGACCGACTCCGGCTCGCCTATCGCGTCATACAGCTCGCTGACCTCTTTGCCGATATAGCTCTCGGCGATGATCTTCTGCTCGTTCTCAGCAGCCTTTTCTTCAGGCGCGTCGGCGGCCGCCCGGGTATCGCTGCCGGAAGCGGTCTGCATCGGCGGTACTGCGCTGCCGCCGGAGCTGGATTTGTCCGGAGCCGCGGAGCCGCATGCGCAGAGGAGCACTGCCGTTGCACAGAGCAGAATAATTGAGATGAGTTTTTTCATTTTTGGCCTCCATTCCGCATATCTTAACTGATCTGATATGCCGTATATTCTGAATTGAGAGTTGTTATAACTTGATGCGCCTCTTCACCCGCTGGTATCCATGCGAAGAAGCGCAGTGCGTCGGAATCGCTTGAAGTGCAGATATACGCCTCATACGCGGTGTCCCCGGCTGCAATATATACGCGGCTGCCGGAATCGAGCATATACGCCCCAAGCTCGCCGGATACGCGGACATAGTCCGCCATAGCGTCGGTCTTTGCTTCATCGGAATCGACGGCTATTGTCCCAACGCTTGCCGCCGAGGGCAGCTCGCGCGCTGGAGCGGGAAATGTCGGCTCGCGGCTGAGAATATTGCTCAGATTTCGCTCCACAAGCTCGATTATAACCGCGTCGGCGGAATTTGCAAGCGTGAGGTCATAATCCGCGCTGCGGGAGAATGTCGCCGCAGCGAAACTCTGCGCGAGGTAGGGATACAGCGCGATGCCGAACGAGTCGCGCCAGCACATAAGCCCGTCGGTTCCAGCATCACAGACGGTTTTAATGGTTATCGCGTTGCCGCCGTTCGGGTCGGACTCGCATATGTAAGAAAGCTCACCGTCGTAGGCCGGCGCGGTTTCCACGGCGCGCCCTGCGGGATAGAGCATTTCGTACAGGTCTCCCCTGTGATTTTCCGCCGTTGCAAAGCTTGCAGCGGAATAATCGCCGCCGCGGTCAAGCAGATTCAGCAGTCCGTCGGCAGCCAAGGCTGCGCCGCGGGAGTTCCAGTGAGTGTCCGACTTATAGTAGAGGTTTTCTTCACTGCCGAGGATTTCGAAGAGGTCAAGGTAATTCACGCCGGCTGTGTCGAGATACGCGCCTATGCGGGCAGCGTTTGACTCGCCGTGCCGGTTCTCAATATAGTCCGGCATATGCTCGGGATAGATGCTGTTCTTGTTGGGCGCGATCGTGAAAGCAAACTGCTTGCCCTGACTTTCGATATATTCCTGCATCAGCGCGAGATCGTTTGCCAGATACCGCAGCTCGGCATCACTCATCCCCTGCCCCATGTAGTCCGGAAGCGTATCCGAGAAATAGAGCCAGCCGTCACTGCCGAGGATCACCTGTTCCTCAACGGAAGTTCCGAGGAGCTTGGCGTTGACACCCGCCCACGCAGTGGCCAGCTCCTGGCGGAACGCGAAGCGGTCGGCGATATAATCGCTGACGTCCGAGAGAAAGCTCAGGCTGAGTTCCCCGCTCCGCGTTGTCACGCTCGGCTTTCCGGCAAGAACTTCGTTCGCGGCGGGCTGTGCTTCGCCGAATATCAGCATACCGACCGATGGGATGAGGCACAGCACAATGAATATTGATATGAATATAAGCTTGGCTTTTTTCATATTATCGATCTCTCAGAACTGGAAGTAGATAAACGGGTTGAATCCGCCGCGCGCAAGGCTGAATACCGACAGCGCGAACAGCAGCAGGCACAGCAGCTCCGCGGATATCACGCGGACGGCGGAGACCGGCTCGCCTATTTTCGCGCGCAGGCGCGGTATGAGACTGCCAGAGAAAAGTATCGCGGCGACCAACGTCACGCAGAACAGCGGCGTCAGCAGATAGTGCAGCATGTAGCTTCCCTCGGCGGTCTGCACGCCGGAGAACATCGCGCCGATGACGCGTGCGGCCTCCCCAAGTGACGCCGCACGAAACACCACGAACAGCAGCATCACGGAGAGCAGCGTGTATACTCTGCACATGATCTGCCCGACGCGGCTTTCCTGAAGCCGCTTTACGGGAATCACACCGAGATTTTCAAGGCTGGTCAGCGCGCCGTGGCACAGACCCCAGACCACGAAAGTCCAGTTCGCGCCGTGCCATATACCCGTGCAGAAGAACACGATAAGGCGGTTCAGTGCGGTGCGCCAGCGGCCGCGGCGGTTCCCGCCGAGCGGGATATATAAATACTCCTTGAACCAGGTCGAAAGCGAGATGTGCCAGCGCCGCCAGAATTCCGTCATGCTCGTTGACGCGTACGGGAAATTGAAGTTTTCCTTGAAGGTAAAGCCGAACATATGCCCCAGTCCGATGGCCATGTCGCTGTACCCGCTGAAATCGAAATATATCTGGAGCGTGTAGCATATTCCGGCGAGCCACGCCAGCCGCCAGTCAAGCCCGCCCGCAGCGTACAGGCAATCGGAAAACACCTTGTCCACGACGTAGCCCGTGGCGTTCGATATCAGTACCTTTTTCGCAAGACCGACGATGAAGCGGCGTATGCCGGCCTCAGTCTCGTCTCTTGTGCAGCGGCGGCTGTCTATCTGCGCGGCGACGTCATGATATTTGACGATCGGTCCCGCGATGAGCTGCGGGAAGAAGGATATATAGAGCAGCAGCTTTGTGAAATCGCGCGTACCGCATTCCGGTTCGCGGTAGACATCTATCGTGTACGAGAGCCCCTGGAATGTGAAGAACGATATGCCGATGGGCAGAACGATCCCCGTGAGCGGGATGGCTGTTCCGAACAGGGAGTTGATGTTGCCGATGAGAAAATCCGTGTACTTGAAGACGCAGAGTATGCCGAGATTGAGAACGACGGCGAGCGTAAGTATCAGGCGGCTGCGTCTGAATTTACCCGACAGGAGCAGGCCGGATATGTAGTTTATGAGTATCGATGCGAGAAACAGCGGCAGATAGACGAGCTGCCCGAATGCGTAGAACACAAGGCTGCTTAATGCGAGGAACACATTGCGCGAGCGGATGCCCGGCAACAGCCTGTATATTATAAAAACCGCCGGAAGAAAGGCGAACAAAAATATTGCGGAGCTGAATACCAAAACAAATCCATCCCTGTTTCGACCGTTTCGGCCAAAATTTTTTCAAAATATTATAGCACCTATTTTTTCTCATGTCATCATTTTTTTCAAAATGTATAAAAAATCGGCGCATATGACATAAATGCACATATGCGCCAGTATTTATTTATCAAACGCCGGATTGGTCGAATAGAAATTCTTCTGATCCATCTTCTCAACAGCGCGGCGAAGCCCCTCACCGAAGCGCTGATAATGGACTACTTCCCTCTCCCGCAGGAACTTTATGACGTCGTTTACGTCTGGATCGTCGCTGAGCCGCAGGATGTTGTCATAGGTCGTGCGCGCCTTCTGCTCTGCCGCCATGTCCTCGGAAAGGTCGGTGATCACGTCGCCCTTCACGGCCATGGATGCGGCGTCCCACGGAAAGCCCGAAGCCGCCGTTGGGTATACGCCCGCCGTGTGGTCTACGAAATACGCGTCGAATCCAGCCTTCTTGATCTCGTCGATGCTCATCGAGCGCGTCAACTGATGCACGATGGCGCCTATCATCTCGAGGTGGCCGAGCTCTTCCGTGCCGATGTCCGTTAAAAGCCCTTTTAGCTCGGGATACGGCATGGCGTAGCGCTGGCTCAGATATCTCAGCGACGCGCCAAGCTCGCCGTCAGGGCCGCCGTACTGGGTGATTATGAATTTTGCAAGGGCGGGATTTGTATTCTTGATACGCACCGGATACTGCAGTTTCTTCTCATATACAAACATGCGTCAGCCCTCCCTCTGCCGGTCATAATCCCACGGCCACGGGTCGTCGAGCCAAGCATAGCGCTCCATGCCAAGCATATCCTCATGCGTGAAGGGGCCGCACTGCTTCACATAGCGCTCCCGCGCCTCCTTCTTCAGCGCGAGAAAGCTCTGATACATGGCGAAGGCCTCGGCGTCGTCCTGATGCGTGTCGAGATACAGTGCCAGCTCGTGCGCCACGAAGCACAGCGCCATCATTTCCGTGAGCGGCGTTACCTCCTGCGTCTGGTTGACCATGCCCATAAACGGCAGGTCAAGCCCTGGGAACAGCGTCCCGCGGGAGAGCGCCTCCATTGACTCGTATGCCGGTGATACCGACTTCTGAAGCGGCACATAAGCCATTGCCAGCGGTGCCGTGTCCGGCAGCTCGCCATAGCGCCAGCTGCCGTCCGTTCTTTTTTTAGCCAAAAATATTCCTCCTCATTCAAGAGTTCATATCATAATATGCGCTCTCAAATAAGGAGGTTATTATATATTGTCCGTTGCGGTCAGGTTATCATCGCGGCAAAATCATCTTCGGAGATGATGCTGATGCCGAGGGCTTCGGCTTTGGTCAGCTTGCTGCCGGCGTTTTCACCTGCGAGGACGTAGCTCGTTTTCTTCGACACCGAGCCGGAAGCTTTGCCGCCGTAGCTCTCGATGATGGCGCTGGCCTCGTCACGGGTATATTTGCTGAGCGTACCGGTGAGGACAAAGGTGAGACCGGCGAAGCGGTTGTCCTTGCGCTCCTCCTTGCTGGTGAAATCGACTTCGGCTTCGCGCAGGAGCTTTATCTGATGCTGCGACTGCGGCTTTGCGAACCACTCCGTTATGAAGTTTGCGGTTATCGCGCCGATATCCGGTATAAGCGTCAGCTCGTCGGCGCTTGCGGCCATCAGCTCATCCAGATCCGCGAAGTGCGCGGCGAGGACTTTTGCTGCTTTCTGCCCGACCTGACGGATACCGAACGCGCAGACGAGCCGCGAGAGACCTGCTTCCTTGCTCTTCTCAATGGCCGCTATGAGATTGGCGGCAGACTTTTCACCCATGCGGTCAAGCTCGACGAGTTGTTCGGCATTGAGATAGTATAGTTCCGCGGCGGTTTTTATAAGACCGTTGTTTATCAGGCTTTCGCACACGGATATGCCCAGTCCGTCGATATCCATCGCCTCGCGCGAGGCAAAATGAGCCACAGTCCTGAGCAGCTGCGCGGGACACTCCGGATTTGTGCAGCGGAGCGCCGCGCCGTCCTCGTCGCGGACTACAGGCGCGCCGCATTCAGGGCAAAGCTCCGGCATTTTGAACGGCACGGAATTCGCAGGGCGCTTGCTCTTGTTGACCTCAAGCACTTCAGGGATTATCTCCCCCGCCTTCTGGAGAACGACGGTGTCCCCTATCCGCAGGTCGAGCCTGTCGATATTGTCCTGATTATGCAGCGTCGCGGCGGAAACGGTCGTCCCCGCGAGGCGTATCGGCTCTACAATGACCTTCGGTGTCAGAACACCGGTGCGCCCGACCTGCACGACAACGTCGAGCACCTTGCTCTCCTTTCTTTCAGGCGGGTATTTGAACGCCACCGCCCAGCGGGGAGCCTTTGCCGTGCTGCCCAGCGCCTCACGCTGAGACAGGGAGTTTATTTTTATGACCGCGCCGTCCATATCATACGGCAGCGTGTCGCGGTTTTCGCCAAGCCACTCTATCTGCTTCACGCAGTCCTGAATATTGCTGAAGTGAGAATACGATACGACCGGAAAGCCCATCTCTCGCATCGCGTCCAGCGTCTCGGTATGATTCTTGTACGCGGGGCCGGAGGTGTACTGGAGGTTGAAGCAGATGATGTCCAGCTTTCTGGATGCCGCGACCTTCGGGTCAAGCTGGCGCATGGAGCCTGCGGCGGCGTTGCGGGGATTGGCCAGAAGCTGCTCGCCCTTTATTTCGCGCTCGGCGTTCAGCTGCTCGAACACGGCCTTGGACATATAGACCTCGCCGCGGACGATGAGCCGCTCCGGCGCGTTCTCAATATGCAGCGGCAGGGAGCGCACAGTGCGCAGATTCTCCGTCACATTTTCGCCGACCTGCCCGTCGCCGCGGGTAGCTCCGCGGACGAACACGCCGTTTTCGTATTCAAGCGACATGGAAAGCCCGTCGATTTTCGGCTCGACGGAGTAATCGTGCGGCTCCGCTATCACCTCGTCCATGCGCTTGCCGAATGCGAACAGCTCCTCGTATGAGAAAACGTCGGTCAGGCTCTCCAGCGGAACCTGATGGCGAACCTGCTCGAATTGCGGCAGCGTGACGTCTCCGACGCGCTGGGTCGGAGAGTCGGGCGTTATCAGCTCCGGATGCAGCGCTTCCAGCGCCTTGAGCCGCTGCATGAGCATGTCAAAATCATAGTCGGATATCTCCGGCTTGTCGTAGACATAGTAAAGTCTGCTGTGATGCCGTATCTTGCGGCGCAGCTCGTTTATCTCGTTTTGTACATCCATGGCGTTCTCCTATTGTACGTTCATATAAGTATCCGGAACCTTGCCGACTATGACCGTGTCGGCTATCAGTACCTCGGTTTTCACCTGAGTGCTCGCGGTATCCCACGGGATAAGAACATCTATATCGACGATGACCTCAAGATTCACCTGATGCTTCGTCTGGTTTATTCCGGCGGTTATGATGCTGTTGCTGAATTCCACCTTTGACGAGGTGAGCACTATTATCTGCACCGGAACCTTGGGGCCGCGCCCCATCAGCAGGCTCACGCCCGTCAGGTTCCCTATCGGGATCTCTACGGTTATTGTCTGATTTTCGGTCACGTTTATGACGGTATCGAGTATTTTTGCCGACAGCGCGTTTATCCGCGCCATGTTGCTGCTTATCGCGGATATTTCCCCAGCGTCCGTCTTTTCAAAGTTCACAAAGTAGTCGCCTGTGTAGTCCTCGTCCTTCATTATCTCGGCAATCGACGTATTGACCTGCGAGATCACGATATCACTTGCGTCGGAGACCGCGATCTGTGTGGACAGATCCTTCAGAAAGGCGAGCGCGCACGCGAGGAATATCAAAATGCTGCACAGAAACAGGATAAGGCTTATCCCGCCTACCCTTCTGGGCTTGCGCGGCGGGGCGCTATGCTGGCCTGCGGTTCCTTCGTGATATGTATAGCGGGGCTTACGCCTGAAAGTGCGCCGATAATACATGGAGTCACCTCCCCATGCATTATATGTGCGTATATGCCCGCTTTATTTATCGAGCATCGCGCTCACGGCCATCATAATACCGAGCTTGCCGGACTCGTAGGTCAGGCCGCCCTGCATGTATATCATATACGGCGGGCGGATCGGCCCGTCTGCCGAAAGCTCGATGGATGACCCCTGAATAAAGGAGCCTGCCGCCATTATGACAGGGCAGTCATATCCGGGCATTGCCCAGGGCTCCGGAGTAACGTAGGAATCTACGGGAGCACCGGCCTGAATGCCGACGCAGAAACGCTGCATGTTCTGCTCGTTGCCGAGCTTGACCATCTGGATAATGTCGGAGCGTTTTTCAAACACCGACGGGGAGGACTCTATGCCGATCTCCTCCATCATCCCCGCGCAGAAAACCGCTGTCTTGAGCGCCTGCGCGACGATGTGCGGAGCCATGAATAGTCCCTGAAACAGCAGACGGTTGTTCCCCAACGTCGAGCCGCATTCGCCGCCGATGCCGGGCGTTGTGAGCCGCATTGCGGCGCGTTCCACAAGCTCCGCTCTGCCCGCAACGTAGCCGCCGGTCGGCGCGATGCCGCCGCCGGGATTCTTTATCAGCGAGCCTGCGATGATATCAGCGCCGACATGCGTCGGCTCTATAACGTCGGTAAATTCGCCGTAGCAGTTATCAACCATCACGTTTGCGGCGGGATTCACTTCCTTGACAGCCTTGATTATCTCGCCTATCTCCTGCACGGTCAGAGCCTTTCTCTCGGCATATCCGCGGGAGCGCTGTATCATCACCGCAGTTACGTTCTTGTCCGCTGCTGCCGCCTTTATCGCGGGAATATCCGGATCGCCGTCGGCGTTCAGATCGACCTGTGCGTAATTTACGCCGTAGAATTTGAGCGAACCGTGGCAGTCGCCGCTGATGCCGATGGCGCTTCTGAGCGTATCATACGGCATACCGGTGACGGCGAGAATTGTATCGCCCGGCTTCACCAGCGCGAACATCGCCGTGGTCAGCGCATGAGTGCCGTTGACAAAGCCGATGCGCACAAGCGCGGCTTCCGCACCGAATATCTGGGCGTAGATCTTATCCAACGTTTCGCGGCCGAGATCGTCATAGCCGTAGCCAGTCGTTCCGGCAAAGCAGGCGTCGGAAACGCGGTTATCCTGAAACGCCGTCATTACGCGGCGAGTATTCTCCTCGGCAACAGCGTCTATCTCCGCAAATCGTTCTCCCAGCTTGGCCTGAACGCGCTGCGCCATAGCAAAAACTTCGGGTTTTATATCTGTAACTTTCATTTATTCTAACTCCATGATCAATTTTTCGAAATATTCCCCGCGCTGGGCAAAGTTCTTGAACCTGTCAAACGCGGCGCAGGCCGGTGACAGCAGAACGATGTCTCCCGCCTCGGCGGAGCTTGCGGCAGTCAGTACGGCTTCGGTGAAATCGTCGATAAGCTGCACATCGGGGGCATCGGGCTTATAGAATTTAGAAGCGAAAACAGCGTCGCGTATCTTCTCGGCGGTATCGCCTGTGAGATAGACCCGGTTTGCATGCAGGCACAGCTCGTCGCCCAAGCCGTCAAACGGGATGTGCTTATCGTATCCGCCGGCAATGACGATGGGCTTGGTCTTGAGCGCGTGGAGTCCGGCGGCAGTGCGGGTCGGGCTTGTGCCGATGGAGTCGTTTATATACTTCACGCCGCGCAGCTCGCGCACAAGCTCCAGCCGATGCTCCACACCGCCGAAGCTCATCGCGACCCTACGGCAGTTTTCATCCGAAACCAGCCCCTCGACCGCCGTGAATGCGGCCAGATAGTTCTGTACATTGTGCTTGCCGGGGAGCTTTATCTCATCCTCGTGCATGAGACGGCGCCCGAAGCGGTATATCTCGCCCCCGACGCAGCAGGAGCCGTTTTCGATGAACTTATCGTCGGTAAAATAATATATCGAGGAGTGCGCCAGTGACTCATAATACGGAGTATGCCCGTCGCCGAGATTCAGCACAAGCCTGTCGTCGGGAGTCTGCTTTGCGAAGATCGCGCGCTTGGCATCGATATAATCCTGATAGTCCTTGTGCTTATCAAGATGGTTCGGCGAGATGTTAGTGATGACCGCGACGTCAGGGCGGCAGTCCATGCTGTGCAGCTGGAAGCTGCTGAGCTCCAGCACGGCGAAATCGTCCGACAGGATATCCGGCGTTTCGCATAGAAGCGGATGGCCGATGTTGCCGCCGAGATGGACGCGCTTTCCCTCAGCTTTCAGCAGCTCCGAGATGATGGTCGTCGTCGTGGTCTTGCCGTCGCTGCCGGTAACAGCGATGATTTTGCACGGGCAGAGCGCGAAGAACAGCTCCATTTCGGAGGTTATGACGCTGCCGCGGGCTTTTGCCGCCTCAAGATGCGGGTCAAACGGCATGAGTCCCGGTGTGCGGAAGATGATGTCCTGATGCAGATTGTCAAGATACGTCTCCCCGAGGCGGAGCTTCACGCCCATTTCGAGCAGCTTCTCCCCTTCGCCCTCCAGCGCGTCAAGACTGCGCTTATCGCAGGCGGTGACGTCACAGCCGTTCCGGGCGAGCAGCTCTATAAGCGGGGTGTTGCTCACGCCGATGCCGATCACGGCAATGCTCTTGCTTTTAACCGAGTCTATGTATTCCGAAAGAGTCATAACGCTCCCCTATTCTGAAAAATTATATTTCAATCGCCGGTTTGAAATATAATTATAAAACTTTTACCGCGCAAATACAAGAATATTATTGACTTGTGCCCGGAAAATGATTAAAATATCCGAAGTGAGCAGGTCAAACGACCGCGGACGCAAGGCGAAAGCCTGCGTATGAGGAAAGTCCGGGCTCCACAGGGCAAGGATAACGGGTAACGCCCGCCAGGGGTGACCCTCGGACAAGTGCAACAGAGATATACCGCCCCGGAAACGGGGTAAGGGTGGAAAGGCGAGGTAAGAGCTCACCCGCCGCATGGAGACATGTCGGCGCTGTAAACTCTATCCGGAGCAACACCGTGGGAGAACATATGGCCTGCCCGGCCGTTCTCAGGAGGTGGCTTGAGCCGTGCGGCAACGCACGGCCTAGATAGATGGTCGTTCACGACAGAACCCGGCTTACAGACCTGCTCGCATTTTAAAATAAGGATTGATAGTATGCATATTCCCGAAGAAGAAATACATTATCACACCCATGCGGACGGCACCGTTCACGCGCACACCCACGCCCATACGCACACGCAGACAAAGTCAGTGATAAACCGCCTTTCGCGCGCTATCGGGCACCTTGAGTCCGTCAAGCGCATGGTCGAGAGCGGGCGTGATTGCAGCGAGGTTCTAATGCAGCTTGCGGCTGTGCGCTCCGCGCTCAATAACACTGCGAAAGTCATACTCAAGGATCACCTTGAGCACTGCATCGCGGACGCCGCCGGGGATGAAAACTCCGACGAGCTTGAAGCGCTGTACGACGCGATAGACAAGTTCATGTCTTAAAAATCACCGCGCAGGTGAAAAGCCTGCGCGGCGTTATCTATATCGGCTGATATCGCGCCGAGGCGTCAGGGCAGCCGGTGGACTCCCGCCGCGCGCCGCGGTGACTCTCCATTTGCCCGGACGGGATAAGAATATCCCCGACCGGCTGATTATTTTGCCGAAGCGGGTTGAAAAGTTCTTGTTGAAATTTCCTGCAAGGGGTGCTATAATACAAAAGCTGAATATCTGCGGATGTAGTTCATCGGTAGAACTCCGGCTTCCCAAGCCGATAAGGTGGGTTCGACTCCCATCATCCGCTCCATTTCTCGATCCCGCAGCCATCCGGCTGCGGGATTTTTCTTTCCCGTATCCGCACACTGCCGTTACGGTGCGCCGCAGGGCATGGCGGGCGCTTCCCCGCCCCAACAAAAAAATTCTCGCTTTCCGCGCGCGCGTCACCATCACCACCAGAATATTTATATATATTATTATCTTTTCTATTCTACTCTACTCTTCTCTATTCTTCTCTATTCTGTTCTATTCTTCTCTGTTCTGTTCTATGTACCGACAGGAGGCTGACGTCGCCGCGCCGTCGGCACGACGTCGGCTTCCGCCTGCCGAGCGCAGAGCC
>ERZ1106943.1908-NODE-1908-length-19213-cov-6.966959_pt1 | contig 19213 bp, 20 predicted proteins | sample MGYA00403671_ERZ1106943 | MGnify/ENA primary metagenome ERZ1106943 (study PRJEB35170, sample SAMEA104062427) | human gut metagenome | biome: human gut; feature: human-associated habitat; material: faeces | place: Denmark | collected 2012-06-14 ...
GCGCGATGCGCCCGGCCTTGCGCATGAGGCCGAGATAGTTGGCTGCTTTATCCGTCGCCGAGCACCTCCAGTTCCGCTGCGAGCTGCTCATAGATCTCCGCCGGAATGGGCACGTCGAACGCGCGCTCGAGCGCGCGGTTCTTCTGCGCCTTTTTCAGGCACGCGGCCTTCGAGCACAGATACGCGCCGCGGCCCGCCGCCTTGCCGCGCGCATCGAGCGAGATGGCCCCGTCGGGCGCGCGCACCACCCGGATCAGCTCCGGTTTGGGCTTCTTTTCACGGCAGCCGACACACTGCCGCTGGGGAATGGACTTGGGCATGGGTGACTGCCTCCTTTCGGTTTATGCCTCGCTCTCCGGCTTGATGTCGATCTTATAGCCGGTGAGCTTCGCGGCCAGGCGGGCATTCTGCCCCTCCTTGCCGATGGCGAGCGAGAGCTGGTTATCCGGCACGATGACGCGGCAGCTCTTACCCTCATCAAGCAGCGTCACCTCCAGCACCTCGGACGGTGCGAGCGCGGCCGCGATGAACTCCTCCGGCACCTCGCTGTACTTGACGATGTCGATCTTCTCGCCGCCGAGCTCGTTGACGACGCTCGCAACACGGCCGCCCTTCGGGCCGACGCACGCGCCGATCGGATCGATGACGGGATCCTCCGCCCAGACAGCCATCTTCGTGCGGCTGCCGGCCTCGCGGGCGATGGACTTGATCTCGACCGTGCCGTCAAAGATCTCCGGCACCTCAAGCTCGAACAGGCGCTTGACCAGACCCGGATGCGTGCGGCTGATGAGCACCTGCGGTCCGCGCGTGCTGTTGCGCACCTCGACGACGTAGACCTTGATGCGGTCGCCCTCGTGCAGCTCCTCGCCGCGGATGCACTCCGCCGGGGCGAGCATGGCCTCGGTATAGTCGGAGTTGGAGCTGATCTTCAAAAACGCGCAGCCGGTGCGCGGGTCGATCTTGTTGACGACGCCGGTGAGGATCTCATGCTCTTTGGAGTTGAACTCCTCATAGATCATGCCGCGCTCCGCCTCGCGGATACCCTGAATGATGACCTGCTTTGCAGCCTGCGCCGCGATGCGGCCGAACTGCTTGGTCTCGACCGGAACACTGACGATGTCGCCGACCTTGGCGCGCTTGCTGATGCGGTGCGCCGCCTCCTCGCTGATCTCAACATAGGGGTCGATGACGCGCTCGACGACCGTTTTCTTGACGACCATCTCGATCTTCTTTTTCGTCTCGTCGAGAATGACCTCCACATTGTCCTCACAGTCGGGCGTGTCCTTGCGGAACGCCGTCAGCATGGCCTGGCGGATCTTCTCGTACATATATTCGCGCGGGATGCCCTTTTCCTTTTCAATATCTGCAACTGCATCAAAAAATTCTGCGTTCATGGTCGAATTCCCTTTCCTTATATGGTCAGGTGCAGGCGCACCTGTGCGATGGCTGATTTCTGAAAGACACGGCTGTTCCTGCCGTCCGAGACGGTCACGTCGCCGTTGTCATACTGCTCGAGCGTGCCGATGTGCACCTTGCTGCCGTCCACCGGCTGATAGAGCCGCACCTCGACCTGCGCTCCGAGAAAGCGCGCAAAATCGCTCGGCCGTTTGAGCTGCCGCTCCGCACCTGCGGACGACACCTCGAACACATAGCTGTCGGGAATGGGGTCAGCCTCGTCGAGGATCGGATCGAGCGCCCGGCTGAAATTCTCACAGTCCTGGATCGACACGCCGTCCGGCTTGTCGATGTACACACGCAGATAGCGGCCGCCCGCCTCCTTGACGTATTCCACGTCCCAGATCTCACATCCCTGCTGCGCGGCCACAGGCTCGGCCAGCGCGAGGACAGCGTCTGTCAATTTACTCATACATCACCATTCCATTTTCTGACACTTTGAAAGACATCAAGAAAAAGAGTGGGCGGGTGCCCACTCTGTCAAATCCTGCTTCCTTCGTACGGCAATATCATACCATCCCGCGCTCCACAATGCAAGCCTTTTTTTGTGCTGCGGGGCGCTTACTGGTACAGCGCCACAAATTCCTCCAGGCAGAGGTTATGCTCGGTCATGAACTTCGCCGCCGTCTCGCCGACGTAGCGCACGTGCCACGGCTCGTTGCGGCCGGTGATACTGACCTTGTCCGACGGGTAGCGGATGACGAAGCCGTAGTCCGCACAGTTGTCGGCGAGCCAGCTCAGGAAGCGCGCGTTGACCTTGTCCACGCTCAGCGAGTCATAGTACTGGTCGACCACGTCCGCGCCGAGGCCGGTCTGGTGGTCGCTCGTGCCGGGAGGCGCCGCGACGCGCGCCGCGGCCGTCTCGGCCTCGTCACGGGTGTCGCCCTCGCGCATATACGCACTCACCTGATCCTCGTACTGCTGCTTCTGCGTCAGATACGGGCGGTAGGCACAATAGATATAGGGGCTCCACCCGGCGCTGCGCGCCGCCTTGAGCAGGGCGTTGAGCGCATCGACCGCACGGGAATCGAACGTGGACTGCGAGCCGCTGATCTTGCTCACATCCGGCACATAGTCACTGATATTATGCGCCTGACTCGCGATGAGATATTCCCAGGAGGAGATATCCACATCCGGCAGGTCATCATAGGTCTTCTGGGTCGGCGCCGCCGTTGTCCGGATATCCGGCGGGAGGATCAGATCCGTCGGCGCGGTAGGCACGGCATTGCTGCGCGCCTCGTTGACACGCGAGAGAATGAGCATGGCGCACACGACGACCAGCACCGTCAGCGCCACCGACAGCCAGAGACGTTTCTTCTTCATGCAGATCCCTCCCGGACAAAAATAAACAGAAAAATGAAAAGCAGCTCGCAAAAGCCGCTTTTCACAATAGCATATTTTTCGCGTCCCGGCAAGCCCCCCGTCACAGATCGACGCGCTCGTAGTTTTTTGCCGCTCTCCGGAATGCCAGCCACGACAGCAGCGCAAATGCCGCCGCGCCCGCAGCCAGCACCGGAAGCTGACGCATCTGACCGGCCGCATCGGCCGCATCGAGATACGGTCCGACGACCGGAAAATGCGACAGCGCCTCGACCAGCACCATCAGCACCGTCATCGGGACGACCGCCAGCAGGAACGAACGTCCGACGCGCACGGCAGTCTTATAAAACGCCGGCAGGAACACCGCATTGAACACGCCGAAAATGAGCAGCACCGCGCCGAAGAGCGCGACGTTTGCATCGATGCCCGCGAGGTTCGTTCCGTTGGGGTTGATGTGCACCGACAAGACCGCAAACGGCACCGCGAGCACAAGCTCCGTCAGCTCGACCGCCACGACCAGCCACGTGCGGGCGCACACCTGCTCACGCTTCGTGACCGGCAGCACGGCGCAGTAATAGACATCCTTATTCTCGCGGCCGTTGAGAAAGGTGAAGAAGATACCGAGCAGGCCATAGAAAAACGCGACCGTGTACGGATAGCTCGGGATGAGCAGCATCGCGCCGAAAAGCGCGAACACATACATCATCGGGTGCGCCGCAAGGCGTAGATCCTTACAGAAAATCCTTGCCGTCATAGTTTCTCCTTTCCACGCGCACGAGAATATCCTCGAGCGAGAGCGACGCGTCGCCGAGCTGCGCGCGATAGTGCGCGAGAAAGCCGGCGCACGTGTCGCTGCGCAGGATCTCCCCGTCCTTGATCATCGTGATGTGCGAGGCGCACTTTTCCAGATCGGACGTGATGTGCGTCGAAAACAGGATGCTGCGCTCGCCGCTTTGCACCACACCGCGAAAGAGCTCCATGAGCTCGTCGCGCGACACGGGGTCGAGCCCGCTCGTCGGCTCATCGAGAATGAGCAGACGCGCATCGTGCGAGAGCGCGAGCGCGAGCATATATTTCACGCGCATACCGGACGAGAGCTGCGAGACCTTCTTCGTCTCGTCGAGCGCGAACAGCGACAGGTAGTGCCGGTATTTGTTCTCGTCCCAGCGGTCGTAAAACGTGCGCGTCACGTTCGTGATGCTGCGCAGCTTTTTATTCGGGTAAAAGTCCACGCCGCCGAGCACCACGCCGAGCTGCTGCTTGCAGGCGGGTTCGTCGGCATAAAAATCCCGGCCGAACATCGTCACGCGGCCGCCGTCCGGATGCACGAGGTTGAGCATGGCCTTGATGGTCGTGCTCTTGCCGGCACCGTTGCGGCCGATGAAGCCCATGATCGCGCCCGGCTCAACGGCAAACGACACGTCGCGCAGCCGAAACGCCGGATACGTCTTGCACAGACCCTCCACTTCCAGAATGCTCATTGTCCGTCCTCCCGCTTCAGCTCCTGCGCGAGCGCGGCGGCAAACACCTGCGTCTCCGCCTCCGGCACATCCGGCGCCGCGGCCTTCGCGCCCTGATCGAACACCGCGCGCACGAACCGGTCATAATAGCTGCTGCTCTGCAGCGCGATGCCGCGCTCGCGGTCAGCCAGCAGAATGAGCGAATCACCCGGCGCGAGGCCGAACATATCGCGCACCTCCTTCGGGATCACGATCTGCCCCTTCGGGCCGATGCGCACCGTGGCCATGAATTTGTCCTGCATGGACTGCATATGCGTCACCTCCGGTATGACTTGTATTACTTTTCTTACGTTATAGCACAATGTCACCCGCAGCGCAAGCGTTTTTTTGAATTTTTCGTTCGCACCGAACATTATGTAAACCAAGAAGCGCAAAAAAAGATCCCCCTGCCGCTCAGCAGGGGGATCACACCTTATCGAATAACTCAGAGCGCCTCGACGTCGGCGATGAAAGCCTGAATGGCTTCTTCCGGAACGAGCTTCTTGCTGCGGACCAGATTCACGATGTCACCAACGGTCTTCTTGTAGAAGAGCTTCAGGGGGTACTTGGTCAGGCTCGGAACGGACTTCATCATGACTTCCTTGCCATTCATGTCCTCGATGAACGTCTTAACACTCAGCGTTTTGTAATCCATAATATGTTCTCCTTTCAATTTTGAACACATTGGCCATTTCCCCGAATCCCAATTGAAATGGCTTCGTTGTTCAAAGATTAACGCTTTTTGGGTATTTTGTCAAGTATGTCGGGAAATTTTCTTCGCCTTCCCGTCAATTTTCATCCAGTAATCAACGCTCTGTTGTGCAGTATTTGCGCACAAGCGAAAAATTGTGTGTCAGGAAAGTGTACGTGCCGCCGCTGAATAGAATGACCTCAGGCAGAAACGGAGGGCTGAAAATGCTGTACAGTACCCTGATGCTGATGATGAGCAGTGCATTTCTGATGCTGCGCCTGACGCCCGGCGGCTCGTTCCCGCGTCCGCTGAGCGAGGTCGAGGAGCGCAAATATCTCGACGCCTGGCTGCAGGGCGATCTGGAGGCGCGCAACGTGCTCATTGAGCGCAACCTGCGGCTGGTGGCGCACATCATCAAAAAATACTACACGCACTATGACGACACGGACGACCTGATCTCGATCGGCACGATCGGGCTCATCAAGGGCATCAACACCTACCGTCCGGATAAGGGCGTGCGCCTTGCGACCTACGCCAGCAAGTGCGCGGAAAACGAGATCCTGATGTATTTTCGCAGCACACGCAAAAACGCAGCCGAAACGCTGCTCTCAGACGCGCTCGACACGGACGGCGACGGCAACAGCCTGTCGCTCCTCGACATCCTGTCCGAGGATGAGGACATGGACGCCCGCCTGCAGTCGGACGAGATGTGTCAGGCGCTGCGGCGCTGCATCAGCGAGGTACTCGATGCGCGCGAGCGCGAGATCATCCGCCTGCGCTATGCCATTGGCGGCGGCGAACCGCTGACGCAGCGCGAGACCGCGCAGCGCTGCGGCATCAGCCGCTCGTATGTGTCGCGCATCGAGAAAAAAGCCATCGAAAAGCTGCGCACCGCCCTGCTGGCGGCCGGTTACTGACCGCGCGGCGTTGACAAACCGGTCGAAACAAGGTAGAATTGCAAAGATATGAGGGAGATGATACCATGGCGGATCAAACGCACAATGCGGGCGTACACACGCACGTGGACGAAAACGGGAACGTGATCACCCACTGCCACGACGGCGAAGTGCATATGCATGAACATGACCACGCGCACAGCCACGGGCATGGACACACCCACACCCATACGCAGACCAAGGCGGTCATCAATCGTCTGGCGCGCGCGATCGGCCATCTGGAGTCGGTCAAGCGCATGGTCGAGGATGGGCGTGACTGTGCCGAAGTGCTCATCCAGCTTGCAGCCGTGCGCTCGGCGCTGAACAACACGGCGAAGATCATTCTGAAAGATCACATCGACCACTGTCTGACCGACGCTGTGGAGAGCGGCGACCAGCAGGCCATCGACGAGCTGAATCTCGCGATCGAAAAGTTCATGACCTGAACACCAAAGCAGCCCTCCGCCGTGCGGCGGAGGGCTGCTTTGCTTCCGGCACAGCAAGAAAGGACGCATCCAAAGCGGATGCGTCCTTTTTAGAACAAATCAATGCTGCACTTTTTCCACTGAGAGGACCGAGCCGGTCATCTGGTCGACAGCCACGACATAGCGCGGGTGGAAGTAGTACACGGTCGTGAGCGTCACGCGGTAGACAGGCTGCGCGCCGCTCTCATCGAGCTGCACTTCCCACGCGGCAAGGTCGCTCTCCGAGATGCCGGCCGCCGCAATGGCGATCTTCAGCGCCTGCTCCTGCGTGACCGGGCCCACAGGCGGGGTCGGGGTAGGCGTCGGTGTCGGCACCGGCGTCGGGCTCGGGGTAGGTGTCGGTGTCGGCGTCGGCGTCGGGCTCGGGGTGGGTATCGGCGTCGGCGTCGGCGTGGGCATGGGCTCCGGGATCGGCTGCGGCATCACGGGGGCAGGCTGCGGCTTTACAGGAGCCGGCTGCGGCCCGAGCGGTTCGTCACCCGCCAGGCGGCAGATCTCTGACGTGCGTGCGTCAACGCTGCACACATAGTGATGCTCGCCGTCCGTGAGCACGAATTCCATGACCATCTGGCCGTCTATGAGCGTGAAGCGCATGCTGGCCTGCGTGACGCTGTCCGCATCCAGACCGCAGCAGGCGAGCGCCGCATCCATGGCCTGATCATATGGGATATATGCACCGGTGCTCGCAGCACCGATCGAGATCATGTCGCCAAGCGCCACCTGATTGGACGCCGCGAGAATGTTCAGGTCGTTGATCGGCAGCACCGCCAGCGCCTCGCCGGTGAGATCCTCCACCTGCGCGCTGATCTGCCGGATGAGCATCGCCTTTCCTGCACTGACGCCCATGGCAGCAGCGTCGGCCTCCAGCGCAGGATCCGGCTCCAGCACCTGTGCCAGGACAGCGGGGGCAAGCCCGCAGTCGCTCTGCGCATCCTCCACGGCGGAAGCCAGCCGGTCACACAGACGCGCATCGCCCTTGCCGGCCTCGACCGTGACGAGGATCGAGTTGGTATCCGCCGAGACATAGCCGTCTGCCTGCAGCTCGGCAACGATCGCATCGGCCGCCGTCTGCAGCGGCTGGTTGCGCAGCTCCAGCTCGTCGAGCACGACCTGCGCGTCGGCATTGCACGCGCGCACGGACAGGACACGGCCGAGCTTATTGACGGTCAGCTCAATACTGGGGTTCGCGTCCAGCGTTGCGACGCCGTCGGGCGTCTGCACGGCGTAAAATCCGCCGCCGAGCACCGCCAGCAGGAACACCGCCGCCGCCGCGACCCAGCGCCGCCATGCGCCGCCGCGACGGCTGCGCTGCGGCAGCGGGACGACCGTTTCCGGCTCCGGCTGTTCGGCCGCCTGAACGCGGGCGAGGATCTTGTCCCAGGGATCCGGCGTCACGGCTGCGACATCATCACGCAGCTGCTGCAGCAGCTGCTCGTTGCACTTTTCCTGTTCAGTCAAGACCGTCACCCCCCATCGATGCGCGCAGCTTTGCCAGCGCGCGGTTGTAGCGCGAGATCGCCGTCGCCTGCGGAATGTCCAGCAGGTCGGCCACCTCCCTGTGCTTGAGGCCGGAGAGCGCGTGCAGCATCACGATCTGCCGCTCACTGTCCGTGAGCAGGCGCAGCACCTTATCAAGCACCATATGATTTTCCGTCTCCCGATAAGCGTTGTGCGGATCCTCCACATGAAACAGCTCATCAAAAGATATATTCTTATTTTCCGCCTTGCGCAGGCGCATAAGCGCCAGATTGCGCGCGATCGTCAGCAGCCACGCCATCGGCTTGCCCGACGGCTGATAGCTCGATGCCGACTGCATCACGCTCACGAACGTATCCTGCATCACGTCCTCAGCCGCCGTCGGATCGCGCAGGATCGACAGGGCGAAGCCGTAAACGGACGCGGACGTCTGGCGATACAGCACCTCGAGCGCGGCGGTGTCCCCCTCCGCAATGCGCAGGATCAGGCCGTCATCCGGCGGTCGCGCATCGGACGCACCTATATCACTTGTGCGTTTGTCGTCATTTTGCATATTCGATTACCCCACATGAGTATAATGCCTGAAAACAAATTTTAATGCATAAAAAAATGTTTTCCGAAAAATTTTCTCTAAAAAAGTGTGTTTTTCGGCACTTCCATCCTCTTAAACGAATATTCTACGTGATAAAATGCGGTTTGTAAAGCGAGTAAACTATAAAAAATTACATTCTTAGCAGATTTTACGCTTCTTTTTTCGGCGGCGCCGTTACCTCGAGCGCATGATTGAGCACTACGCCCAGAATGAGCAGCAGTCCGAACACATGAAACCAGAACAGCAGGATCACGACCGAGGCAAGCGACCCGTATACGAGTGAATACTTCGCGCTGTTGCCGATCAGCCATGAGAGCAGAATACTCATCACCACGATGCCGACGGCCGAAAACAGCGCACCGGGAAGCACGAGGTGCGGCGCCCGGCGCGGCGTGGTGAGCCGGTAGAGAACGAGGATCATCATCAGTAAAATGGCAAACAGAACCAGAAAGCGCACCCAGGTCCACGACCAGATGATGCTCACGCGCGGCATGAGCGCATCGAGCCAGAGCAGAAAGCGCTTGCCCGTCAGCATGAGCAGGACGCACAGATACAGCACCAGCAAAAACGCCACCGAGAAGACGACGCTCACGACGGTACTGCTCACGATGCCGAAGCGCTTATCGCCGTGGATCTCGCTGACGATGGCGGCCATGGCGCGAAACGCCGCCGACGCGCTTGTGATCATGACAAAGAGCGCCGCAATGAACATGACCTGACTCGTGTTGCCGGACACATAAATGAGAAACTCCGACACGAGCGCCTGCGTCTCCCGCGGGAGCACGAGCGTCTCCACAATGCGCAGCACGGCGGTCGGGTCACGCAGGATGAGCGCAAGCAGGTCGTACATGCAGATAATGACCGGAAACAGCGCCATGACCATGTAATAGGCGATCTCAGCCGCCGAACGCGTCACGCGGCGGGTCAGAAATGTGTCGGCCATGGTCGTGAGGACGCGGGTAATGCGCCAGTCTTTCAATCGACTGCCTCCTCTCGCAGAATACAAAAACCGCCTTCACAAGGAGCGAAGGCGGTTTTGGACAGATGATGAAGCTTACTTGGAGTTGAAGATCTTGAAGATGCTGTCAAACGGATCTTCCTCCGCGGGTGCAGCAGCATCCGCAGCCGGAGCAGCAGCCGGGGCGGCAGGTGCAGCGGCCGGAGCCGGAGCGGCAGCCGGAGCAGCCGTGGCCGCAGTCGCAGCGGCGGTGTACATACCGGCGGCAGGTGCAGCAGCCGGAGCGGCAGCGGCGGCCGGAGCAGCCTCCGCCTGCGCCTTGCCCGGCTCGTCAAAGCCGGTGGCGATGACGGACACGCGGATCTCGTCGTCGAGCGAGGGATCGAAGCTCGCACCGAAGATAATGTTGGCGTCCGGGTGCGCAGCCTCCTGAACGAGGTTTGCGGCCGTCTCGACATCCTCCAGGCCCATATCCTCAGAGCCAGTGATGTTGATGAGCACGCCGCGCGCACCGTTGATGGACGTCTCCATGAGGGGGCTGGCCACGGCCATGCGGGCGGCGTCCTCCGCCTTGCCCTTGCCGGCGGCGCGGCCGACGCCCATGTGGGCGAAGCCGGCGTCCTTCATGACGCAGGTGACGTCCGCAAAGTCGAGGTTGATGAAGCCGGTGTTCTTAATGAGGTCCGAGATGCTCACGACGGCCTGACGCAGGACATCGTCCGCGATCTCGAAGGCGTTGGCCAGCGTGACCTTCTGGTCGGTGGCGAACTTCAGCCGGTCGTTCGGGATGATGAGCAGGGAGTCGACCTTGCCCAGCAGCTCGTTGATGCCGACCATGGCCTGATCCATGCGGCGCTTGCCCTCGAACTTGAAGGGCTTGGTGACGACGCCGACGGTCAGGATGCCGGCCTCGCGGGCGATGTCCGCGATCGTGGGCGCTGCGCCCGTGCCGGTGCCGCCGCCCATGCCAGCGGTGATGAAGACCATGTCCGCGTTCTCCAGGCTCTTGGCGATGTTGTTGCGGCTCTCCTCGGCGCTGCGCTTGCCGACGTCGGGATCGCTGCCGGCGCCCTGACCATGGGTCAGCTTCTCGCCGATCTGGATCTTCTGATCCGCGCTCGAAACGGCCAGAGCCTGCTTATCTGTATTGACAGCCACGTACTCAATTCCCTGAGTGCCGGACTTAACCATGCGGTTTACGACATTGTTGCCGGCCCCGCCAACACCAACGACCTTGATGGTGACGACATTTTCCGGACCGGACTCGGTAGCAAAGGACATATTCGGTTCCTCCCTGTTGTTTCTATTTGTATCGGCGGCCGGCGCATGCGCGCTCTGGAAGCCGTTTTTTGGCGGGTTGCGCTTCTGTTTGTTCTTATTCTTTCCCATTTTATATCGTTTTCCTTATCAGGTCAATCTTTTTTTGTGAACAATCAGCCGGGGCTGAAATGTGCGCGTTTGTCGATCGACAGGTCGATGGTGCCGGCATCGCTGGCCGTGAGCTGGGAGACCGCGCTTTGCAGCATACCGAATTTGTACTCGACATTTTCATTCGCGCCGAGGCGCACCGTGAATCGTCCGTCATAGGTGAAGCCGGGGTTGGACGCATCCGACAGGTCGATGACCGTGACCTTGGACGCCATGTCGCGCGTGAGCAGCTGGCCGAGAATCGCCGCCAGATACGTGACCTTCGGCGCATCGGCCTCACCGGCGTTGAGCACCTCGCCGACCTTCGGCTCGACCGGCGTAATACCATCGACCCGGGCAAGGCCGGTCAGCTCGCTCTCCGTGACGGATTTGAGCAGCTTGCAGTTCTGGTCCAAAACCCAGTAACCGCCATCCGCCTGAACATAGGCCATGGCGCTGCTCTCCTGGATCGTGATGGTGACGCGGTTGGGCAGCGCGCGCGTGACCTTCGCTTTGTCCACATACGGGAGCTTGCTGAAGATGCGGCTGGCAGCCGAGAAACGGTTGATGAAAAACAGATTGTCGCCCGTGCCGATGCCGGAGGCCTCGACGACCTCCTCGGCCGTGTAGATGGAGTTGCCCACGACCTCGATCTTTGCAACACGGAAAAATACGCTCATGCCCAGGACGAGCGCCGCGCAGATCAGCAGAAAGATCAGCGGCTGCAGCAGCGACCTGCCCCGGCCGCCGGATGGGCGGCGGGGCCGGCGCGCGCGGCGCGGCCCGGGCTGCTTCGATTGTTTCATAGGCAGGTGATTCCTTTCACCGCGGCGCCACGCAGCGCACATCGGCCCCAAGCGCCGACAGGCACGCATCGAAGCGGTCGTAGCCGCGGTTGATATAGCCGTTGTCGAGGATCTCGGTCTCGCCCTCGGCGGAGAGGCCGGCCACGATCATGGCCGCGCCGCCGCGCAGGTCGCTCGATGTGAGCGGCGCGCCGGTGAGCCGGTCGACGCCGGTGACATAGGCCACGCGCCCCTCGATGCTGACGGCTGCGCCCAGACGCCGGAACTCCTCGGCATGACGATAACGGTTGGTAAAGATGTTTTCGGTGAACACCGTGGTGCCCTTCGCCTTCAGGCAGGCAGCCATGAGCGGCGGCTGCGCATCCGTGGGAAAGCCCGGATACGGTTGCGTGACGACCGGCCGCGGCGCGGTGAGCCGCCCGGTCGATGTCAGGCGCACGGTGGACGCCGTTTTTATTATAGCACACCCTGCCTCGGAAAGCGAGTCCAGAACGGTCAAAAAATGGTCCGGATCGACGCCCTGCAGCTCCACATCGCCGCCGCAGGCGGCTCCGGCACACAAAATCGTCGCCGCGACGATGCGGTCCGGCATGATCGTGTGCTCCACAAACGGCTGCGGCCGGAAGCCGCTGACCGTGACCGTTGACGTGCCGGCGCCGGAAATGCGCGCGCCCAGCTTGCGCAGGTAGCACTGCAGGTCGAGGATCTCCGGCTCGCGCGCGGCGTTGCAGATGACCGTCTCCCCCGCCGCCGCGCAGGCGGCCAGCATGGCGTTTTCCGTCGCGCCGACGCTCGGAAACGGCAGCAGGATGCGCCGCCCCTTCAGATCGTGCGCGCAGCAGACGATGTCTCCGCCGCGCTCCGTGACCTCCGCGCCGAGCGCGCGCAGCGCGTCGAGGTGCAGGTTCACCGGCCGCGGGCCGAGCTCGCACCCGCCCGGCATGGACAGGCTCGCCGTTCCGAAGCGCGTGAGGATCGCGCCGAGAAAAATGACCGAGGAGCGCAGCTCCCGCATGAGATCGTGCGGGATGAAGTCGCGGTTCATGCCGCGGGAATCAATGCGCACCGTGTCCCCGTCGCGCTCCGCCGTGCAGCCGAGATGGCGCAGGATGCGCAGCGTGATCGTCACGTCCTTCAGGTCGGGCACGTTGTGCAGAACCGTCTCACTGCCGGCGAGCACGGATGCCGCCATAATCGGCAGCACCGCATTCTTGGCGCCCTGCACCTGGGTACTCCCGGTCAGTCTGTTTCCGCCGTAAATGTGCCATATGCTCATAATCTTTCCTCCGCACAGCAAATTCATGCCATCCTATGCAGAGAAACGCGAGATTGTCATTTTGCGTGCCGGTCGGCCAGTTTCAGCACCAGATCGGCAATGCGCTCGGCGGCGTCGGCAACGCCGGCGGATTTCATGTTCTGCGCCATCTGCGCAAGCTGCGCGGGGTCGGCGAGCAGGTCGCTGACGAGGTTATACAGATCGTCCGCCGTGAACGCGCCCTCGAGCAGCACCTTCGCCCCGCCGGCGTGCTCGAGCACGCGCGCGTTGCGCTCCTGATGGTTGTTCGTGACGTTCGGCGACGGGATGAGGATCGCGGGCTTGCCGATGCACGAGAGCTCCGCGAGCGTGGACGCGCCCGCGCGGCAGAGCACGAGATCGGCCGCGTCCATGACGAGCGGCATGTCATAAATATACGGCCGCACGTCTATGCCGTGCGCGGCGAGATCGGCCGGGCACTTTTCGAGCAGGGCCGCGTGCATCTTCTCATAGCCGTTGCGCCCGGCCGAGTGGATGAGCGCAAACGGCGCGTCCGTGACGGCGGCGCGCGTGATGAACGCCGTCATGACCTCGTTCATGTACGACGCGCCGAGCGAGCCCCAGACCGACACGACCAGCGGCCTGTCCGGGTCGAGCCCGAGCTGGCGCTTGGCCTCCGCCTTGGAGCAGGCCGTGAACGCGCCGCGCACCGGCGTGCCGGTGACGACGACCTTTTTCTGCTCGCTGTAGTGCTGCTTGCTCTCCTCGAAGCCGACGAGGATGCGGTCGACCGCGCCGGCAAGCATCTTCGTCGTCAGGCCGGGCACGGCGTTGGATTCATGTACGACGGTGGGGATACCGAGCTGCGCCGCCGCCTTGAGCACGGGGTAGCAGACATAGCCGCCGGTGCCGATGGCAACGTCGGGCTTGAAGTCCTCGATGATCTTGCGCGCGTCCTTCGTCGCCTGCCGCGCGTTGTGCAGCGAGCGGAAGTTGTACGCGATCTCCGACGGCTTAAGGCTGCGGTGGATGTTCGTGACCTCAATGGTCACGATGTCGTAGCCCGCGCGCGGGACGAGGTCGGTCTCCATCTTGCCGTTGGCGCCGACGAAGAGGATGCCGCAGTCGGGCATCCGGTCGCGCAGGATGCCAGCGACCGCGAGCGCGGGGTTGATGTGGCCTGCGGTGCCGCCGCAGGTAAAGAGAAAATTCATAGCAATGCCTCCCAGGATCAAAAACGGAAATCGGGCAGTCCGCGCCGAAGGCCGCCGCGGGCTGCCGGATATACACTTCAAAGTCAGAAACTAGCGCGCTTTTTTTGTCGGAATGTCGCGCGAGATGCTCAGGATGATGCCCATCTCCCCGAGCTGCATGAGCAGCGCCGTGCCGCCGTAGCTGAAAAACGGCAGCGAGATGCCCGTGCAGGGGATGAGGTTCGTGACGACTGCGATGTTCAAAAACACCTGGATCGACAGCAGCGTCGTGATGCCGATGCCGACGAGGAAGCTGTAGCGGTCGGGCGAGTGCGCGGCGATCCAGTAGCCGCGGCAGATGAGCAGCGCAAACAGGATCAGGATCGCAATGGCGCCTACATAGCCGAGCTCCTCGCAGACGATGGAAAAGATATAGTCATTATGCTCCTCGGGCAGATAGAGGTACTTCTGCCGGCTCTGGCCGAGGCCGAGCCCGAGAAAGCCGCCCGAGCCGATGGAATACAGCGACTGCACGATCTGATAGCCAGCCGCGCTCGTATCGGCAAACGGGTCGCGCCAGGACACGATGCGCTTGTGCACATAGGGCACGAATTTGCTTGCGATGAGCAGCAGCGCGCCCGCGCTGCCCATGCCGACGAGCAGGTACGAGAGCTTGATGCCGCCGACAAACATCATCACGATCGCAAGCGCCATGATGATGATGGACGCCGACAGATGCGGCTCTAGCATCAGCAGGCCGACGATGATGACCGTGACGACCATGAACGGCACAACACCGTAGCGGAACGTCTGCATCTGCTCTTTATAGGTGCAGATCATGCTGGAGAAAAACAGCACGACCGCGATCTTTGCGATCTCCGACGGCTGAAACGTCGTGAAGCCGAGGCTCAGCCACCGGCGCGCACCGTTGACGCGAGTGCCGATGTGCGGGATCCAGACGACGGCAAGCAGGAAGATGCTCACGCCCAGCACCAGCAGCGACAGACGGCGGTAGGTCACCATGCGCACTTTGGACAGCAAGATCATGGCCACAACGCCGGCCACGGCAAAGGCCGCCTGGCGCACGAAGTAATACGTCGGCGACTTGCCCTGCGCATACGCGCGGGCGAAGCTCGACGAGAGTACCATGATGACGCCGATCGTCAGCAGCAGCAGCGTGAGCACGAAAAACGGCAGGTCGAAGCTGCCGCGCTTCGGCCCGGCGGACGCTTTCGCCTGGCGCGCGGGAAGTCTCAGATCGGAAATATTCATATAAGCACCTCCCTGCACCGCGGCGCGCGCCTCACACGCCGAAGCGGTGGAACACGCCGATGAACGACAAAACTGCAAACAGCACCGTCACGCCGGCAAACAGCACCACGATCTGCGTTTCCTTCCACTTGTGGCCCGTCCAGCCGCCCATCTCGAGATGGTGGTGGAACGGGGACATTTTGAACACGCGCTTGCCGTGCGTGAGCTTGAAGTAGCCGACTTGGATGATATCCGACAGCGCCTCGATGATGTACATGATGCCGAGCGTCACAAGGATGAGCGGCATGTCGTAGGCAAAGGCCAGCGCCGCGACCGCGCCGCCGAGAAAGAGCGAACCCGTGTCGCCCATGAACACCTTCGCCGGGTGGAAGTTATAGATCAAAAAGCCCAGCAGGCCGCCGGCAAGGCCGGAGGCAAACACGCCGAGGGACAAAAACCGCTCGCCCCAGAGCATGGAGATGACGGCGAAGAAGATGCACACCGGCATCGTCGTGCTCGCGGCGAGGCCGTCCACACCGTCGGTGAGGTTCACGGAGTTGACCGTGCCGACGATGACGAAGGCCGCGAAGATGACATACAGCGGCTCGGAGACCGGCACCGTCTTGTTCCAGAACGGGATGTACAGGCTGTCGAGCGCGACATAGCCGAAGCGGCGCATGAGGAAAATGAACGCCACGGCCGCCGCCAGCTGCAGCAGCAGCTTCTTGCCGGCCGTCAGGCCGAGATTCTGCTTCTTTTTGAGCTTTTCATAATCGTCCAGAAAACCGATCGCGCCGAACACGAGCGCGAACGCCAGACAAAACAGGTGGCCGTATTCGCCCTCGGCCATGCACTCAAAGCCGACCGACAGGCACACGACCGCGATCGCGGCGATGAACATCAGCCCGCCCATGGTGGGCGTGCCCTGCTTGGACATGTGCCACGTGGGGCCGTTTTCCTTGATGCTCTGGCCCGCCTTGATGCGTCTGAGATACGGGACCAGGAAAAATCCAACGACGGCCGACACCGCAAACGCGATGACGAACGCCAGTATCAGCTTCAGTGTCATTTTTCTTTCTCTCTCTTCCTCTTGTCGAGTATTTCGGCGACGATCTCGCGCTCATCCATGTGCACCTTCGTCTTGCCGATGATCTGGTAATCCTCGTGCCCTTTGCCGCAGAGGATGATCACATCGCCCGGGCAGTGGTTTTCGATCGCATAGGCGATGGCCTCACGCCGGTCGGGGCGCACGACATAGGGCGTGTGCGTCTCCTTGAGACCGGGGAGAATGTCGGCAATGATCGCCTCCGGGTCTTCCGTGCGCGGGTTGTCGCTCGTGACGATGACGAAATCCGCCTTCTGACCCGCGATGCGTCCCATCTTCGGGCGCTTGCCGCGGTCGCGGTCTCCGCCGCAGCCGAAGAGAAACACCAGCCGCGCGGGCGCAAACTCGCGCACCGTCGTGAGGATGTTGTCGATGGCGTCGGGCGTGACGGCGTAGTCGATAAGGATGGTATAGTCCCCGTCGGTCTCGAGCGGCTCGGCGCGCCCCTTGACGGGCTTTGCCGTATCGAGCGCGGCCGCGCAGTCATCGAGCGAGATGCCGAGCGCGCGCGCACAGGCGATGACGCTCAGCGCGTTGTAAACAGAGAACATGCCGGGGATGCCGAGGCGCATGCGCGCGATCGCATCGCCGCTCATGGCGACAAAGCGCACGCCGGACGCGCTCAGGCGGATATCCTTGGCCACAAGGTCTGCGTCGTTGCGCTTGGCGGAGTAGGTCTGCATCGGGCACTCGGCGCGCTCGAGCATGACGTGCGCCCAATCATCGTCGGCGTTGACGATGCCGATGTCGCTCTGCGCGAACAGCAGCGCCTTGGCCTCTGCATAGGCCTCCATGGTCTTATGGAAATCCAGATGATCCTGCGACAGGTTCGTGAAGATGCCCACGCGGAAGCGGATGCCCTCCACGCGGTGCAGCACGAGTGAGTGCGACGACACCTCCATAACCGCATGCGTGCAGCCGGCATCGACCATCCGGCGCAGGAGCTTTTGCAGCTCATATGTGTCCGGCGTGGTGTGCTCGGTGTGCAGCACCTCGTCGCCGATGATGTTCGCGTTCGTGCCGATCAGGCCGACCTTCGTGTGCAGGCACTGCTCGAGCATGTGCTTGATGAGCGTGGTGACGGTGGTCTTGCCGTTGGTGCCGGTCACGCCGATCATGGTCAGCTCACGCGACGGGTTGCCGAAAAATTCGCAGCAGATGCGTGACAGCGCAAGACGGCTGTCGGCCACGAGGATATACGGGATATCGACCTCCGGCTTCTTCTGGCAGAGCACGACGGCCGCGCCGCGCGCGACGGCTGCGCCGATGAAGCGGTGGCCGTCGGACTCATACCCGCAGACGGCGGCAAACAGGTTGCCGGGCTGCGTGGTGCGCGAGTCAAAGCTGATATCCCGAACGTCCAGCTCCGGATCGGCGGTGCATTCGCACACGTCCAGAACGGACAGCAGTCGCTTGAGTTTCATAAGGGTACCTCCGTTTGTTCGTCAGTATCTGCCCAGCATGCTCGAATCACTCGTCACGAGCGTGACCTCCACGACCGTGCCGTGATCCAGCTGCGTGCCGGCTGCCACGGTCTGGCCGGAGACGATCTGTGCGGTGTCCGTGATGGAGCTGTTGGTCTTGATATACAGGCCCAGCGCGGCCATGCGGTCGCGGGCCGTCTGATAGCTGAGATTGGTCAGGTCGGGCATGGTCTCCTTGTCGGCCGAGGGCTCCTTGCCCGCATAGAGCAGGATGGTGCTGCCGCTGGCGACGACCGCGCCGCTGCCCGGAAGCTGCGCCGTGACCGTGCCGCCCTCGCCGTAGACGCGCGCCTGCAGGCCGACCTCCTCGAGCGCGGCCTTTGCCTGCTCGACGGACAGGCCGGTCACGTTCGGCACGGTCTTATCCATGTACGTCTTTTCCGTCTCGGAATACGACGGCTCCACGCCGAGGTACGGCAGGATATCCGCCATCATTTTGCCGACGGTGGGCGCAGCCATCTGGCCGCCGCTGATGTAGATGCCGGTGCTGCTGCTCGGCGTATCGAGCAGCACAAGGATGACGATCTGCGGGTCGTCCGCCGGGGCAAAGCCGATGAATGAGACGATGTATTCCTTCGCGCCGCCGGCCGCATCCTGCGCGACCTTTTCCGATGTGCCGGTCTTGCCGCCGATGCGGTAGCCGGCGACATAGGCGTTCTTACCGGTGCCGTCGACGGGATCGCCGACGACCTGCTCCAGGATCTGGCGCACGGTGGCGCTCGTCTGCTCGCTCACGACCTGGCGCACCACGGTCGGCGAATTGGACACGACCGCTTCCCCGTCGCCATTGACGATGCTCTTGACCACATACGGCTTCATGAGATAGCCGCCGTTGACGCAGGCGCTGACCGCCGTGATGAGCTGCAGCGGCGTGATCGTAAACGTCTGGCCGAACGAAGCCGCCGCGAGCTGCGAGAAGTTTTCGGGATCGTAGAACGTGTTCTGGCTCCACCAGATGCTGCCGCTCTCGCCGGACAGGTCGATGCCGGTCTTGGCGGTGAGGCTGCTGTCGACGTTGTTGGTCAGATTCAGGAAGCCGAACGCTTCGGCGTATTTGTAGAACGTGCGCGCGCCGACAAGCTGACCGATCTGCACGAGTGCGACGTTGCACGAGTGCTGCATGGCCTGCGTGAGCGTCTGGCTGCCGTGACCGGCCGTCTTCCAGCACTTGACCGGATCGGTACGGCCGAGCACGGGGATGCTGCCGCCGCAGTAAAACGACGAACTCTCGCTGACCACGCCCTCCTCGAGCGCCATGGCCAGCGTGATGATCTTGAACGTCGAGCCGGGCTCGTAGGTGT
>ERZ1106943.1909-NODE-1909-length-19210-cov-8.555573_pt1 | contig 19210 bp, 17 predicted proteins | sample MGYA00403671_ERZ1106943 | MGnify/ENA primary metagenome ERZ1106943 (study PRJEB35170, sample SAMEA104062427) | human gut metagenome | biome: human gut; feature: human-associated habitat; material: faeces | place: Denmark | collected 2012-06-14 ...
TGGCCATCCACAAGGATATCGACCGCGTGGACATCGTCGGCAAGGCCATCCTGTTCGAGTCCGCTCTGTATGCCAAGATGCCCGATGATATGTCCGAGCCTCTGGCCCTGGCTGCTCTGGACGTGGCCGGCGCTCCCGCGCAGGCCCGCAAGCTGCCCCACGAGGGTGACAGCGTCCTGATCCTGGGCGCCAACGGCAAGTCCGGCGTTCTGTGCGGTTGGGAAGCTATGAAGAAGGTCGGCCCCAAGGGTAAGGTCGTGGGCGTCGTCCGCAACCCCAAGCAGGTCCCCGGCCTGATGGAGCTGGGCGTGTACACCGACGTAATCGTCGCCGACTGCACCAAGCCCGTTGAGGTCATGGAGGCTGCTCTGGCTGCCAACGACGGCAAGGAGTATGATCTGTCCATCTGCTGCGTGAACATCGAGTCCTGCGAGATGTCCGCTATCCTGCCCGTCCGCGATGACGGTCTGGTGTACTTCTTCTCCATGGCTACCTCCTTCACCAAGGCTGCTCTGGGCGCCGAGGGTATCGGCAAGGACGTTACCATGATCATCGGCAACGGCTATACCAAGAACCACGCGCAGATCACCCTGGACGTGCTGCGCGAGAACCCCAAGCTGCGTAAGCTGTTCGACGAGAAGTACTGCTAAACGAAACTGACCGAAGCTGGGTGTCCCCTTCGGGGGACTCCCAGCCTTTGGCGTACCTAAAACAACGATTTTTGTGAAGGAGAAACGACATGAAAACTCGCAATGGTCTGTTCGCTGACGTTCCTGAAAATCTGTGGAACGACTGGCATTGGCAGGTTGCTAACCGCGCTGAGACGATCGAAGATCTGAAAAAGTACATGACCCTGACCCCCGACGAGGAAGCCGGCGTTGCCAAGACCCTGGGCAAGCTGCGCATGGCCGTCACCCCCTACTATCTGTCCCTGATCGATCTGAACGATCCGTTTGATCCCATCCGCAAGATGGCTATCCCCCGCGCTGAGGAGCTGGAGTATGCCGACTATGAGGATGCCGATCCCCTGCACGAGGATACCGACTCCCCCACCCCCGGCCTGACCCACCGCTATCCTGACCGCGTGCTGCTGCTGATCACCGACCAGTGTTCCATGTACTGCCGTCACTGTACCCGTCGTCGTTTTGCCGGTCAGAACGACTGCGAAGTGCCTATGCAGCAGATCGACAAGTGCATCGATTATGTGGCCGCCCACCCCGAGGTCCGCGACGTGCTGCTGTCCGGCGGTGACTCCCTGATGGTCGAGGACGACACCCTGGAGTACATCATCAAGCGCGTGCGCGCCATCCCCCATGTGGAGATCGTGCGTCTGGGCTCCCGTACGCCCGTTGTGTGCCCCCAGCGTATCACTCCCGAGCTGTGCGCCATGCTGAAGAAGTATCATCCCGTGTGGCTGAACACCCACTTCAACACCCCCAAGGAGTTCACTCCCGAAGCCGCCAAGGCCTGCGCTATGCTGGCTGATGCCGGTATCCCCCTGGGTAACCAGTCCGTGCTGCTGGCCGGCGTGAACGATTGCTCTCACGTGATGATGGAGCTGGTCCACGGTCTGGTCAAGATGCGTGTGCGCCCCTATTATATCTATGCCTGCGATCCTTCCCTGGGTCTGAGCCACTTCCGTACCCCCGTGTCCAAGGGCATCGAGATCATGGAAGCCCTGCGCGGTCATACCTCCGGCTACTGCATCCCCACCTTCGTGGTCGACGCTCCCGGCGGCGGCGGCAAGACCCCTGTTATGCCCAACTACCTGATCTCCGAGACGCCTCGTAAGGTCATCCTGCGCAACTTCGAGGGCGTTATCACCTCTTACACCCAGCCCGAGCACTATGTTCAGGATTGCCACTGCGACGTCTGCACCGGCAAGAAGAAGGTGGAGAAGACCGGCGTGGCATGGGTCGCCGAAGGCACCAAGCAGCGCTATCTGGAGCCCACCAAGCTGCTGCGTAACGAGCGTCACGTCAAGAAGTAAGAGAGAGGAAAAACTATGGAAAGCAAACTCGGCTTGAATTTTGAGCTGGTCAACCGTGCCCGTGCCTCCGCCGCCAAGATCGCGGACGACACCCAGCACTTTATCGACCAGCACACCACCGTCACGGTGGAGCGCGCTGTTTGCCGTCTGCTGGGTATCGATGGCGTCAACGATATGGACGTTCCTCTGCCCAACGTGGTCGTTGACCACCTGATGGCAAACTCCCTGCTGCCCGTGGGTGCCGCGTGGGCTATCGGCAACGCTATGGTGGAGACCGGCAAGGATCCCCAGGGCGTGGCAGATGCCGTGAACAGCGGCGAGCTGGACCTGAGCAAGGTCCCCGCCCATTCCGACGCGGAGATCCGCGGCGCCATCACCCCCGTGGTGAACGCTACCGTGGACCGCATCAACAAGAACGTCGCCAAGCGTAACAGCTACCTGAAGGCGTGGGGTGATAAGGAAGGCCCGTACCTGTACATCATCGTGGCTACCGGCAATATCTACGAGGATATCACGCAGGCCAAGGCCGGTGCCAAGCAGGGCGCGGACATCATCGCCGTCATCCGTACCACCGGTCAGTCCCTGCTGGACTACGTGCCTTACGGCGCGACCACCGAGGGCTTCGGCGGCACCTACGCTACCCAGGAGAACTTCCGCCTGATGCGCGCGGCGCTGGACGAGGTAGGCGAGGAGCAGCACCGCTATATCCGGCTGTGCAACTACTGCTCCGGCCTGTGCATGCCCGAGATCGCCGCTATGGGCGCTCTGGAACGTCTGGACGTCATGCTGAACGATGCGCTGTACGGCATCCTGTTCCGCGACATCAATATGCAGCGCACCATCGTGGACCAGTACTTCTCCCGTGTCATCAACGGCTATGCCGGCGTTATCATCAACACCGGTGAGGATAACTATCTGACCACCGACGACGCTATCACCGCGGCCCACACCGTGCTGGCCTCCCAGTTCATCAACGAGGCCTTTGCCAAGACCGCCGGTATGCGCGAGGAGCAGATGGGTCTGGGCCACGCGTTCGAGATGGATCCCGCCGTGGAGGATACGTTCCTGTACGAGCTGGCGCAGGCCCAGATGGCCCGCGAGATCTTCCCCAACGCGCCCCTGAAGTATATGCCTCCCACGAAGTTCATGACCGGCAACATCTTCCGCGGTCACATTCAGGACGCCCTGTTCAACATGGTGACCATCCTGACCAACCAGAAGCTGTGCCTGCTGGGCATGATGACCGAGGCCATCCACACCCCGTTCATGTCCGACCGTGCGCTGTCCATTGAGAACGCGCAGTACATCTTCCGCACCATGAAGGATCTGGGTGATGAGCTGACCTATAAAGAGGGCGGCATCATCCGTACCCGCGCCAACGAGGTGCTGACCAAGGCCACCGACCTGCTCTCCGAGATCGAGAAGCTGGGCCTGTTCACCACCATCGAGAAGGGCATCTTCGCCGACGTGAAGCGTCCCAAGGACGGCGGCAAGGGCCTGGCCGGCGTGGTCATCAAGGACGACAAATACTTCAACCCGTTCATTGAAGTCATGAAAGGCAAGGTGGGAGCATGAGCAGCGGACTGTATAATACCCATAAGATCGATTTCGATACAACGCTGGATCTGACCCGCCTGAAGCCCTATGGCGACACCATGAACGACGGTAAGGTACAGACCAGTTTCACCCTGCCCATCAAGGATGATGAGCGCGGTGAGGAGGCTGCCCGCCAGATCGCCAAGAAGATGGGCCTCGAGGAGCCCAACGTGGCCTATCACACCGCGCTGGACAAGGAGTTCACCTTCTATGTGGTCTATGGCAGCTGCGTACACTCCGTGAACTACGAGGATATCCATGTTATTACTGTGGAGTCCGACGTGATGAGCATGGAGGATACCAATGAGTACATCAAAGAGCACATCGGCCGCAAGGTCGTGATGGTCGGTGCCTCCACCGGCACCGACGCTCACACCGTGGGTATCGACGCTATCATGAACCGCAAGGGCTTCGCCGGCCACTACGGCCTGGAGCGTTACGAGATGATCGAGGCCTATAACCTGGGCTCTCAGGTCCCCAACGAGGAATTCATCAAGAAGGCACTGGAGCTGCACGCGGACGTGCTGCTGGTCAGCCAGACCGTTACCCAGAAGGATGTACACATCCAGAACCTGACCAACCTCATCGAGCTGCTGGAGGCCGAGGGCCTGCGCGACAAGTTCGTCGTATGCTGCGGCGGTCCCCGCATCACCCATGAGCTGGCCAAGGAGCTGGGCTTTGACGCCGGTTTCGGCGCCGGCAAGTATGCCGACGACGTGGCGTCCTTCGCCGTGACCGAAATGGTCAAGCGCGGCATGAAGTAAAACCATACGGCACCACTGGGTCAACTGCATAGGCAGATGGCCCAGTGGTTGCTGTCATAAAAAAGTAGGAGGAACAGAAATGGCAAAGAAACCTGTATTGACTGCCAAGGAAGCGGCGGCCATGATCCCCGACGGCGCCACGATTATGTGCGGCGGCTTCCTGGCTTGCGGCCAGGCCCGCGCTATCGTCAAGGAGCTGGTGGCCCTGGGCACGAAGGACCTGACCCTGATCGCCAACGATATGGGCCGCGCGACTGGCCCCATGGGCGAGGAGTTCTTCGGCATCGCGGAGCTGATCCACAACCATCAGGTCAAGCGCGTCATCGCCACCCATGTGGGCATGACCCCCGAGGTCGGCCAGCAGAACACCGAGGGTACGCTGGAGGTCAATCTGCTGCCCCAGGGCACCCTGGCTGAGTGCATCCGCGCCGGCGGCGCCGGTCTGGGCGGCGTGCTGACCCCCGTGGGCATCGACACGCTGGTGGAGGAGTCCCCCTTCTGCCTGGGCCGCCACACTGTGGACGGCAAGGATTATCTGCTGATGAAGCCCATCCACGCCGATTTCGCCCTGCTGGGCGCCTATAAGTGCGATGAGTACGGCAACTGCTGGTACAAGGGCACCATGCGCAACTTCAACGTGGTGATGGCCACTGCCGCAGACACCGTGATCGCCGAGTGCGAGTATATCGTTCCCGTGGGCGATATTGAGCCGGAGAACGTCCATACCTACGGTATGTGCGTGAACTACATCGTGGAAGGAGACAGAAAGTAATGGAAAAGTCTGAGATCAAGGGCTTTATTGCCAAGCGCTGCGCCAAAGAGCTGAAAGATGGCGACGTCGTGAATCTGGGCATCGGTCTGCCCACCCTGATCCCCCACTACCTGCCCGAGGGCGTTGAGGTAATCATCCACGCTGAGTTGGGTATCGTCTCCGCAGGTAAGGCACCCAAGGAGGGCGACGAGAACTACGATCCGTACCACGTTGTGGACGCCGGCGGCAGCCCCGCTTCCGTGGCCTACGGCGGCGGCTTCATCGACTCCGCCAGCAACTTCGGCCTGATCCGCGGCGGCCATGTGGACGCTTGCTTCCTGGGCGCGCTGGAGGTCGATGCCGAGGGCAACCTGGCCAACTGGATCATCCCCGGCAAGAAGATGCCCGGCATGGGTGGCGCCATGGACCTGTGCGTGGGCGCCAAGCACTGCATTGTGTGCATGGAGCACACCGCCAAGGGCAACCCCAAGATCTTTGAGAAGTGCCGTCTGCCCCTGACCGCCTCTCACTGCGTGAACAAGATCATCACTGAGATGTGCGTGTTTGAGGTCACTGACAAGGGCCTGCTGATGACCGAGATCAATCCCGAGTTTACCGTGGACCAGATCAAGGAAGCTACTGCCGCTCCCTTCGAGGTCGCCGTTGACCTGAAGAGTATGCTGGACTAAGTGAAAATGCGTATGACTCCCCCGGCGAAGCCGGGGGAGTTGTTTTTTGGGGGGAGCGGTGAGTGCACGATGATACCTCATCCGTCAACGCTCCGCGTTGCCACCTGTCTCCCTGCGGGTCGGTCGGTTCACGGGTCTGACACGCCACCGACGTGTCATTCAACACCGTGAACCCCTCGAGGGGAAGGCAAGGGGCTGGGCGGACCGATGCGGGAATATTTCCAAAATGTGGAAAAATGCAAGAAATTTGTTACCGGGAATGTGGGATTTAGGGGGAAATGCTGAAATTGGGGTGGACAAATGGGGAGAGTGTGGTATAATCTGTGTATCCGCAGGAGTACTCCTGCTTTAGCGTTTTAACAGAGATTAAAACGAAGCGTCCTGCGGAAATATTTAAAACAAGGGGAATATACAATGAAGAAGTTATTGGCAATGTTCCTGGCGCTCGTCATGGCGCTTAGCGTCACCACCATCTCGTGGGCGGATGATAAGGCTGCAGAATTCAACGGTCAGCAGTATGACACACTGCGGGCGGCTGTTCAGGCGGCTGTTCAGGAAAACACCACGGCGGGCAAGACCATAAAGTTGCTTGGTGATGTGACTGAAGATGTGGCGGATATTGAGGGGCTGAGTAATTTCATGCTGACCATCGATTTGAATGGCCACAGCTATACCGGCATGATTAGGAAGTATCATGATTTGGTTGTCAAAGATACCAGCGGAAGCAAAACCGGCACAGCGCATTTCAGCTATGTGATGTGCAATGTCCTGAAATTGCAGGGCGGTACTATTGTCATTGACGATGCGGAGATTTTCCATGGGACCTATCTGGAAGGTGCAGCCGTGACTATCAACGGCGGTGAGTATCAATATTCCAGCGAGGCAAACCATACGAAGGCTATCAATTTTCAGGAAGGCAGCAGCCTGACCATCAACAGCGGTGTGTTTTGGACAAAAGACAATCTCGAAAAGGACGGCAACACCGCTGTCCCCTATGGGGATCATTTCGTCGTTGGAAGAATGGAACAGGGCAGCTACACTATCCAGAAGACTTCTGCGGATGGCACCACGCTGTATTTCTATGACCTGAGTACCGCTGCGAAAGCGGCTGCGGATGGGGATACGATCACCCTGCTGGCGAACCAGACCATCGACAGAAAGGTGGAGGTCAAGAACTCCGTTACCATTGACGGCAACGGAAAGAGCATCGCTCTGGCCGAGACGGTAAAGGACCTTACAGTCGGTCCTGCCCAGTATGCACACGGTGTGTTCCAGTTCTCCGGCAATGGCAAGACCGCAGTCATGAAAAATCTGACCTTTAAGGACATCATCATTGATTCTGTGCTGATCCGTGCGTATAACTCCGGCGATAATTTCTGCCTTACGGTGGACGGCTGCACGTTTGACAATGTCAAAGCCTTGAACATTGTGCGCGCCGCCTCCGAGAGTGCACAGAAGTCCAAGCTGGTAGTTACCAATTCTACTTTCAAGGGCTGCACAGCGTCTTTGAATGGCATTATCCAGATCGACAACAACAGCACCGGCAATGCCGCCAGCGAGATCAAGAGCAACGATTTCATCGGCAACACGGTCGGTCCTGCTGACAATGTGGCGGTCATTTATCTGTCCGCGCCCGCAACGGTACAGAACAACTATTTCGATGGAAATACGACCAAGGCAAACACCGACAAGAAGAACGGCATTGTTGTGACCGGTTCCAACGCGGTAGGCTCCAAGGTCGAGAGCAACGCCTTTGTCAGCCATACCTTCGATGGCGGTGATGCACAGGGCGCGGTCTATGGTGCCAAGGGCGCTACCACGGTCAGCAACAACTATTATGGCGCAGGCATCGACCATCTGGCCAAGGCAGGGGACGGCTTTAGCGAAAGCTCCGTCGCTACGGGATATACCAATATGGGCAGCGGCAACCATTCCTACACTGCTCCCCGCTACTACTATTATAACTCCACCACCACGACTACCAAGGATGGCACCAAGGGCAGCCCCAAGACCTTTGACGCGGGCGTGGGCATCTACGCCGTGACGGCGGTGCTGTCCGTGACCGGTATGGCGTGGGTCGGCAAGAAGCGGCACTAAGTCAACAAAAAAGAAAGCCCGTGAGGGCTTTCTTTTTTTGACATTTGCGGGGGCGAGGGCTGTGCCTGCGGGCGGCTGCGCTTTTATTTTTCACCCTTGGTCAGGTTGGTCAGAACGGTCTTGACGCCCTCCAAACCCTCGCCGGCGGCCTTTTTCACGCCTTCAAACCCCTCGCCGGCGGCCTTTTTCAGCTCGTCCTTCACGTCCACGGCCAGACGGCGGAATATCTCGACGATGATCTTCTTTTTCTCCTCGTCCGCGCCGGCGTACTGCTTCAGCAGCGCCGCGCCGCCGGCCAGACCGCCGCTGCGGAGGTCGTCCAGCGTCCGGGCTTTGCCGGACAGAGAGAGCACGTCAAACAACGCGTCGGTAAACTGCTCGCGCTCGGCGGGGGTCATGGAGCCGATCCACTCCCGGAGCACATCGTCGGAGAGCCTGCCCATCTGGGAACGCTGGCCCAGGTGGACAAAGCGGGTGCCCACCACGCTCCAGGACAGGGGCTCGTGCTGCATGATGGAACGGTTGGCGCTGTCGATAACGGCGTAGTCCTCGGCGTGTTCCAGCAGGACGCCTACGATGGAGGACTCGGGGATATAGGTGTGCAGCTTATCGGCCACCCGGCGGTATTCCGGGGTGTCCAGCATATCCCGGGCGAAGCCGGGGCCATCGTTGTTATAGGCGGACAGCAGGCGGTCCTTCTGCAGCTCGGCAGGCAGATAGATTGCCGCCCAGGCGGCCAGATTGCCGCCCTTGCTGTGGCCGCCGATACGCAGGGGCAGGGCGGGGCAGAGGGACGCCATCTCCACGGCGTAGGACACGGCACGCGTCTGGGCGGGGACGGCGGAGAGAAAGCTCATGTTGAAGTCCTCTTTCCAGCCGGCCAGAGAGGTGTCAGTGCCCATGAAGGCGACGAACAATGTGCCGTCGGGCACCAGGAAGGAGAGCGCGTCGAACTGCTTGGCGCTCTGTTCGTCGTATTCGTGGGTATAGCCGAACAGACGCAGGTCCCGGAATCGTTCGGTCTGTGCCGCCAGACGCAGCAGGGGGAGATAGCTGAGCTCGGAGAGGCCCAGCTGGTCATCCTTGTCAGTGAGCAGGGGTGCGACCTGGGCCAGGGTGGGCGCCGCGGCGGGGTCCTTGGTATGGACCGCGTCGATGCGGCGGAAGTTGATATAGGAGAGGATGCACAGCACCAGGTTGTCCACCTCGTTGAAGCCGTCACGGGCAAAGGTCAGGTCGCCGCGCCAGCGGAGGTAATCAAAGGGGGTACCGTTGACGGGGGCCAGCTGTTTGGGTGTGTTCTTTTCCATATAGACCTCCTTGCGTATGGTATATGCAGTATACCATATTTTGCCCGCGACCACAACAGGCAGCGCGGCAAAAAATGTTTGGCGAAAAATGTTTACAGTTGCGGCGTTGACGATGGGGGACTTCTATTGTATAATAAACTGATTTATTATGGGGAGGGTCCGTCTGTATGTGGATCGCGAAGGATTGGAAGGATTATGAGCTGCTGGACTGCGGCGGCGGCGAAAAGCTGGAGCGCTGGGACCGGCAGGTATTGGTGCGCCCCGATCCCCAGGCGATCTGGGAGACGGACAAGACCACGCGGCTGTGGCGCGGCGCCACGGGACGCTATTCCCGGTCTTCTACCGGCGGCGGTCATTGGGATAAAGGCAAGCTGCCGGAAAGCTGGCAGGTGCATTACAAAGACCTGACATTTCAGGTGAAGCCCATGAACTTCAAGCATACGGGATTGTTCCCTGAGCAGGCGGTAAATTGGGATTTCGCCATGGACAAGATACGGCATGCCGGAAGGCCTGTCCGGGTGCTGAACCTGTTTGCCTATACCGGCGGGGCTACGGTAGCCTGTGCGAGGGCCGGGGCTTCTGTGTGCCATGTGGACGCGGCCAAGGGTATGGTGGCCTGGGGTAAGGAGAATGCCCGGCTATCCGGCCTGGGCGAAGCGCCCATCCGCTGGATCGTGGACGACTGCGCCAAGTTCGTGGAGCGTGAGATACGCCGGGGCAAGACCTATGACGCCATTATCATGGATCCGCCCTCCTACGGGCGCGGGCCTGGCGGCGAGGTGTGGAAGTTAGAAGACAATCTGTATCCCTTTGTGGAGCTGTGCAGCCGGGTGCTGTCGGACAAGCCGCTGTTCGTGGTATTGAACAGCTATACCACGGGGTTGGCGCCGTCGGTGCTGGGGTACATATTGCAGATGCTGGTAGGGCGGAAATTCGGCGGCACGGTCACATGGGACGAGCTGGGCCTGCCCTGCACGGAAAGCGGCATGGCGCTGCCCTGCGGCGCCACGGGAAGATGGTTTTCCGAGTAAACAAGAACGGAAGTAATTGCGTATGGCAGTGATGATAGAGACAAGGAACCTGACCTATACGTACCCTGCGCCGGAGGGGGAGACAAATCCTCCAGCCCTGCGGGATGTATCGGTACAGATCGAAAAGGGCAGCTTTACGGTGGTGCTGGGCCACAACGGCTCCGGCAAGTCCACCTTTGCCAAGCACCTGAACGCGGTGCTGCTGCCGTGCGGCGGTGCCGTGTATGTGGAGGGGATGGACACCCGGGACGAGAAGCTGCTGCTGGAGATACGGCGGCGGACGGGGATGGTGTTCCAGAACCCGGACAACCAGATCGTGGCCAACGTGGTGGAGGAGGATGTAGCCTTCGGCCCGGAGAACCTGGGTGTGCCTACGGCGGAGATACGCCGCCGGGTGGACGACGCGCTGGCGGCGGTGGGCATGGAGCAATTCGCCAGCCACGCACCGCACCTGCTCTCCGGCGGGCAGAAGCAGCGCATCGCCATTGCGGGTATTCTGGCCATGGAGCCGGAGTGCATCGTGCTGGACGAGGCCACGGCTATGCTGGACCCGGCGGGACGGCGTGAGGTCATCGACACCGTGCTGCGGCTGAACCGGGAGCAGGGTATTACCGTGGTGCTTATCACGCACCACATGGTCGAGGCGGAGCGTGCAGACCGAGTGATCGTGATGAACGACGGCGAGGTAGCGATGGACGGTATGCCGCGGCAGGTGTTCTCACAGGTGGAGCGCCTGCATGAGCTGGGCCTGGCGGCGCCGGATACGGTGGAATTGCTGTATCGGCTGCGGCGGGACGGAGTAGATGTGCCGCTGGAAAACCTGACGGTAGACGAGTGCGCCGATACCATTTGCCGCGCTTTCGGCGAGGCGGAAGGGAAGTAACATTGGAACCGATTTTGCAGATAGAGGACCTGACCCACACCTATTCAGCGGGGACACCGTTCCAGCGCAGCGCCGTGGAGGGGCTGAGCATGACTGTGGGCGCAGGGGAGTTCTTGGGCGTGATCGGACACACCGGGTCCGGTAAATCCACGCTGATACAGCATCTGAATGGGCTTTTGCAGCCCACGTCCGGGCGTATTCTCCTGGAGGGGGAGGATATCTGGGCAGAGCCGAAGAAAATACGGGACGTACGCTTCAAGGTGGGGTTGGTGTTCCAGTACCCGGAATACCAGCTGTTCGAGGAGACGGTGTATAAGGACATCGCCTTCGGACCGAAGAACATGGGCCTGGATGCGGAGGAGATCGACCGGCGGGTGCGGGACGCGGCGGCCTTTGTGGGACTGCACGAGACGCTGCTGGACAAGTCGCCCTTTGAGCTCTCCGGTGGACAGAAGCGCCGTGTGGCTATCGCGGGCGTCATCGCCATGGAACCGAAGGTGTTGGTGTTGGACGAGCCCACGGCGGGACTGGATCCCCAGGGGCGGGACGCCATACTGGCACAGATACAGGCCTATCACCGCGCCAAGGGCGCGGCGGTGGTGCTGGTGAGCCACAGCATGGAGGAGATCGCCAGAAATGTGGACCGCATCGTGGTGCTGTCCGACGGAAAGGTATATATGGAGGGCACGCCGAAGCAGGTGTTTGCCCGGGCTCACGAACTGGAGCAGGTGGGGCTGGACGTGCCTCAGGTGACGAAGGTGGCCGCCGCGCTGAAAGCGCGGGGACTGGATATCGATACAGCGGTATACACCGTGGAGGCGCTGGAGCAGAAGCTGCTGACGCTGAGGGGGGGTGCGTCTCCGTGCTGAAGGATATCACACTGGGACAGTTCTTCCCGGCGGATACGCCGGTACACCGACTGGACCCCAGGACAAAGCTGCTGTGCGTCATCCTCTACATCGTGGCGCTGTTCAGCGCCAAAAGCGTACTGACCTATGGAATCATGATCGTGGTGCTGGCGGTGTCGGTGCTGGTGTCGAGAGTACCATTTAAGTCGTTGACAAAGGGCTTGAAGCCCGTCTATTTTGTGGTGGCCTTCACGGCCGTTATGAATATGTTTTTCACCGCCGGTACGCCGGTGGCGGATGTTTGGCTGCTGCGGAGCATCACCTGGGAGGGTGTTGTAGCCGCCGTGCAGATGGTGCTGCGGATCGTGATGCTCATCATGGGCACATTTTTGATGACGTACACCACCAGTCCCATCGCCCTGACGGACGGCATGGAGAGCCTGCTGGGGCCGCTGAAAAAGCTGCGCCTGCCGATCCATGAGCTGGCTATGATGATGTCTATCGCGCTGCGGTTCATTCCCACGCTGATCGAGGAGACAGACAAGATCATGTCGGCACAGAAGGCCCGTGGCGCGGACTTTGAGACAGGCAATATCTTCCGGCGTGCCAAAGCGCTGGTTCCCATTTTGGTGCCGCTGTTCATCAGTGCGTTCCGCCGTGCCGATGAACTGGCTACGGCTATGGAATGCCGCTGTTACCACGGCGGCGAAGGGCGCACGGCGCTGCGGGTGCTGCGGTATAAGGCTGCGGACTGGCTTGTGCTGGCGGCGTTCCTGGCGCTGACGGCAGGCATTATCGTTTTGAAAAAGCTTGGCTTTTGAGTGAGAGGAGGCGGGGCCTATGCGGAATATCGCGCTGGTATTGATGTACAACGGCACCGCCTATCACGGCTGGCAGGTGCAGAAGACGGAGACCTCTGTGGCGCAGACGCTGGAAAAGGGCTTGTCTATGGTGTGCGGTCATCCGGTGAAGGTGACGGGCTGCGGACGGACGGACGCCGGCGTCCACGCGGAGCACTATGTGGCCAATTTCCGTACAGAGTCGCGGATACCGGTGGATCGCCTGCCCTTTGCGGTGAATACCCATATCCCGGAGGATATTGTGGTAAAGGCGGCCTATGAGGTAGCCGATGACTTTAACGCCATCGGGTCGTGCATCCAAAAGGAGTATACCTACCGTATCTACAACTCCCGGATCAAAAACCCCTTTTACGTTCACCGGGCGTATTTCTATCCCAAGAAATTGGATGAGGACTTGATGGACCGGGCGGCCCGGATGTTCGAGGGGACCCACGATTTCGCCGCTGTGCGGAGTGTGGGGACCAACGTGCGGAGCACCGTGCGGACTATCCACTACTGCCGTGTGACGCGGAATGGGGAACTGCTGGAGCTGAAGGTATGCGCGGACGGTTTCTTGTATAATATGGTACGTGCCATTACCGGCACGGTGCTGTACGCGGCGGAGGGGAAGCTGATGCCGGAGGACATCCCGGAGATACTGAATTCGGGCAACCGGACGCTGGCGGGGCCCACGGCGCCGCCGGGAGGGCTGTATCTCACGCGAGTATGGTATGAGGATGAACGGTTGAATGGATAACAACACCAACAACTGGAAAGAGTTTACCCTGGGCGACGTCCAGGAGGAGCATCCCCGGCGTGTGGCCAAGCGCAGCCGGAAGCCGCTGCTGATACTGCTGATCGTGGCGGTATTGGCGGTAGCGGCGGTGACGGCAGCGGTGCTGCTGGACCGCAGCGGTTTTGATGGTCTGCGCCGCAAGGTCATTTACGCCAAGGCGGTGAAGGATGAAAACGGATGCGCCCAGCTGTATCGTTACAGCAGCGACCAGTCGGGTCATTTTGCCTCGCTGGAGGGCAGCCTTGTGTCTGTGTCCATGCACCAACTGACGGTGCTGGATGAGCAGAACAAGACGCTGTATGACGAGGCGGTGAAGTTCCAATCACCGGCGTTGTCCGTCGGCGGCGGACGTGCCGCAGCCTATGACGTGGGCGGAACGGTGGTATACGTCCTGTCGGATAAGGGCCTGATGTACACACTGGACTGCGCCGGAGAGGTGCTCAGTGCATCGTTGAATACCAAGGGCTGGCTGACTGTGGTGTGCAGTGAAAGCGGCTGCAAGGCCGCGGTACGGGTCTATGACGGCAACGGAGAAGCGGTGTTCGCCTTCAAGTCGTCGGACCGCTTTGTGATGACGGCGGCGTTGTCCGCCGACAGCCGTACCTTGGCGGCGGTGACCATGGGGCAGGAAAACGGCACGTTTGCCAGCTATGTGATCTTCTACCGGGTGAACAGTGATCAGGAGGCCGGACGCTGCACCCTGCGGGGCAGCGTGGTCTATGATCTGATGGCTGCGGGAACCGGATTCTGCGCCGTGACGGAGGAGCAGTTGTGCTTCATTGACGGCAGCGGCGTGATGACTGCCGCCTATGATTACGGCGGAGACTATCTGCGGCGGGTCAGCATCAGCGGTGACGGCTATGCCGCTCTGCTGCTGGGCCGGTACCGTACCGGCACGCAGCACCGAGTGGTGACGGTGAACAGCGAGGGTCAGGAGTTGGCATCGCTGGAGCTGGACGCCGAGGTCAGCAGCCTGTCCGCTGCGGGACGATACGTGGCCGTGCTGTGCAGCGACCATCTGACGATCTATGATAAGCAGCTGCTCCCGGTGGCCGACCTGGAGGAGGTCAGCCAGGCACGGGAGGTGCTGATGCGGAGCGACGGCTCGGCTGTGCTGGCGGGCAGTACCGCCGCAAGCCTGTATCTGCCGTAAGGTGTGACGGGGCGAGGCCCTATGTGAGGTGATCACCAATGAGTGGAAATGTTGGAATATTTGTGGATCTGATTTTACTGGCGCTGCTGCTGATCGGCTTGGTGCTGGGCTGGCGGCAGGGGTTCGTGCAGGCGCTGACGCGTATCATCGTAGTGGTGGCGGCACTGCTGCTGGCCAGCTGGATCGCCGGAAAGCTGGCGGAGCCGGCGGCCAGATGGCTGGAGCCGATCCTGTCAGAGAAGCTGGAGCAGCGGCTGACGGCCCAGGGCAACACCGACGACGCCGGCGAGATGCTGGCGGCCTTCGGCTTTGAGGGCGATACACTGTCAGAGCTGGTGGACAACGCTGTGGAGAAGGCCCAGCAGGCGGGCGAGACGCTGCTGAGCGCTGTGGTGTCCACCGCACTGAAGTCTGCGGCCTACGCGGTGGTGTATGTGGTGTCGTTTTTGCTGCTGCTGCTTTTGCTGCGGCTGGTACTGACACCGCTGCATCTGTTCACAAAACTGCCGGTGGTACATGGCGTCAACGCCCTGCTGGGCGGCGTGCTGGGCTTGGTGAAATGCGCGCTGCTGCTGTTCCTGGCGGTGTGGGTGCTGCAGAAGCTGCAGCTGCTGGTGACGCCGGAGCTGGTGAACAAAACGGTGCTGCTCAAATTTTTCGCCCAGAACAGCCCCATCGATCTGATCGCTAAGCTGTGAAAACGGCTATAATGGATATGCTTTTTTGATAAGAGATAACGGAGGAAAACCATGCAACCGACTCTTTGTTCCAAATGTAAGAAGAATGTGGCCGTTGTGTTCATCTCCCGGATGAATGAGAAGAATGAGATGGTCAACGAGGGCCTGTGCCTCAAGTGTGCCGCCCAGTTGGGTCTGCCCCAGGTGGAGGACATGATGAAGCGTATGGGTATTACGCCGGAGGACCTGGAGAACATCAACAGTGAGATGATGCAGGCCTTCGGCGGCGCGGAGGAGCTGGATGTTCCGGCGGACGAGAGCGACGAGGATGATGAGGAAAGCGGCAAGACCGCTACGTTCCCGTTTCTGAACCGCCTGTTCAACAACGGCAGCAATCCGCCGGCCGAGCAGCAGCCGCCCCAGAACGGCGGTACTGGACAGCAAGGGACCGGCCGCAAGACGGAGAAAAAGCGCAAATTTCTGGATAACTACTGCATCAATCTGAGCCAGCGTGCCCGGGAGGGCAAGCTGGACGCCGTTATTGGCCGGGAGCAGGAGATCGAGCGCGTGGTGCAGATTTTGAACCGCCGCCAGAAGAACAATCCCTGCCTGATCGGCGAGCCGGGCGTGGGCAAGACCGCCATCGCCGAGGGCCTGGCCCAGCGGATCGTCAAGGGCGAGGTGCCGTTCAAGCTGCGGCAGAAGGAGGTCTATCTGCTGGATCTGACGGCGCTGGTGGCAGGCACGCAGTTCCGCGGTCAGTTCGAGAGCCGGATGAAGGGCCTGATCGAGGAGATACGCAAGGCCGGCAACGTGATCCTGGTCATCGACGAGGTCCACAACATCGTGGGTGCCGGCGATGCCGAGGGCAGTATGAACGCCGCCAATATCCTTAAGCCTGCCCTTAGCCGGGGCGAGATTCAGGTCATCGGTGCCACCACGTTCAACGAGTACCGTAAGCACATCGAAAAGGACACGGCGCTGGAGCGCCGCTTCCAGCCCGTTACCGTCAGCGAACCCAATGTAGAGGATACGCTGAAGATACTGCAGGGCATTGCCCACTACTATGAGCAGTTCCACGGTGTGTCCATCCCGCAGGGGGTGCTGCGCCAGGCGGTGCTGCTGTCCGAGCGCTATATCACGGACCGCTATCTGCCGGATAAGGCCATCGACCTGATCGACGAGGCCTGCTCCGACCGGAACCTCCACGATCCGGAGATCAACCGCCGGATGGAGCTGGAACAGGAGCTGTCCAATTTGACCTTTGAGCGCGAGAACCTGATGTCCGCCCAGCCGGCGGATGGTCAGCAGTTTACCGAGCAGGAGCTTGACCAGCGGTACGAGCGCATCGCGGAGCTTCGCAGCCAGGAACTACGGGTGACGGATGAGCTGAATGCCATCAGGGCCAAGGGGATGCCGGAGCTGACCATGGAGAACATTGCCCGGGTCATCGAGATGTGGACAAAGATCCCCGCCAGCAAGATCAAGGAAGAAGAGTTCAAGCGTTTGGCGGAGCTTGATCAGCGGCTGCGCGCCCATGTGGTGGGCCAGGACGAGGCGATCGCCGCCGTGTCCGCCGCGATCCGACGCAACCGCGTGGGTATTTCCCCCAAGCACAAGCCGGTGAGCTTCATCTTCGTGGGTCCTACCGGTGTGGGCAAGACGGAACTGGTGAAGCAGCTGGCTGACGATCTGTTCAATGCGCCGGAGAGCCTGATCCGCCTGGATATGTCCGAGTTTATGGAGAAGCACTCTGTCTCCCGTATTGTGGGCAGTCCTCCGGGCTATGTAGGCTACGACGAGGCGGGGCAGCTGACGGAGAAGATACGCCGCAAGCCCTACTCCGTTGTGCTGTTCGATGAGATCGAAAAAGCACACCCGGATGTGCTGAATGTGTTGCTGCAGATTTTGGACGACGGACAGATCACAGACGCCCACGGACGGAAGGTGAATTTTGAGAACACCGTCATCGTGATGACCTCAAATGCAGGGTCCGACACTAAATCCGCCGGTGCAGTGGGCTTCGGCGGCAGCGCTGATGACCAGGGCAGGGAGCGAATCATGAAGGCACTGCAGGACTTCCTGCGGCCTGAGTTCCTGAACCGCGTGGATGAGATCGTGTGCTTCAACCACCTGACAAAAGAGAACTTTGCCGGGATCGCCCGTATCATGCTGGATGAGTTGAAAGCCTCGCTTGGCGACAAGGGCTATACCCTCCGCTATGACGAGGCACTGGTGGACTATTTGGTAGAGAAATCCTACTCTTTGACCTACGGCGCCCGAAACCTGCGGCGCCTGATCCAAAAGGAGCTGGAGAACCCCATGGCCGCCCGTATCATCGATGCATTCGAGCATCCCATTACGCAGATCAGCGCCACCGTACGTGACGGTGCGGTGCAGCTGTACACATTGTGAGGTGAGTCTATGCTGTTTCGCAAGGATATGGATCCCCGGTGCGCTTACTGCGCCAAAGGAAGCCGCATCGGCGAGGACAAGGTAGCCTGCGTCAAGCGGGGTGTCGTGATGCCGGAGGACCACTGTGGCGCGTTTAAGTACGACCCATTGAAGCGGGTACCGCCCCGGCCGATGAAGCTGGATACAGACAAGCTGCGGGAAGAGGATTTTCAACTGTAAGCACAATAGGCAGCCGCCGGCTGCCCGTGCAGTGAAAGGAAAATGGCATGACTGTTAAAAAAGTATGGGCGTTGTACTTCAGCGGGACCGGCACCACGAAGAAAACAGTCGATCGCATCGCCCACCGTCTGGCAGAAGCGTTGGGCACAGACTGCGAAGTGTATGACTACACGCTGCCTGCCGCACGCCGACAGGAGCTGACCATTCCGTCCGGTGATGTGGCCGTAGTGGGTTGTCCCACCTACGCTGGGCGCGTTCCAAATCTGCTGATGCCGTACCTGCGGGATATGGTGCACGGCGAGGGTGCTTTGGCGGTGCCTGTGGTGCTGTTCGGCAACCGCAATTACGATGACGCACTGATGGAGCTGTCGCAGCTGCTGACGGCTGACGGCTTTTCCTGCGTGGCCGGAGGGGCCTTCGTGGGGGAACACAGCTTTTCCCGTACCTTAGGCGCGGGTCGGCCCAGTGGGGCGGATGTGGGGGAGATGGATGTCTTTGCCGAGCATGTGGCCGCCAAGCTGGTAGCGGGAGATACTGCGCCTGTCACTGTGGGCGGCTGCGATCCCATACGGCCCTACTACACCCCTCGTGACCGCCATGGTGATTCTATCAATATCCTGAAGGTCAAGCCCAAGACGGATATGACAAAATGCGGCGGCTGCGGGCTATGTGCTGCCCGGTGTCCCATGGGAAGTATCGACCCGGCGGACGTGTCCCGGGTCAACGGAGTGTGCATCAAGTGCGGTGCCTGTGTCAAGGGCTGTCCCACCGGCGCCAAGTATTTCGATGACCCCGGGTATCTATACCACAAGAGCGAACTGGAGGAGATCTACGCCCGGCCGGCAAAGAACGAGACGTTCCTATAAGTATCAAAGAGGCGGGAGATGGGAATAATACATAAGCTGTGCTGATGACGTGAAGACTTCCATTCCAAGTGGACAAAATGTGGAATTGACCGTTGACAAACGGCACGGGGTATGGTAGTCTAACAAAGCTGTCCGGGAGGGCAGAGCGCGTGTAAAGCGAGTCAATGAAAAATGTCTAAAAAAGGTAAAATAGTAGTTGACAAGATGGCAGACATGTGCTAAGATAATGACTGTTCCGCGGTTATGGGACGTGTACCTTGTAAATTAAACAACGAACGAAACGAAA
>ERZ1106943.1921-NODE-1921-length-19140-cov-3.068274_pt1 | contig 19140 bp, 15 predicted proteins | sample MGYA00403671_ERZ1106943 | MGnify/ENA primary metagenome ERZ1106943 (study PRJEB35170, sample SAMEA104062427) | human gut metagenome | biome: human gut; feature: human-associated habitat; material: faeces | place: Denmark | collected 2012-06-14 ...
GGAGGAGCAAAGATTCTCGAAGGGCAGCAAATAGGCTGTTCAAATCGCAGTATCAATGAACGTGCATTGTTTAGCTGTATGAAATATTGTAATGATCTGCTTTGCGATCAGAAAGACAAAGAGCGAATACGAGAAGAGATATTAGAAAATGTCAGAAAAGTAAGATATACATCAGAATTATTGATCGACATGGATAAGATAACACAAAAAATTGGTGCCATAGAAGCAAAAAAACGAAAAGCATTTGATATGATGCTGGATGATAAGCTATCGAAAGATGACTTATATAGGCAGATACAGTGGTATGATAAAGAGATTACACATTTGCAGGAGCTTATTTCGCAAAGCAGACAAAAGCAGGAACTTTACAGAATAGATCAAGAGAAGACAGACCTGTTGGAAAAAGCATTGGACGAAATTCTTAGCTTTGGTGATGGTGATCAAAATGAGATGCTGTATCGCGAAATTCTCGAAGAAATCGTTGTGTACCGGGAAGAAGAACGAGGCTGTAACCGTCTTGTGGTATGGCTAAAAACGCTGTCTTTTGGCATACAGCTTAGGATCCACTCTACCGGAAACGGAGCAAATTTTCGGACGGAGATATTGGAAACAGAGTTTGTTGATAGAAAGAGCAAATAAAAAGTGGCGGGAAACCGCCACTTTTTGCGTATGCCAAGAAATGAAAACAGAGTGGCGAATTATCAAATATTAAGACGATATTTGGAATGAAATAGAATAAAGAAAACAGAGGTTTAAAACATATGAAATGCTATAATTTATGGGAAAATGTTGATTTTCAAATATGTATGAGGTATCATATTGAAAGGAGATTACTTCGTGAAATCCGAAATAATAAACAGGAGGTTGCAAAAGATGATAGTAATGAATATAGAAATGGACAATTTTATGTCATTCAATCACTTTGCTATGAATTTGTCATATCCTAAGAAAATTGTTAATTCAAGTATTGAGAATGAATTTTTGACTGGATTTACGAATTTCAGATACAAAAAAGTGAATATCTTGATGGGAGCAAATGCAACTGGGAAAACCTCATTTGGTAAAATGTTAATGAATATATTCCATTTCATGGATAAAAAGCAATATACCAGAATTGCCGGACTTATTTCTGATACAGCAAAAGAAGCATCCTTCTGTATTGATTTTGTGGCAAATATGAAGTATTTATTTCGGGTAAATACAGTCATTTTTCCTCCAGAGGAGGGACAGAAGATTACAGGGGATAATATTGATGTATCAGTTCGTTCCGTGGAAATCCAGAAGAAAGACAGTTATGAAAGTTGTTTGAAGCGTTTGTTAGAAACAAAACAGAAAAAGTGTGACAACTATATAGAGGAGCTTGAGAAGGTGACAGGATTAAGCTGGGCATTTGCCTATCCGGAAGACGATGAAGCAATAAAATTATTCAGGGCTCCGAAAGATTCTGGTACTTTTACAAAGGTATTAAACTTTATATTACGCGCGCTGGATCCATCCATAGTATCTGTGGATCGATTATCAGAGGTTGAAGATGCATATGCAATTCGCACCAAAAACAATACGGCGATTATTAAGGATGGCCAGGTAATGGATATAGGGTGGCTTTCCAGTGGTACAAAATCAGGGATAGCGATTGCGGTTATGATTGCAGATATGATAGAGAAAGAGTGTGAATTTTTCTATTGCGATGAGAAATTTTCGTATATACATAGTGACATTGAAAAAGCACTTCTATCGGTAATGATTGAACTTTTGGGCGATGATACACAGTTGTTTTTTACAACACATAACACAGATATTTTGGATATGCAGCTTCCAAAGCATTCATATACCTTTATGAAAAAAGAGGTATATGGAGAAGATAGCAAGATCGAATGTATCAACGCAGGTGAAATCTTGAAGAGGAGTACCGATTCATTAAAAGCAGCAGTAGAAAATGATCTTTTTTCATCGGCACCGGCAACGGATTTGATTTACGATATATTGGATATTAAGGAGGGGTGATATTCGGTAATGGGAGATAAAAACTATGTATATTATGTTGAGGGACAATGCGAGGAAAAGCTGTTAAAAATATTAAAAACAGATATGCGTCTGATCCGCCCCGGAAAAGTCATAAAACGCAATGTGATACAAGATAAATTAAGACATGCACAATTGACTACTTTGAAAAAGGGGACGACAGCAGTATTAGTTTTTGATACAGATACAGACAACACGGCTATTTTATTTGAAAATATCAAATTACTCAAACGAGAAACTGCTATTTCTAAGGTGATATGCATCACACAGGTTGAAAATCTAGAGGATGAAATCGTTAGAAGTTGTGATGTAAATACGGCAAAGGAGTTAACCAACAGCAAGTCGACTGGCAGTTTTAAAAGCGATTTCATCAGGGCATCCAATTTAAAAGGTACATTAGAAAAGCATCAATTCTGCTTTCAAGACTTATGGAGCAAATCCACGACAAAGGAACACTATCATGGCATACTAAATGAAGCAGACCAAATAAGACTGAAAAAATAATAAACAGCTTTCGAAAATATTATGTAATCTGTAGAATATGCCATAGATAAATCACATAGTATTTCTGGGGGCTTTTCCTGCAGAAAAGTATATTCTGCTTTAAATGTTTATATATTAAAAATTTAATTCATGCAAAAATCAACGAAAAAATATAGAAAAATAACACTAAACTACACGAACTTTTTGCAAAAAATAACACTAATCGACATGAAAAGCCAAAAATTGCAATCTAAAACGGCAAAATTATTACCGTTTTGTCCGAATCCAAATCCGTGAAAAACTCTATTTTATATGCATTATGCATCAAGATAATGCATTTTATATGTGTTAAGATAGTGGTCGCTATCATAACGGATATCCCTATATCGGTCAATGTGCCAATGACAGCCCGGTTTTCCATTGAATAACGCTGGGTCAGATAACGCATGGATGCACTGGCTTCACCGTCAGGACCACCGTATTGGCTCATTATTATCTGTGCTGCTTTTGCATTGGTGCGTGTAATATGCACAGGATATTGTAATCTCTTTTCATAATTCCACATTAGCAATCCCTCCCTTCTGATTCCCAAGGCCACGGAGTTTCAACCCAGCTCCAGGAGCAGCCGCATTTCACATTATCATTTTGCAATGGACCGAATTTGGAAGCATATTTTTCCATTGCCATCTTCCGCTCCTCTTTTAATTCCTGATAATAAGCAAGTGCTTCCGTGTCACAAGGATGTGTATCAAGGAAAAGCACTGTATCATCCAAAGCAAAGCTGATCTGATCAATATACATTAAAAGCTGATGCTGTTCGTTTGTCATAAGGCACCTCCTCGCTGGTTGCATCCTCTCGGAATACATCCGTAAAATGGCAGGTTCAAAGGTGGGAAAATCGTTCCACAGCTCAATCCTTTTTGCGGATCATAGGTTTTGCACCATGTCTGCCATGGGACATATGCCATGGCAAGAGGCATACCGCGAAGAGGATCATTATACTGGCTTGAGCATGCATCACAGTTTGGTCTTTGGTTCATGTTTCTCATATTGAAAGTCCTTTCTTATATGCTCTGCGAAATGATCGTATGAAGCATAAAAATCGTATTAACACATATATATGTAAGTTTGAATAAAATGTGCTATAATATATTTTCCGGCATATTTTTGCCTAAAAATACAAAAGAAAGCTTTTGGGCATAAAATATTAAACAAAAAGGAGAAAAAAACAACTTGTAAATACAAGTGGACACGTTGTAACATAGTAATATCAGATAATTTGCAAGGATGGAAAAGTTTGCAGGAAGAGATAAGGATCATGATAAAAAGCCGGATGGCAGGAAGCGTGATCAGGGAAATAAAAGAAATGGAGGGATTTTACGATGAACGCAAAAGAAAGTATTATGAACGGAAAGGCAGCACTTGGTATTGAATTTGGTTCTACGCGTATTAAGGCTGTTTTGGTGGATGAGAATTGTGAAACATTGGCTGTCGGAGGCTTTCATTGGGAGAACCAGTTAGTTGATGGTATCTGGACATACAGCCTGGATGCGATCCATTCAGGATTACAGGCATGTTATGCAGCAGTAGCAAAGGATGTAAAAGAGAAATATGACCTGCCACTAAAGAAGGTTGCTTCAATCGGTATCAGTGCAATGATGCATGGTTATATGGCATTTAATGAGAAAGATGAATTGCTTGTACCATTTAGAACATGGCGTAATACAATGACAGAAGAGGCGGCAGCAAAGCTGACGCAAGAGTTTCAGGTCAATGTACCGGAGCGTTACAGTATTTCTCATTTGTATCAGGCAATCTTAAAGAAAGAAGACCATGTAAAAGATATTACATTCTTTACAACACTTGCCGGATATATCCACTGGCAGCTTACCGGTCAGAAAGTACTTGGAGTGGGTGATGCTTCCGGTATGTTTCCGATTGATTGTAAGACAAAAGATTATGATGAAGATAAAATTGTGAAATTTGATCGTTTAGTAGAACCATATCATTTTGACTGGAAGTTAAAAGACATTCTTCCGAAATCTCTGGTTGCAGGTCAGGAAGCGGGCACCTTGACAGCCGAAGGCGCTAAGATGCTTGATCCGACAGGTACATTAGAAGCCGGTGCACCAATGTGTCCGCCGGAAGGCGATGCCGGAACCGGAATGGTAGCGACAAACAGCGTAAAAGTCCGTACCGGAAATGTATCGGCAGGTACTTCTGTCTTTGCGATGATCGTTATGGAAGAAGAGTTAAAGAAACTTCATACAGAGATCGATCTTGTGACAACGCCGGTTGGTGATCTGGTTGCCATGGTACATTGTAATAACTGTACTTCTGATATCAATACATGGGTAAATCTTTTCAAGGAATTTGCAGAGGCAATGGGTATGGAAGTAGATATGACAGAACTGTTCAAACTGCTTTTCCAGGTTGCATTAAAAGGCGAGCCGGATTGTGGCGGACTTTTGGCATATAACTATTTCTCAGGAGAAAGCATTACCGGATTCGATGAAGGCCGCCCGTTATTTGTCAGACATGCAAATGACAATGTGAGCCTTGCAAACTTTATGAGAGTACATTTGTTTACGGCATTAGGTGCATTAAAGAACGGACTGGATATCCTTCTGAAAGAAGAGAAAGTTCCGGTAGACAAGATTTACGGACATGGCGGTTTCTTTACTGTGCCGGTAGCAGGTCAGAAAATTATGGCAGCAGCTATGGATACACCGGTAACCGTTATGGATACGGCAAGTGAAGGCGGTGCATGGGGCATTGCCGTATTAGCACAATATCTTGCTGTAAATAAAGATAACGAATCATTAGCAGATTATCTGAGCAACAAAGTATTTGTCGGACAGAGCGGAACAACATTAGAGCCGGATGCGGAAGATGTAAAAGGCTTTGATGATTTCTTGGTACGTTATAATAAAGGACTTGCTGTGGAAAGAGCAGCTGTAGAAAATCTGTAGGCATGAAAATGCATTTTTGAGAATGAATCAAAAAATACAATGATTCATGATGGAATGGATCGGATCAAAAGAAGAATACACGGATTTATTGTTTTTGATAAACCGATCAATCGTTTGTAGAGAGAAATGAAACGTTACAAGGAGGAATGACAAGTATGTTAGAAGAATTAAAAAAACAGGTATATGAAGCCAATATGGAACTGCCAAAGAGAGGGCTTATCACATATACATGGGGCAATGTCAGCGGTATTGACAGAGAAAGCGGTTATTTCGTAATCAAGCCAAGCGGTGTGGATTATGACAAATTAAAACCCGAAGATATGGTTGTAATGGACTTAGAGGGTAATAAGATCGAAGGAGACTACAAACCATCTTCCGACACACCGACGCATCTGGTATTATATAAGAAATATCCTGAGATCGGGGGCGTTGTGCATACGCATTCACCGGAAGCAACCTCATGGGCACAGGCAGGACGTTCGATTCCTTTATATGGAACAACACACGCAGATTATTTCTTTGGTGAGATTCCTTGCGCAAGAAGCCTGACACCGGAAGAGATTGATTCTGCTTATGAGAAAAACACCGGACTTGTTATCATTGAGACTTTTGAAGAAAGAAAGTTAAATCCAATGCATACACCGGGCGTTCTTTGTAAGAACCACGGACCATTTACATGGGGTAAGGATGCAGCAGAAGCTGTGCATAATGCGGTTGTACTGGAAGAAGTTGCTAAGATGGCTACAAAGACCGAACTGATCAATCCAAAAGTGCTTCCGGCACCGGATAGCATTCGTGATAAGCATTTCTATCGTAAACATGGAGCAAATGCTTATTATGGACAGAACTAAGGACACGAAATAACGAAAAAGAAGGCAGGAATTTCAAACAAAAAGTTTAAAATCAATATGTTAAACCGGAAATGCAGTCTTCAAAAAACTTAAAAATCAAGAATGCAAACGCAAATTAAAATGTAAAATAAAATTCAAACAAAAAACTTAAAAACTCAAATTCAAAACCGAATCATAAGGAGACAAAAGAGGAATCTTTTTTGTCTCCTTATTTTTGTGAACAGATCACCCCAAAATGCAGATGCTTTGCATCGGTCACACATTGCGAGACTATAAGTTTTTTTGGTGAATTTAGCGTCTATAAAGACGAAAAATACCATTTTTCGACACATTCATCGTAAAAAAACTAACAATTCAGATAAAAAAAACAACCATTTCCCATCTATGAAAATGTTATACTGTAAAAAGAAGATAGAAAAAGGACTTATATGAAAAAGGAAAACAGAATGACAGCAGATTGTTACAAAGCTTTTACAGGAAGTGTTTTGTAAGTGATCATTACAGTTTGTCTGTCAGGAAAAGGAGATATCGTATGAAAAAAAGAAATAAGATTATTTTTTCAAACAAAAAAGAGAATGTAAAAAAAGAAAAAGCACCGATAAATACAGTACAAAATGTTAAAGCACCGAAAAAGATACAAAAGGAAAAGGTATCATCAAAATTTAAAACAAAGATGAGTCATAGTGTACGTGCAAAGATTCTTGTTCCAATCTTTGGCATCGCTGTACTTGGTATTGTTTCCTGCTTTATCAGTATTGTCAGTCTCGGACGCGTGCAGCAGTCAAGTAAAAAGATCTCGGATACCTATTTAGAAAACATAATGGAAGTTGACTCGTTATCACAGGAATTTACGGTGCTGCAAAAAATGATGCTGCAACATTGTCTTGCAGAAGAAGATGGGCAGAATACGATTGAAAAGTCGATGGAGGCATCTAAGAAAAGTGTAGACAAGTACAGTAAAGCATTGGAAGATTCATTGACAGAAGATAAGGCAGTAAAATTATATCAGGATTTCCAAAAGAAGCTGGTTTCCTATCTTGACAATTATGAAATGTCAATCAGCATGAGTAAAAGTGGAAACAATGAAGGTGCAATCCGTATGACAAATGGAGAGCTTACAACAATGTCAGACGAGATGTGCGATATTTTGGCACAGTTACGTGACCAGAGCAAGGAAAGTGTTGATTCCGGTGTCAGTGCACAAAAAGCAAGCTATTATAGCTCTGTTGCAATTGCAATAGTTATGTTGGCGATTATTGCTGTTATTTTAGGAGTTGCTGTAATCATTTGTAACCGTACGATTGTGACACCGCTGGTACATGCACATACACAGCTTAACAGAGTTGTAGAAGGTATTCAGCAGGAGAAAGGTGATCTGACGGTTCGACTGACAGAAAAATCAGAGGATGAGATTGGTCAGCTTGCAAAAGGAATCAATATCTTTATTGAAACATTACAAAATGTTATGACCAATATTATTCATAATACGCAAAAGATGAATACGGTAGTGGATAATGTGGCAGAAAGTTCCGGACATGTAAACGAAAATTTATGTGATATTTCTGCGTCAATGGAAGAGTTGTCGGCTACGATGGAAGAAGTCAACTCAAATGTAGGGAGTATGTCTGATGCAACCGGTGAGATTCAGGGAGATGTTGCTGAAATGGCAGATACTTCCGATAACCTGAATGGTTATTCTGTTGAGATGGCAGAAAGAGCGACGGCATTGGAGACAAATGCTGTTACAAATAAAGTAGACACCGATGGAATGATCAAAGGGATTACAGAAAAGTTGACGCAGGCAATTGAAAATAGCAAAAATGTATCACAGGTCAACGATCTGACAGATCAGATCTTAAGGATCTCAGGCAAAACAAACCTGCTTGCATTAAATGCATCTATTGAAGCTGCAAGAGCCGGAGAAGCGGGCAGAGGTTTTGCAGTGGTAGCAGATGAGATCCGTCAGCTTGCAGAGTCTACTAAAAGTACAGTTGGTCAGATTCAGGAAATCAATCAAATGGTAATCGAAGCTGTAAATGAATTAGCCAATAACGCCAACAATATGGTAGAATATACAAATACAAGAATTCTGCCGGATTATGAATCATTTGTAACAGCAAGCCGTCAGTATCAGACGGACGCAAAATACATCAATGATAAGATGAATGGTTTCTCTGAAAAGTCAGATAATCTCAAGACAGAGATGGAGAAGATGGGAACTTCAATGGAAAACATTTCCCGTATCATAGCAGAAAGTTCGACCGGAGTATCAAATGCTGCACGCAGTGCAGCTGATCTGGTAGACGAGATGGGTAGTGTCAACAAAGAAATGATCGTCAATCAGGAGATTACTGCGGATCTTAGAGGAGAGACAGATAAGTTTATCGCCATCGAATAACCGGCAGGTTATAAGATAGGAGCATGGTAAGATGATTAAAGTTTTTTTGATTGAAGATGAAATTGTGATCAGGGAAGCATTAGAAAGAATGATTCCCTGGAAAGAATATGGTTTTGAATTAGTAGGCAAGGCGAAAGATGGTGAGATCGCCTTGCCTATGATTCGTAAGAGCAAACCGGATGTTCTGATCACAGACATTAAGATGCCTTTTATGGATGGACTGACATTAAGCAGTATTGTGAAAAAAGAATTTCCGAATATCCGTATTGTGATTGTTAGTGGATATGATGATTTTGAATACGCACGTAAGGCGATTGCAATCGGTGTAGATGATTATTTGCTAAAGCCAATTGCAAGAGCGGACTTTGAGAAAGTCTTAAAAAAGATTCAGAAGGATTTTGAAGAGAAAGACAGACAACAGGATTATTATAAAAAATTTGAGCGTGAGATGAAAGAATATGAGAATAATTCACGCAGAGACTTCTTTGAAATGCTGGTTACGAAACATACGGATCTTCAGAAAATTTATGAAAAAGCAGAGCAGCTTTCAATTGATATTACAGCTGAAAGTTATAATCTTGTGTTCTTTTCTCTTGCGGCAAGCAAGGATTCTGATTCTGTAGATCAGGGATATTCACAGAAAGCAGCGGATGTACAAAAGCAGATTGATGATGTATTGCAAGCAGAAGCCAATACATATATGTTCCGCAACCAGATGTTTAGTTATGTTGTGTTGCTGACCGGTGAGTATGATACAATGCAGAGAAAAACAAAGAATTGTGTGGAAACTTTGCAAAAGATCATGGAAAAGGATGAGTGTGGATTAGAGTGGATCGTTTGTGCCTCAGAACCCGTAGAACGATTAAGCCAGCTTCCTGATTGCTATGAGAAAGGAATGCAGATATTTGCATATCGTTATTTTGGATATTCCCATGTTATATCTTCTGATATGGTTCTGGGAAATAATACGGAGGAAAATGAATTAAAAGATTTAGTTGCTGTCGATACTAACGTAGTCAATCCTACAATTTTTCAGAACTTTTTGTGCAATGCATTGGAGGATGAAACGGACAGCTTTGTAAAGAATTATGTACAGATGGTTGGAGAATCTGCATTAAAGTCGAAAATGTTTCGTCAATACATTTTGCTGAATATTCATTTTTGCATTGTGTCTTTTTTACAGAAACTGGGATATGAAAAAGATGTGATCGACAATTCTTTATTAGAAGCGTCAGGTATGAATCAGGTGGCAGATCTGTCGGTGATCGAAGAAAGCATTAAGAAAGCGTTGCAAAAAGCGATCGAGCTTAGAGAAGAGAAAAGCCGTGGTAAATACCAGAATGTATTACAAAGTGCAGTACAATATATGGAAGAAAATTTTTCTGATGAAAATATGACGCTGAACACCGTTGCCTGCGTGGCAAATGTTAGTGCAAACCATTTTAGTGCGATGTTTAGTCAGAAAATGGGCCAGACATTTATTGAATATCTGACAGGACTTAGAATGAATAAAGCAAAAGAGCTGCTTCGATGCACAGACAAGCGTTCCGGTGAGATTGCTTTAGAGGTTGGCTATAAAGATTCTCATTATTTTAGTTTTTTGTTTAAGAAAACACAGGGATGTACACCAAGTGAATATCGTAATCAGGGGGCAGCCAAGTGAAAAAAAGAAGAGTAAAATACGAAGAACTTAGCTTAAATACAAAAATGCAATATTTAATATGGAGTCTTGCACTTTCATTAGTATTCTGTATACTGCTGGTATTCTTTTTCTTATGTATTTATATTGGAAATTATTCTGTGATCACACACAATATGAACCTTAGCAGTAAGTTTAGTCTGAGTTTTAAGGAAAATATGGACCTGAAAATGTATCATTACTGTGTAGGAAGTGTAGATCAGAAGACATTGCCGATTCAAGATGTTAATGTGGCGATCAGTGTAGCACAAGAGTTACGGGAAACGACAGTTCGCAAAGAAAGCAAAGAAGCGATTGATCGTGTGATTGCAAATTGCAAGAATTTGAAAAAGCGTATGCGTGTCCTGTCCAAGACAGAAAGTTATGATTCCAGACAGCAGCAACTGACCAGTAACGTCTATGTTCTGACTGAGCTGATACAAAGTGCGATGGGAGATTATATCTATTATGAGGCCGGATATTTAAAGCAGGTTGAGGATAACATGTTTATTCGGATAATGATAGTAGGATCGATACTCGGTGTAATCGTAGCTTTGATTGTAGCATGGATGGTCAGAAAGTCATTTCGGCTTGCAAAAGAGATTACACATCCGATCAGCTGCCTGAGCGAAAATGTACGAAAAGTCGGACATGGTAATTTTGAAATCCTGCCGGTTGAAACAAATGTGATTGAGGTGAAAAATCTGGATCAGGGTATTCAGAAAATGGCACGACGTATCCAGACATTACTTGAAAATGTCAAGGAGGAAGAAAGAAAACAGCATATGACACAGCTAGAGTTATTACAGGCGCAGGTAAGTCCTCACTTCTTATATAATACACTAGATACGATTGTATGGATGGTAGAAGCTGATATGCATGATGAAGCGATTGAAATGCTGACCCATCTTTCTATGTTTTTTCGAACCGCCTTATCAAAAGGTGAGGATGTTATTTCTCTATTTGATGAAGTGTTACATACGAAGAGCTATCTTGAAATCCAACAGATCCGTTATAGTGATATCTTAGAATATTCAATCGATCTTCCGGAAGAGTTTGAAATGATCAGTCTGCCGAAGCTGACATTACAGCCGTTGGTGGAAAATGCACTCTATCATGGTGTTAAGGAAAAGAGAGGTCAGAGCAAGATTACGATCACATTTGACGATGCGGGAGATGATATTATCATTCAGGTGCTTGATGATGGGATCGGAATGACAGAAGAACGCTTACAGGAAGTGAAAGAAGGATTAAAGCAGAATAATAATGTGGGTTTTGGGCTGGCAGCAGTCCAGGGACGGCTTGTTTTATATTTTGGTGCCGGATATGGTATTGACATCTGGTCGAAATATGGTGAAGGAACGCGGATTCGTGTAAGAATTCCAAAAAAATTCAACTTCTTGGATAAAAAAATATAAAAAATAAAAAATACTGATAAAATAATAAACTTTTTTCATAATTTTCTTTATGGTAAATTCAACAAGAAAATTTATAATAATAATTGTAGCGGGTAACCAAAACTATTCAAGAAATTGAGGAGGAAAATAGTATGAAGATTAAGAAAATTTTATGTTCAGTATTATTAGCAACTTGTATGCTTTTCTCTTTGACAGCTTGTGGATCATCAAACGGATCAAAAGATGCAAAGAAAGCAGATGACAGCTCAAAGAGCGGTAACATTACAGTAGGTTTTTCACAGGTAGGTGCTGAGTCAGACTGGCGTACAGCAAACTCTACATCAATGAAAGAGACATTCAGCGAAGAGAATGGTTACACATTAATCTTTGATGATGCTCAGCAGAAACAGGAAAATCAGATCAAAGCGATCAGAAACTTCATCCAGCAGGAAGTTGACTATATTGTATTAGCTCCTGTAACAGAAACCGGTTGGGATACAGTATTAAAAGAAGCTAAAGATGCAGGAATTCCTGTAATCATCGTAGACCGTATGGTTAAGGTATCAGATGACAGCTTATACACAGCTTGGGTAGGTTCAAACTTCGAACTTGAAGGTAAGAAAGCAGCAGCTTGGTTAAAAGCTTACTTAGAAGCAACAGGACGTGGAGACGAGAAGATCAATATCGTAGATATTCAGGGTACAATCGGTGCTTCTGCTCAGATCGGACGTACAAAAGGTCTTGAAGCAGCTTGTAAAGAAAACAAGAACTGGACATTACTTGCAAAAGAAACAGGTGAATTCACGCAGGCAAAAGGCCAGGAAGTTATGGAATCACTCTTAAAGAAACATGGTGATGATATCGACGTGGTTTACTGCGAGAACGATAACGAAGCATTCGGCGCAATTGATGCGATCACAGCAGCAGGTAAGAAAGTCGGTACAGGTAAAGATGATATCCTTGTAATGTCATTCGACTCTACAAAGACAGGTTTAACAGATGTAAAAGATGGCAAGATCATCTTAGACACAGAGTGTAACCCATTACATGGTCCTCGTGTAGAAGAGATCATCAAATCATTAGAAGCAGGCAAAGAGCCGGATAAGAAACAGTATGTAGACGAAGAAGTTTTCGCAGCAGTAAAAGATGTTGCTAAGATTTCAGCAGATGGAAAAGATTATGATGTTACTGTAGTAACAGATGATGTGATTTCAAAACGTGCATACTAAAAGAGGTTTTATAAAAGAAAACGCTACAAGTGTTTAAGAAATAGCGCAATATAGAAAGTAACATAAAAGCTGTATTGCGCTATTTTTATACCTTTTTCAATGAAAGAAATCGGTACAGGAAAGAATGAGAAATCGGTGAGAACACTGGTTTTACACATTTTTAGAAAGTAGGTGGAATGCAAATGGCTCAGAAAACAATTTTGACGATGAAAGGCATCACTAAGACATTCCCGGGTGTAAAAGCATTATCCAATGTTGACTTTAAGTTATGTGAAGGCGATATTCATGCTTTGATGGGAGAGAATGGAGCCGGAAAGTCAACACTGATCAAAGTATTAACAGGTATCTATCCTTTCGATGCAGGTGAGATCATCATGGATGGAAAGGCAATGGTGAACAAATCACCACAGGATGCCCAGAACAATGGTATCAGCACTGTGTACCAGGAAGTAAACTTATGTCCGAACCTTACAGTTGCAGAGAACTTGTTTATTGGCCGGGAACCTAAAAAACTTGGCATGATCAACTGGAAAGAAATGAATTCCAGATCAAAAGTTTTACTGGAATCTTTAGATATTGAGGTTGCTCCGACTACATTGCTTGATGAATGTTCGATCGCTATCCAGCAGATGATCGCAATCGCAAGAGCAGTAGATATGGAGTGTAAAGTATTGATCTTAGACGAACCGACTTCATCATTGGATGAAGAAGAAGTAGAGAAGCTGTTCGTCCTGATGAAAAAATTAAAAGCAAAAGGTGTAGGTATTATTTTTGTAACTCACTTTTTGGAACAGGTTTATGAAGTCTGTGACAAGATCACAGTATTAAGAAATGGTGAGCTTGTTGGTGAATATGATGTAGAAAACTTACCAAGAGTTCAGTTAGTAGCGAAAATGATGGGTAAAGATTTTGATGACCTTGCAGATATTAAGAGTGAGAGAAGTGGAGAGGTAAAAGAAGGAGATCCTGTTATTGAAGCCGTTGGTGTATCGCATCATGGATCGATCAAACCATTTGATATTACATTTAACAAAGGAGAAGTTGTTGGTCTTACCGGTCTTCTTGGCTCCGGACGTTCTGAACTTGTAAGAGCGATTTATGGAGCTGACAAGGCAGATACCGGTGAAGTGAAAGTCTTTGGCAAAAAAGTAAAGATAAATGCTCCATTAGATGCAATGAAAGCAGGAATGGCATATTTACCTGAGGATAGAAAGAAAGACGGTATTCTTGCAGACCTGTCAGTACGTGAAAACATTATTATCGCATTGCAGGCAAAACGTGGAATGTTTAAACCAATGAAGCGTAAAGAGATGGAAGATGCCGCTACTAACTTTATTAAACTATTGCAAATCAAGACAGCAAGTATGGAAACACCGATCAAGAGTCTTTCAGGTGGTAACCAGCAGAAAGTTATTCTTGGACGATGGCTGCTTACAAATCCAAGATTTTTGATCTTAGATGAACCAACCAGAGGTATTGATATCGGTACGAAAACAGAGATTCAGAAATTAGTTCTGAGACTGGCCGATGAAGGTAAGTCAATCGCCTTTATTTCGTCCGAAGTAGAAGAAATGCTTCGTACCTGCAGTAGAATGGCAGTTCTCCGTGATGGTAAGAAAGTCGGTGAGATCAAGGGTGATGATCTTACACAGGAGAAGATCATGGAGACCATAGCAGGAGGTGACAAGAACAATGAGTAATGAAAAGAAAAGTTTTAACTGGAAAGCAATCACGCAGCACCGTCTTTTTTTACCAATCGTCTGCTTGCTTGTTGTACTTTTAGTCAATGTAATTAAGACACCGAACTTTTTTGCAGTATCTATTAAAAACGGTGTTCTTTACGGATATCTTGTCGATGTTGTAAACCGTGCGTCAGAGCTGGTTATCGTAGCCATTGGTATGACACTGGTAACAGCAGCATCCGGTGGTCAGGATATCAGTGTTGGTGCAGTTATGGCGGTGGCCGCAGCAGTTTGTTGTCAGATCTTATCCGGTGGTCAGGTATCAACCAATGAGTTGATGAATTCCATGGCACTCGCAATTATCGCAGCAATTATCGTAGCAGCCATTTGTGGAGCATTTAACGGTTTCCTCGTAGCAAATCTTGGCATACAGCCTATGGTCGCGACGTTGATCTTGTTTACAGCCGGTCGTGGTATTGCACAGCTTATTACAAAAGGTCAGATTACATATGTACGTGTAGGTTCTTTCAAAGTAATGGGTGGATATATCGGTAAATGTCCGGTTCCAACACCGATTTTCTTCGCAATAGCAGCGATCATAATTGTCAATCTGGTTTTGAAAAAGACAGCACTTGGTCTTTATATCGAAAGCGTAGGTATTAACGGTTCCGCATCCAGACTGGTTGGTCTGAATTCTACAATGATCAAGTTTTTAACTTATGTGATCTGTGGAATCTTATCAGGTATTGCCGGGATTGTTGCTTCAAGCCGTATCTACTCAGCAGATGCAAATAACATTGGTCTTAACTTAGAAATGGATGCGATCCTTGCAGTTGCTCTTGGTGGTAACGTTTTAAGTGGTGGTAAATTCAGCATCATGGGTTCTGTTATCGGTGCTTATACGATTCAGGCATTGACAACAACACTTTATGCAATGAATGTATCAGCCGATCAGCTTCCTGTATACAAGGCAATTGTCGTTATCATTATCGTAGTGATCCAGAGTCCTGTATTTAGAAGATCTGTAGATGAGTGGAAGAAAAAAAGAGCTTTAAAGAACAATAAAGCGATGGAAGGTGGTCATTAATATGGAAAAGAAAAAAGCTAAAAGAAAAATTAATAGTAGTACATTCCTGTTGATGATTACAATCGTGTTATTCGCAGTAATGTACATCGCAGGAATGATAATTTTTGAAGACAAAGGTTTTGCAAAACCCCAGATGTTTATGAACCTGTTCATTTCGAACGCTGGTCTGATCGTTATAGGTTGTGGTATGACATTAGTCATGATCACCGGTGGAATCGATATTTCGGTTGGTTCTGTTACCGCATTGGCTTGTATGTCAGCCGCATATGCAGTGGAAAACAAAGGCATGAGTGCAATCTCAGCCGTTGTGATCTCATTACTGATCGGTATTCTCTTTGGTGTCGTTCAGGGTTACTTAGTAACATATCTGGAGATCCAGCCATTCATTGTAACGTTGGCTGGTATGTTCTTCGGGCGAGGTTTAACAGCCGTTATCAGTACCGACATGATCGCCATTAAGAACAAAACTTTCTTAGCATGGGCAAACTACCGTATCAATCTTCCGTTTGGTACTTATAACAGACGAGGAATGTTTATTCCGGCATATATTTATCCAACTGTGATCATTGCACTTGGAGTTGTCATTTTGATCACGATCATGCTTAAGTTTACCAAGTTTGGTCGTAACCTGTATGCGATCGGTGGCAATCAGCAAAGTGCGGTTATGATGGGCTTGAATGTAAAGAGAACAAAGATGAAAGCTTATGTACTGGACGGTTTCTTAGCCGGTCTTGGCGGTTTCCTCTTCTGTCTGAACAGTTGTGCCGGTTTCGTAGAGCAGGCAAAAGGTCTTGAAATGGATGCGATCGCATCAGCCGTAATCGGTGGTACGCTCTTAAGTGGTGGTGTCGGAACCGTAATCGGTACACTCTTTGGTGTATTGATCAATGGTACTATTTCAAGTCTGATCACAACACAGGGTACTCTTTCAAGCTGGTGGGTACGAATCACATTATCTGCATTGCTCTGTTTCTTCATCGTATTGCAGGCAATCATTGCAGCAGTAAAGAGAAAGAAAAAGAAAAATTAGAATCAAGGATCTGTTTTAACAAGATCAGAAAGTCAGATGTTTATGATTTCTTTGATGATCATCATCAAAATGTGTTTTTAGTAGAATAAACTTGCAAAAAAAGTCTTGTCATTGTGCGACCGGATATCCGGCAGATATGCACGATGGCAGGGCTTTTTACTTTTGTTCTTGCTTTTTAAAACGAGGAAATGTATAGTGGAATTGTATGTGTACATGCAAAATTTCTTCCGATCAGGAAGGAAAACTTTGAAAGAGTAACATGGTGAGTATAAAGTCGATAAACGAATAGCGTTTAGCGTAAAGATACAGCTATAGTATCGTTATTGTTTATCCATAACAAAATATATAACAAGGAGATTCTGATATGCCAGAGAATAAACAGCCGGAGTGGCTTGCAGATGCCACATTTTATGAAATTTACCCACAATCTTTTCAGGATACCAATGCAGACGGAATCGGTGATATTCCGGGAATCATCAAAAGACTGGATTATATCAAAGAATTAGGATGTAATGCAATCTGGTTAAATCCCTGCTTTTTATCGCCATTTGGAGATGCCGGTTATGATGTGGAAGATTACTATACCGTTGCACCACGTTATGGTACGAATGAAGATCTTGCACATTTATTTGAAGAAGCACATAAAAGGGACATGCATGTGATCCTAGACTTAGTTCCGGGACATACGGCGGTAACGCATAAGTGGTTTAAAGAATCCATGAAGGCTAAGAAGAATGAATATACAGATCGTTATGTATGGACGGACTGTATCTGGGAAGAGCCACAGGGAATGAATTGTATCCGTGGTATTTCTGACAGGGACGGTTCCTGTGCGGTCAACTTTTTCTCACATCAGCCGGCATTAAATTATGGCTTCTATACACAGGAAAGAGACTGGCAGCAGCCACAGGATGCACCGGGACCACAGGCAACATTAGAAGCAATGAAAGATGTCATGCGTTTCTGGCTTACAATGGGCTGTGACGGTTTCCGCGTGGATATGGCAGGTTCGTTGGTTAAAAATGATCCTGACAGCAAAGGAACGATCAAACTTTGGCAGAATGTACGGGAATTCTTAAATGCAGAATTTCCAAAAGCAGCTATGGTTTCCGAATGGGGTGAACCGGACAAATCGATTCTTGGCGGTTTCCATATGGACTTTTTGCTTCATTTCGGACCATCTCATTATAACGATCTGTTCCGCTGTGAAGAACCGTTCTTCTCTTCACGTGGTAAGGGAGATGTATCTGTATTTGTAGAAAAATATATCGAAAATTATAAAAAGGCAGACAAGAAAGGCCTGATCTGTATTCCGTCAGGAAATCATGATATGGATCGTCTGGCAAGATTATTGCATGGGGATGAGTTAAAGATTGCATTTGCATTTCTGTTATCTATGCCGGGAGCACCATTCATCTATTATGGTGATGAGATCGGTATGCGTTATGTGGAGGGACTGGATTCGGTCGAAGGCGGCTATGGCAGAACCGGTTCACGTTCTCCGATGCAATGGGATCAGGGGGTGAATGCCGGATTTAGTACCGCACCAAAAGAGAAACTTTATATCAGTCAGGATCCTAAAAAAGATCGCCCGACGGTAGCGGCACAGATACAGGATCCGGATTCATTGTATCAGGAAGTGAAAAAACTTTTACAGGTCAGAAAGGCACACAAAGCACTTTCTAATCAGGGAGACATTTCATTTGTCTATGCAAAGAAAGACGCTTATCCATTGGCTTATATCAGAAGCAATGATGAAGAAAAAGTGCTTGTTGTGATCAATCCGTCCGATCAGAATGTAACTTTTGATTTTGATAAAGAAGGCAAAGAAACGATTTATGCGTTTGGTGGCAGAGTAGAGTGTGATGGAAGTAAGGTGACAGCAGAGGGACAGAGCGTTGCGTTTATCCGGTTGTAGGAGAGGAGTAGTAAATGATAACAGGAGAATTAAAGAACAAGATAGATGGATTGTGGGATGTTTTTGCAGCGAGTGGCATTGTAGAACCACTTAGCGTAATAGAACAGATTACATATCTGATGTTTATTCGTGATCTGGATGATGCGGATAATAAGAAATCCGCCACTTATGTGACGGCTTTACAAATGAGGTGAAGATTGGGGATACAATGATTGACGGGACACAGCTGAAATGGTCTGTTTTCAGAGACTTTCCGGCAGACAGAATGTATTCTGTCATGCAGGAGTGGGTATTTCCTTTTATTAAAACATTGCATAACGATAAAGACAGTGCATACTCAAAGTATATGGATGATGCGATTTTTAAACTGCCTACTCCATTGGTCTTATCAAA
>ERZ1106943.1922-NODE-1922-length-19135-cov-3.201153_pt1 | contig 19135 bp, 14 predicted proteins | sample MGYA00403671_ERZ1106943 | MGnify/ENA primary metagenome ERZ1106943 (study PRJEB35170, sample SAMEA104062427) | human gut metagenome | biome: human gut; feature: human-associated habitat; material: faeces | place: Denmark | collected 2012-06-14 ...
GGCTGCCGGGCAGGAAAGGATTCCGCCCGAAAGGAACTTTACACTCTCTATTCCAGGCAGATGTTGGCGGTGTGTTACCGTTATACGGGCGATATGGATGCAGCGCACGATGTTTTGCATGACGGCTTTATCAAAATCTTCACTCGCTTTACGTTTCGTGGCGAATGTGCTTTGAGTACATGGGTGACAAGAGTGATGGTGACGCAAGCCATTGATTACCTGCGGAAGCAGCACCGTTTCGGGCAACTGGTGGTAAACGAGGAGCAGCTTCCCGATGTGCCGGATGAAGCAAATGTTACTGAAAACGGAAGCCGGCTTACCGAAGAACAGTTGATGGCGTTTGTAGCGGAGCTTCCGGATGGATGCCGCACAGTGTTCAACCTGTATGTGTTTGAGGAGAAGTCTCATAAAGAGATTGCAGAATTGCTCCACATCAAAGAACATTCATCTACTTCGCAGTTGCATCGTGCCAAATGTATGTTAGCAAAAAGAATTAAAGAATATACAGAACATGAGAGAAAATGATGAAATAACAGGGTTGTTCCGTAGCCGTCTGGCAGGTACGGAAATGACGGTGCGCGAGGGCTTCTGGGAGAAATTGCAGGAAGATGTGGCGTCTCCTGCAGCAAGCCGGAAGAAGGCGGCTTTTCTTTCTCCGAAATATTATCGGATAGCAGCTGCCGCATCTGTTATATTTGTGTTGGGAGGCGTTTCGGCAGCTTTTTGGTTTTTCTCTCCGAAAGAAGAAATAAAGGATGCTTTCACACAAGTAGCGGCTTTGACACCGGAAGGCAGTTTGAACGGTGATGTGGCGCAGGAATCTTTCCCTTCTATACATCAGGCCGCTCCCGCCGGACTGAAACCGGGCGCACAACAGCCGGCAAGCGGAACTCCCGTAGGCATGACTGCCCAGTCGGAGGAGGAGAATGGCTCTGTCTCTGTACGGCTTTCTATTACTATCAGACAGCGTGTGCAGACCGGTGGCGATTTTTTCAACAATAATGCCGCTTTGCAGGATGGTAATCCTTATCAGGAAGCCGACAGGCAGGTTGATTCGGCTGCTGACGCCTTTTCCACTGTTTCTGCGGGAGAAGAGCAGGATGCTTCTTCTTTAAGGAAGCAACAGTCGCGTAAATGGGCGTTGAAAGCTGCTCTTGGAACGTCTCTGCCTAAGAGGAATCACAATATGCCGTTGACAGCAGGAGTGACGGTGGAACGTAGTCTGAACAACTGGCTTGCTTTAGAAACGGGTATTCAGTATAATCGTTTGCATGCCGACCGTACGCTGCACACTTTAGGAATTCCCGTAAAATTGAATATGACACTGGCAAGTACTCCGAGGGTTGATTTGTATGCTGTTGTGGGAGGGGCTGCCGAGAAATGTATTGCCGGGGCTCCGGATAATGGCTTTAAGGCAGAACCTGTCCAACTGTCAGTTGCGGCGGGAGTAGGGGTGCGCTATAAATTGAGCGACCGTTTCGCTTTATTCGCCGAGCCTTTGGTTTCCCATCATTTTGATACGGAGTCTGAGACTAAAACCTTGAGAACCGAACGTGCCACGAATTTGAACCTCTTGTGTGGAGTACGTATGACTTATTAACCTTAAAGACTGTACAATAAAATGAATACTTTCTGTAGAATATATAAATATGGCTGTGTGGTGCTTGCAATGGCTGCTTGTCTCGTTCTTGTGTCTTGTGGTGAGGCGTCACTGGATTATAATCATCCGGATGTGGAATTGTTCGTGAAACAGTTGCGGACAGGAAAATATTCGGCCCAGAGTCCTGAAGGGCTTAGTAACATTCCCAAGTTCGCCAAAGAGGATATTGAAGAATTGTTGAAGTATGCCGAAGACTTGACGGTGATACCTTCTTTCCCGTTGGCACCTGTGTCCTATTCGGCAGGTGGAAAATTGCGCTTGGGTGAATGTATTTTGTGGACGGTAGAGACTATCCGCTTGGGACATAATGCGTCAATGGGATGCAAAATGGTACACGTTGATGCCGAGAACTATGAAGGCATTTATTTTTTGACGGATGAGGAAGTGCTTGATGCGGCTGCCCGTTATCGTCGCTGGTGGGAAGGACGTAAATATCCGCGTACCATGTGGACGGTTGATCCATGCTATGACGAACCACTCTGTGGAAGCGGCTATATGTGGTGGTGAGTTTTCCCGTATGAGGGTGAGGTATGAAGTATAAGGTATAAAGTATAAAGAATTAATCGGGTGAAATATTTTATTCTCTTTTTAGGGTTGCTTTTTGTGGTAGCCTTTCCCCTTTACGCTCAAGAGTGGACACCGCAAGATTCTTTGCATCTGCGCCGGTTTCTCAGTGGTGAAGGAGAAGTCAGGCTGAATCCGGACGTGTTGAAGGAGATAGGCATTGATTCCCCTTTAGGTTCTCCGAAAGAGGATATGAATAAATCGTGGTTGGAGTTTGATTCTTCTTTACCTGTAATGCCTCAGATGCCGGAGAAAAAAGTAGTGCTTACTTTGCGCCCCTATACTGCAAATACCAAATATAACTGGGATCCGGTTTATCAGAAAAAGATTACAGTGAATAAAAACACATGGAGGAGTAGTCCGTTTTACGAATTGACCAAACTGAAAATTTACACCAACTGGGCTAAGCGTCCGTTGGATGCCGGACCGCGTGAAAGCGTCGAACAAATAGAAGCTACCGGACTGCGCTACATGGTGACTGAGCGTGCCAACAACATGGCGGTGGGCGGCTGGAGAGGAGTTGGAGGCGGCGGTATCTCGGGTGATTTTATGGCTCCTTTCACTAAGGATTTCTGGAATATAAAAGGGCGTAAGCGTCGGGCGCGTACGTTGGAAGTATTAAAAACTTATGGTGATTCCATTAGTGTCCGTCGTAATGATGCAATTATCAAATAAAATATCCTGTCTTTAATTTCTTAAATATTGAACTTTATCTCTCTTCCCCTTGTTCATAAAGATAAACCTTTAAAGGATAAACAATGGATAGAATAACTTCTCTGTTTGGGATAAAATACCCCATCATTCAAGGTGGTATGGTGTGGTGTAGTGGCTGGCGGTTGGCGTCGGCAGTGAGTAATGCCGGAGGCTTAGGCTTATTGGGTGCAGGTTCCATGCATCCTGACACGTTGCGGGAGCATATACAAAAGTGTCGTGCGGCTACGCATCATTCATTTGGGGTGAATATCCCTTTGATGTATCCCCAGATAGAAGAAGTTATGCAGATTGTGGCAGAGGAAGGCGTCCGCATTGTGTTTACGTCTGCCGGTAATCCTAAGTCGTGGACCGGATGGTTAAAGGAGCATGGCATCACAGTGGTGCATGTTGTTTCATCATCGCGTTTTGCCATGAAAGCTGAGGCTGCCGGTGTGGATGCCATTGTGGCCGAAGGTTTTGAAGCCGGCGGACACAACGGGCGTGAAGAAACAACTACGCTTTGTTTGATTCCCTCCGTACGTGCGGCCACTACACTGCCTTTGATTGCGGCAGGTGGCATTACTTCCGGTGAGGCAATTCTTGCGATGCGTGCATTGGGGGCTGAAGGGGTGCAGTTGGGTACACGATTTGCTTTGACTGAGGAAAGCTCCGCCAGTAGGGTGTTTAAAGAGTATTGTTTGCATCTGAAGGAGGGTGATACCCGCTTATTATTAAAAAAATTATCTCCGGTACGTTTGGCGCGTGGCAATTTTCAGCGTGCGGTGGAGGCGGCTGAAGCTGTTGGAGCTACGGAAGAGGAATTGCGTATTCTTTTGTCGAGGGGACGTGCCAAACGCGGTATCTTTGAGGGAGACCTTGAAGAGGGTGAACTTGAGATAGGGCAGGCGGTTGCATTGCTTCATGAGAAAGGAATACAGACGGTAGGGGAGGTTATGCATGAACTGATAACGGATTATCAGCGTGCGTGCGAAACACTTGCCGCCAATATATATGAACGTTTAGAAATTTAAGTCCGGTGGCAGACTTTGACCCGGCAAAATAATTTTGCCTATGATGAGGAGCGGAAGTGATGCATAAGCCTGATTGCCGAATCTGAAAACGAACTTGATAGAATAAAAGCAGCCCGTAGGTTTTCGGGTGCAATCATAATATAAAAGCGAAGTGAAAAACTTCGCTTTTTTTGTTACTTTCCAATATTTCCATTTGTTACTTTTCAATATTTCCATTTGTTACTAACCAATATTCCCAGTACCTAAATCAGTATAGCAGGAAAACTTCACTATTATTTGTCGGAAACAGAGGAGGGTAAGGGGGAGGTTTACGGTTTTGTGCCAAGAAAATACTTGAGATAGAGTAGCAGTTAGTTCGTCCAAAATGCACTAAAAACGGTTGCGTTGCGTTAACTTTATGGCGCGTTCATGGGCGTGTTTGTTCCATGTAAAGCGTAATTGTAATCATATGTAATTAAAGATTGTATCATGTTCGTTGTTGGCTGGATGTCAGCAATTTAATTATAATGTAATAATCAAAGAACTATGGACAAGAATGGACTTTATGGTTTTATGTTATCCGTCATTACGGATATGGAGTTGCAGGGCCGTTACAGCACTGCGCATGTGTATCATTGTGCCTTGAAGTCTGCAGTGGGTTACGGAGGCACCTCGTTGCGGATTGAAGACCTCAGCCCTGTGTGGCTGCACAACTATCAGGAGCATTTGTTGCGTCAGGCATTGCTTTGGAACACGATTTCCACGTACATGCGCATGCTTCGTGCGGTGTACAACCGGGCTGTGGATTTGGGGCTTGCCCCTTATACCCCCCGTCAGTTCAAGAACGTGTTTACGGGGCGTCATGTCAACCACCGGCGTGCCTTGAAGAAAGAGGAGATCCGCCTGGTGCTGGTGAAAGGCGCGGCTGAAACGACGGATGAAGTTAGGGCTGCGGTTACATCAACGGCTGCGGATGAAGTTAGGGCTGCGGTTACATCAACGGCTGCGGATGAAGTTAGGGCTACGGTTACATCAACGGCTGCGGATGATGATCAGGATCAGGCTGCGGCTGCAACCGGGAGTACCGACGCAGCAGAAACTACGGAACCCGTTTCCGCTTCCCGCTGTTCCTCCCGCGACCTCAACTGGGCGCGAGCCTGTCTGGAGCTTATGCTCCGTTTTCATGGCATGCCCTTCGTCGACCTTGCCAACCTTCGCAAGGTTGATTTGCAGGACGGCTACCTGACCGTCCGCCGCCATAAGACAGGCGCGCCCCTTCTTATCGCTGTCGATCCTGCCGCCATGAAACTTCTCCGGCTTTATGCGAGCAAGGACCCTTCCTCTCCCTACCTGCTTGACATTCTCGACGGTCGGCTTTTGGGCAAGGCTGCATATCTGGACTACCAGCATGCCCTGCGCCTTCTCAATTTGCGTCTGGGGCAGCTTTCGCGGCTCTGCAGGCTGGGGAATAAGGTTTCTTCCTATACTGCGCGTCACACGTGGGCCACTATTGCCAAGTCACGCGGGATTCCTGTTGCAGTGATCTCGGAAGCATTGGGCCATGCGTCCGTTTCCACTACGGAGGGCTACCTGAAACGTTTTGAGGATGATGAAATCAAAAGAGCGAATAAGGTAATAATAGATTATATCTTCGGGAAGTAGTTCTCCGGTTATGTAAATGCTATCTTTCTGTAATTCAGCACTCTATACGGACGTTACTTCATAAGTAACGGATTGATATTTCGCTGCAAATATATACGTAATACTTGAAAAACCAAATAAAATCTCCTTTTTTCTCCACTTTTGCTATGTATTTTGTGTGATAAGCCGGAACTCAGCTTTTTTTTCCTTCATTATGGAGCTTTTGGGACATAGCTTTCCTTCACCTTTCCCTGAGTGAAAGATGAGAGAATATCGTGCATATAATGGCATATTATATACACATAAGTTACTGTACCGCCTTTTGCTTTCCTCTTCCCGTCTTTCTTCCCGCGTGTTTACTTCCGTTACTTATGAAGTAATGGAATTTTCCTTAATATAATAACCTACAATGTTGACAGACAAAACGCAAGCTGCCATCGCCGCCCTCCGGGCTGTTGCCTACTGTGTCCCGCATTCCGGCCCGGATGCCTCCCCTTCCGTTCCGGTGCGGATGTTGCGTGATTTGGAGGATTGCGGCCTGATCCGCCTTCTTCCGGGCGGCAATCCCTCTTCTCCGGGTTCCTATGAATTGTGCAGGAGCTTCTCCTCGCTCTCTCTCTACGACCTGCTGCTTGCTATCGGCGAGGGTGTCTTTCCGGTTTCCCCGGACGCTTCGGAGGAGCATATCCACCGGCGTTTCGGCTACGTCTCGGGCGCTTCGAGGCTCGGTGTGATTAACCATATGCTCCGCACGCTGCTTGACGGTGTCAGCCTGTCGTCCCTGTGACAGATAACCCCAACCCCCGATTTATGAAGTATAAGAGAACCCTTCAGTTGTTTGCCATTTTCCTTGCATGCGAGTTGTATGCAATGCTGTTCGCCGCCCTGGTTTACTCCTGCGGCAGGGACGGTGAGCGTGGCTCCGGTGCTGTCACTGCGTGTTCGTCTGCCCCGTCCGTCGGGGCTTTGAATGTGAATCTTTTAAACAATCAAACCATATGGGAATAAAAGCTCTGCTGCTACTGCCTGCGATCCTTGCCTTTCCGGGCTATCTTCATGGCGTGGCGGCCTTGCCCGGCACTCTGCCGGGCCCCGATACGCTGTATCGTGATTCTACCTACCTCCGCGTGATCAACGAGGGCTCCACACGCCTGAACTGCTACCTGTCCTATCCTCAGGGCGGCTGGCGTGTGGAGAGTACCTACGGCAGCAACTCCTCCGAACTTGCCCGCCTTGCCCGCTTCATCCGTACCTCACTTTCCGACAGTCTGATTTATGTGCGTGAGATCACCCTGACGGGCTACTGCTCCATAGAGGGCAGCTACGCCCACAACGAACGTCTTGCCCGCCGTCGCGCCAACGGTTTCAGGAACTACCTTGATTCGGTATTCGGCCTTTCGAGGCGCTACCCTGTGAGGACATCCTACGTTGGCGAGGACTGGGAGAGGCTCCGTTCCCTTGCCGATTCCTGCGCATCGCTTCCCAGCCGCCGGGAAGTGCTGGAAATCATCGACAATACCGGTATCTTCGACGGCCGCGAAAGGAAGCTGATGGCCTTGCATGGCGGAGTTCCCTACAACTTCATGCTTTCCGAGCTCTTCCCCTTGCTCCGCCGGGTTGAGATACTGGTGGAATACGACCTCCACCGCATCATCGAGGAGCGCTACCGGCGCAAACTTAGCGCTTCCGAGTTGCAGGAGATCCTTGCGCATGAGCGTGCAGTGGCCGCCGCCGAGCAGGAACGCCTTGCCGAACTCCGCCGCTTGGCAGCCGAAAGTCGGCAACGCGCCGAGCAGCTGCGTCTGGCGGAAGAACATGCCGAACAACTCCGCCTGGCGGAGCAGCGCGCCGCCGAAGCCGAACAGGAACGCCTGCGCGCCGGGCAGCTGCGTCTGGCGGAAGAACGTGCCGAACAACTCCGTCGGGCGGAGCAGCGGCGCAACCTTGCCGTTCCCCTGTTCTCCATCAAGACCAACCTTTACGCCCTTTCGGGCATGACCCCCGGTTTCTCCCATACCTCTTTCACTCCCAACCTTTCCGCCGAGTTCTTCTTTGCCGGGCGCTGGTCTGCCGTTGCTTCCGCCTCGTATGCCGACTGGTCCTACGGCAACGGGTCCTATTGGGGTATATCCGCTTACCGCCTTGAGCCGCGTTTCTGGCTGCGTTCGGGCGGCGTCTACCACCTTTTCTACGTGGGCGTCTACGGCCAGTCCGGCGATTTCGACAACCGCAGCACCTCCGAGAGCCGCCTTTCCTCCGGTACGGGCAACTGTACGGGCACCTATCTTGAAGGCGGCGTTTCCGCCGGCTGCCACTTCCGCCTGAGTGGCCGCTGGGGCATTGATCTGGGGCTTCGCGGCGGCTTCCGCAGTTCGGATGTCAACACATACGACGTGGAGCTTCCCTATCATTATTTCAACCGTAACTTCCGCAAGAACCGTTTCGGCCTGACGGGTGTGGACGTCAGCATCGGCTACCGTTTCGGGCGCAGTGCGAAAGGAGGTGGAAAATGAGAATGCCAAATCTTGTCCTGCTGCTTGTTTCTGCAGCCGCCTTTGCGGGTTGCACCGAAAGGGAGCTGGACCATCGCGCTGCCAGCGGCCGGGTGGAGATAGCCCCCGTTTGGGACGGGCTGAACCGTCCCTCCGCCGCCGGTTACCGCTTCTATGGTGCGGACAACAAGCCGGCTCCGGTGGAAGGCGCCGTTGCGGAGGCATCCGTCGATTCCTTCTCGGTTGTCCTTCCTGAGGGCCGTTACAGTTGCCTTGCCTACAACACCGATGCCCAAGGCGTCACCTTTACGGGGCTGGACAACAGGCTTCTTGCGGAAGTCCACCTCTCCTCCGAGGCGCAGCCGGGCAACGTGTACAGTTGGAGCGTGGAGGAGGTGGAGGTCACCTCACGCGGTGATGTCCGCTACACGCCCGTTCCCCTCCGCCTTGTGAAACAGGTTGTCCTCCGCTTCCGGGTGACGGGTGTGGAGGGCGCTACGGTGCTGAACGGCACGCTGAACGGCGTCTATCCCTCGCTCTTCCTGCTTTCGGGCGATCCTCCGGAGCAGAGCATCAGGACGGCTCCCGAAACAGTGGCGCAGTATACCGCCACGCTGGTGCAGACCCGGAATACGGGTTCTCCTTCCTACACCGCTTCCGCCGATATCCGCCTGCTCGGCCTTCTCAATCCCCAAAAGGAGGAGGGGAACGGAAATGAAACGGCCTACGACTCCCGCCTGCACCTTTCTGTGCATAACTCCTCCGGTGAGGTGTACAGCACGACGGTGAACATGAACAAGTCTGTCTCCGAAATCATCGATTCCTACGGGGGTGAAATCCCTATCGACAAGACGATAGAGATAGATGTAAGCGTGAACCTGCTCGATATGAACCTTACGGCTGTTGTGCAGGGTTGGAAGGAAGGAAACAGAGAGATAATAATCATAAAATAATTAGTTGGTAATCCTTTTATATTCTTTTATCAATCAGTATGTTATGAGTTTATTTCAGTTTACCCTAAATAAACCTGTAATTTATTCCTAATAAACTGGCAGTTTAATCCTAATAAACTTGTGGTTTATTACCAATAAACCGACGGTTTATTCCGGATAAATGGACAGAATGAATCATAGAAATATTTTTAGTAGCATTTATTTAATATTAATTTAGAAAAAGAAGTAAGTTTAGTATGAAGAAAATTATGTTTATGCTTGTTGCCGTAGCAGCTATGGCAAGCAGTTGTACACAGAGTGATGTAATCGGGTTGTCTTCGGATGATAATGTTGAAATACGTGTCAGTGCGGGTATCACCTCTGCTGTGTCCCCGTCTACGAGGGCGGTAGTGGATGGGATGATCAATTCTAATTTCACTGAGAATTTGGATGTGGCGTTTGTGCGTGCCGATGAGGGAGGTTCTGGCTATGGGGACTACGGGGGGACTGCTTTGATAGGTACCGTAGCGCATGCCGGTAAAACGCTGTCGTTTAGTAATCCTGTCCAATATTATTTGGCAAACGGAAAGAAAACCAAGTTGATAGGCTGGTATCCAAGACGCACCGGAGTTAGTTATACGCAAGCTTCAAGGGAAGTGAATTTTGGTGACATTGACGGCAAGACGGATTTGATGGCTACTGTTCTGTACGAGGGAAGTAAAGGTACAAAGATACCGTCTATTGCTTTCAATCACTTGCTTACCCAGTTCAGCATAAAGGTTTATGCTCCTGATGCTGCTACACAAGCATTATGGGGAAAAGTGACCGCTATCACGATAACCGGAAAAAAACAGAACTGTACGATAACATTGCCTGAGAAGACAGCGAACGCCGGTGTGGCAGTCACTCCGACTTTTACAGGTACTGCTGATTTGGATTTGGTCAAGGCTGATCCGGCTACCCCTACAACTGCTATTAGCTATCCGTTGACTTTGGGCGTAGGTGCAACGGCTACTAACGCTGCTATGGCAGGTTATGCCATGTTTGCTCCGCAAGCTAACGGCGGAACCGCGGTAGAACTACAAATCAATACGGAGACGGGTGGACTTCAAAAACCGACAGTAGCCATTCCTACCGGAGGCTTCCTGCCGGGAAGCGCGTATGAAATCACTTTGAAGTTCTCGTCTTCGGCTATCACTCCTACTGTATCCGTTGTGGACTGGATACCGGTCACTAATACTCCTGAAGTTGAAATTTAATGTTTATCCGCCATTGATTTTATGAACTATTCAGGGATGATAAAATACTTGCCGGCAGTCTTGTTGTTTTGTTCGTGTACGGAAAGCGGTCTTTTGTTGAGGGAGCGTGAACGTTTTGCAGTGCATTTCTCTGCATCGGGCATTGGCATGGAGGTCACCACGCGTGCTTCTTCGCCTTTGTCGGACAACACAACGTTGCGTATCCTCGCTTTCCGGCGCGTAGGACAATCTCCCGATTTGCAGGCGGATGAATACATGGGCGAAGGCACATACAGAGCCTCTTCGGGCAATGGCAGCCTGACGCCTGTGCATTCTTTGCTGCTGCGTGCCGGTTCCTATGATTTCTATGCCCTTACCCCGGAAACGGCTACTGCTTCCGGTGGCGGCGGTGGCAGCGGTATTCCCGGCGGTGGTGGCGGCACCACTGCACCGCCGTACACCGTATCTGTGGGGCATGGCATGGACTATGCCACTTCGCTGACCGAGGGTAGAGCGGTGGATGAATCCAACCCTTCCGTCCCTCTCAACGATTTGGTTCGCCGTTGCACAAGGCTGGTGTTCGAGCTGTCGCCCAAAGCGGGCAATATAAAATCGGTGAGTGTGGTGTCCGCCGGGCTCACCGATATGACTAAAGCCCCCGTTGCAGCGCCCCTGCATGCAGAGCTTCCCCTTACGGGAGTGGTGCAGAGCGACGGCCTCACGATAGCAGGAGGCAGCTTCTCCCCGCCGGACAGGGATCTGAATACTTCCGCCGCTGCGGTGGTGTTGCCCCGCGTGGCAGGTAAGTTCGATTTCGAGCTGGATGTGTCGTTCAACGGTATGGCTGCCGCAAAGTTTACGGCTGCCATGCCGGAGATGCTCGTATTTGCTCCCGGCACACAATATACGTTCACCCTTAAGATGAAAGGCAGCTCCATGCAGCTGACGCTGACGGTGGTGCCTTGGGGTGAGAGCGTAATGGGCGGCGATATAGGCGCTTCAGCTCCGATTACGGTGACTGTGGGGGCTTGGGAGAATGTGACTGTGCCGGGCGAAACAGGCGGTGGCAACCCCACTGTCAGTACGGGACAGTGGACCCCCAATCCCGACTTGACCGTCTTGTTCGGCAATTATGGCCTGAATACGATAAACGGTTTGCCCTGGGCCTCTTCGCAGACCGTACCGGGCGAAACGGGCGGCAACACGAATGTGAACTCCGGCAGTTGGGCGGGAACAAAGGATGTACCTGCTACCACCGGTGATGGAAAACTATCGGGGAGTGATGATCCGGATACAGTATAAAAACATGTAGTGTATAAACATGTAGTGTATAAACATACAGTATATAAACATACAGTATATAAACATGTAGTGTAAAAACATGTAGACATAGGATATGTAAGCATACAATATGTAAGCATATAATATGAAAGCATATAATATGAAAGCATATAATATGTAAGCATAGGACATATAAACAACATATAACCTATGTGCAACATGTAAAATGGAAAAAAATGAAATAACAATTATGAAGATAACAAGTATTTTCGGGTTATGTATAGCGGCTTCTCTTTGCTTTCTTTCCTGTACGGATGGAGACGAGATTCAGCCGAACATAACTCCCAATGTCGCTACTATGCCTGTGAAACTTGCGCTCAGCATGGCTCCCATGTATGACACCGGGAGCGTCACTCGTGCACGCGGCGACAACTCGCTGGACTTGGTGCTGGGCGAGGAAGCGGGTAAAGCTCCGGATCATGCCGGGATGCGTTCCGCAACAGATGCCGGGGCGCAGATGCGTTCCGTAACAGATGCCGGAGCGCAGATGAATTCCGCAACAGATGCCGGAACACACCCCCAAACACGCGCAAGCCTGACCGATGCCCAAGAGGATGCAGTAAGCGAAATCTGCGTCTTTCAGTTTGACAACGCCACTAATACGCTGAAATACAGCGGATACATTGCCTTAGGAACAGGAACACTTACAACCGACCTCTCTCTGGCTACGGGAATGGGCACGTGTACCGTATATGTGCTGGCAAACGTGGGCGACCTGACTTCGAGAGTGGCATACGGAAGCTCACTGGCCGACTTCAAGAATCTGACAGCCGAAGTGACTTCGGGCAAAGGAACAGGTGACAACCTGCCTATGTGCGGCAGCAACGACAACTTCGACTCGAATACAGCCAACACGCTTGCAATCTCCCTGACCCGTTCGGTAGCCAAAGTCAGCCTGAACCTGACTACTCCGAACTCAGGCGACGCTTTCGCAGTGAGTGCCATCAAGCTGATGAATGTGGCAAAGAAACTTCATTATGTAGAATCTGCTGCCACAGCTCCGTCCGCTCCGACGGAACTTACCGACTACACGAGCAATAACTCCAACACAATTACTTGGTACATCCCTGAAAACAAGGCGGGAACCACCTCCCTGACCGATTGGAAAGACCGCTACGAGGGCAACGCGCCTGCTACGGCTACGTACATCCTGATAGAAGGGAGCTATACCCCTCAGAATGGTACGGCCCGCGATGTTTCCTATGCCATTTATCTGGGAGCGGGTAACGACCCTGCCGATTTCAATGTGGCACGCAATACGAAATATACGGTGAATGCCATCATTAGAGGCACTAACTTGGACGACGGTCGTGTGCTGGTGGGCAAGGATTTGAGTGCTGCCGGCACTCGTACAGCCAATTGTTATGTGGTGAAAACCACCGATGCCAATAAATGGTATCGCTTCAAGGCCACAGTCCGCGGCAATGGTGCGCAGACTGCGGCGCAGATTTCCTATACGGGATCCGAAATACCTGCGGGAGCTGAGATTTCTCCCGTCAAGGCAGGCCTTGTGTGGGAAACCCGCGATAGCAATGGGACTGTTCACACACTGGACTACGTGGGCTATTCCCGCAACGGCTACATCGTGTTCAAGCTGGGCAGTGCAACCGAAGGCAATGCTGTGGTTGCCGCCAAAGACGGCGCTTCCAAAATCCTTTGGAGCTGGCATATCTGGACAACGGCCGCGTTTGACGGGAATAGTATCAAGGTGCAGACATACGAGACAAAACCTCGTAGCGTTCCTGCCTACTATGAGACCGTAACCAAACGGACTTTCAAAATGATGGACCGTAACTTGGGTGCTGCCAGTGCAACAGCTTCTAAGGTTGCAGCAGAGGTTATAAAGACGTATGGCCTGCTTTATCAGTTTGGTCGTAAAGACCCGTTCCCCGGACCGGGTGTAATGGCAAGCACGAACAATGCAGAGTTTATTCCTTCTTATGATGCAAGCGGAACTTTGCTTGTGAGGAAATCTAATGAAACAGTAAATAGCAACATAAGTACAGGCATAGATGCAGCTGCTATCGCACTCCAACTTGCCAATACAGTGGAGAATCCGTTGATGTTCATAAAAGCTGGAGGTGATAAAGCTATTCAGTACGGCGGTGACGGCACTAATATTTCTTATAACTGGATTTGGGGAGCACACAAGAACACGCTTCCTTGGCAAGTATCCAATAAGTTGTGGGGTAGTGACCTTATTAGGACTGGAGACGTTAAGATATTTGGAACGAAAACTGATATCAAGAAAACCATTTATGATCCTTGTCCTTATGGTTATCATATGCCCCCGCAAGATGCATGGACTAACTTTGTGACTGTTGCCGATGAATATGAAGCGAATACCTCGGCCGGATATAATGTGCATGCAGATGATAAAGCCTCGCTGAGCGGAAATTTCACAAACTCACAGTTTCCGGTATTTGGGCGTCGTTTCTTTACTACCGGGACTGCGGAAGCAACTGTGGATGGTGAAAGCAATGTGGCGTTCTATCCGGCAGTCGGTGGCCGTCTCGAGGCCGGGGCAATCGAGTGGGTTGGACAGTATTTTTTATATTGGTCGGCTGCGCCGTTTAATAATGGTACAATAACGTCGGCCAGGATGGGCGGCGCTTTCTATGGAACCACTGAATGGGTAGTTACTTCAGTTGATACTGGTCGTGGATATGCCTTCCCTGTGCGCTGTGTCCGCGACTGACAGTAGCAGTGCAACGAGATAACGCTATTCTATGTGTTTTTAGTTTATTCTCAGGGTATTGTTATTGATTGCCCTTATGGAACACCGGGGAGTTTAGAGGGCCGGGTTTTTCCTCGCCCTCGATTCGTTCTTTGGTTTTGGGCCGGATGAGGATGTGAATCACTGTCTGTGCTTATTTGTTTGTTTGAAAGTTCCCCTTTCCAAGCGTGGAAAGGGGAACTTGTGTATAGTGTGAAAATGAAATTCAGTTATTCTTTCTGTCATTCGGAATGGAGTGGCAGAAAGGATAACTGAATTTCTATGAAACGCAACCCTAAGTCTCTTCTTTAGTCTTTGGAGACAGCTTTACCCGCAACTTGCGTATTGGGCTGTTCTTCCCAGTGGAACGGCTCGAAAGTTGTGTTCGGGTCAATCCAACTTGGCTTCTTGGCAGCGTAGATAATGAACGGAGCAATCACCACAACAAGCGCACCGATAATCAGTACGGAGAACCATACGGCATTGCTACCGGTAGAAATCTGGCTTGGAGGGATGAAGCTCAGCACAAATGCAAGCAATGAACCACAGAATCCCAAACCACCGACGAACCACATCAGGCCGTTGCCGCCTTTGCCAATGCGGAACGGGCGGTTCAGCTTCTTCATCTTGTAGCGCAAGGCAATGGCTCCGGAGAACATCAGCATGTACATGATGAGATAAAGAATAACCGTCAACTGTGACAAAATCTGGTAGAAACTCTGCACCGAAGGCATAACCACGAACAAGAGGCTCAATACGGTTACGGCTATACCCTGAACATAAAGTATGTTCTTTTGCACTCCCAGCTTGTTTGTCTTCTGGAAGAATGGAGGCAGATAACCCGCCTTGCCCACTGCAAAGATACCTTTGGACGGGCCGGCAACCCATGTCAATACACCTGCCAGCACACCGAAAGCCAACGCAACGGCTATGATAGGTGACAGCCAGGAAGCATGGATATAATGAAAATAATTGTCGAAACCCACCAGCAGGCTCTGCGTCAGGCTGATGTCTTTTGCAGGAATAATGACACCGAGGGAGAAAGTGCCCAGTACAAAGATTATGACTGTGATCAACGCACCGATGAATACCGCTTTCGGATAGTTCTTGGAGGGATTGTTTACATCCTTCACATGGATACCGCCCATTTCCAGTCCGGCATAGAAGAGGAAGATACTTGCGGCAAGCACCACATTGTCAAAATTCGTCAGATCCGGGAAGAAACTGCTGTGGAAGTCCATGTTGGAGTGGCCACCCGTAGCGAGATAGACAATGCCCAAAATAATCAGCAGGGCCGCCGGAATGATAGTACCGACCATGCCACCCACCTTTGCCACTTTTCCTACCCAGCCCATGCCTTTCATTGAAATGAAAGTTGCCAGCCAGTAGATTACGAGCACCACTGCCAGCGTGTAGTACTTGTTGTTTGCCAACGACATGTCGTGCACATCGTTCATACCGATGAAAGCAATGGATACGGCACCGAATGTCAACACAGTGGGATACCAGATTGTGCTTTCAATCCACTGCACCCAGATAGCGAGGAAGCCGAGTTTCTTTCCATAGGCTTCACCCACCCAGCGGAACACACCGCCTTGCTTGTCCTGAAACATGGCAGCCAGCTCAGCGGCGACAAGTGACGTCGGGATGAGAAAGACTATGGCTGCAAATAAGTAGTAGAAGGCCGAACTCATTCCGTATACGGCTTCGGCGGGCAGTCCGCGAAGGGATACTACTGCCGTCACATTCATGATTGCCAGGGTAAATACGCCCAGCTTTACTGTTTGTTTAATATTTGCCATAAATTAAGGTTTTAGGTGAGAAAATCATTCTTTTTGTAATAGTCCTGTTTTTCCTTATTACGCCTCTCTACCAGACTTGTTACATATACTGTGAAAATGGGAAACATCATCATCCCTAATGCCGCCAACAGAACGGACAACACCCGCCCGGTGGCAGTGACCGCTATGATATTGGAACCCACCGTTGTCACATCCATGAACGCCCACCACAAAGCATCGCCATAACCTGTTACCAAAGGATTGGTTCCATGCTCCATGACATAAAAGGCAAGACTTGAAAAGTAGACGGTAGCCAATAGCATTGTCAGATAGGACACGAACAAGCCCGATGCACGATTGTACGTCAGCCAGCCCACCACGATAGCCATTGCATATCCGCCCCGCACCAGCGGGATGAAACGCAGCATATAAGTAATCTCAGGTGAAAATGTCCAACCCATGTAGGCAATGATATTCTGATAGGGAATGGCCACCAAAAGGAAGATGAAATGTGTGGCGACATAGCGCTTCCAGTTGGTTGCCAAAATCCATTCCAATACAAAATCAGCCAGAAACAATGCGCAAATCCATAACTGCACTTCCATGTACACCGATTGCTCGTAGAAAGGGATGCCTTTGAACGTGTCAACGGATATACTGATAACCAAGAACAGCGAAAGTAGCAAGATGATTACATGGAGTATGCCGTATATTCCTTTTTTCCGCACTATGAATTCTGATAGAGCTGTTTTCATATCTATTCCGTAATTGTCACATTATCACCGTTGAATACACCCAGACCGAGCCTGTTCATGATGAACCTGATAGACATTTGTGCTTTGACGGAGTTTCCGGCTTCATCCAGGGGAGGAGCGAAAGCGGAAATGCCCATTACACCGGGAAGTACAGCCATCACGCCACCGCCTACACCGCTTTTGGCAGGGATTCCGGCAGTGTACATCCAGTCGCCCGAATGTTCGTAGAAACCTACACTGGAAATCATGGAAGTGATTTTAGGCGCGAGTCCGGCTTCGAATACGTGTTGCCCGGTGACAGGATTAACGCCATTGTTGGCGATTGTTCCGGCTGCAATGCTCAGTTGCCCGGCTGTGACGCCCAACGAACATTGGCGGGTATAAAGGTCGAGCGCCAATTCCGGATCATCGTAGATACGGTCGTAGTTTTTCAATAGCCATGCAATGGAGCGGTTATTGAAATTCGTAGCTGTCTCCGATTGGTACAGCTCGTCGATGAGCTGTGGAGCAGAGCCGCACAACTCGGTGATGTTCTGTACGATGACATTCCATTTCTTGTCGGAATCACCCGTCGGCTGCACCATGGAACAAGCGGATATAGCGCCCGCATTGACCAATGGAGTGGAGGGGTGGTCGTTCTCCAATAAAATGGCAATGATAGAGTTGAACGGCAGGCCCGTGGCATCGGCGCCAATCATGTCCAATACTTTCTGTGCACCGTACTGGCGCAGGATGAGTATGGCCGTATGTACTTTTGATACGGATTCTATGCCGAATCGGTAATCTGTGTCTCCGATATTGATGGTCTGTCCGTTTGTCAGGCAGATGCTGAGACCGAACAGGCCGGAATCTATGTTGGCAAGATAAGGGATGTAATCCGCATTCTTGCCTCCTGTTTGCTTTTTCACCTCATCATAGACTTCTTGGGCAACTTCCCTGATCTGTGAAATTGATATTTTCTTTTCCATAATCTATATAATAATATGGAATAAGGAATAGGAGATTTGAGTTTCAGTCTCCTAAAGCCTTATTCGATATTTTGTTTAATGTATTAAAACAATAGAGCAGTGGAATGATAAGCTGATTCTTGCTTTATCATTTTTTGTGGCGTCTTCCGCCATGATTGAATATTTTGCTTTCTACCGGCAGATTTTTCTCCTGAGCCATACGGGTAGGGGTGGGGTAATCCAGCTTTTCCAGTTCGGCAATGGCATTCTTTATGTCGCCCAGCAGCATGTCTGCCATGTCGCGGCTGAATCCCTGACGGACAACGACACGCATCACAATATATTCCTCCAGTTTGGAAGGCAGCGTATATGCCGGAACCATCCAACCATGTTGTGAAAGTTTGTCCTGCAAGTCGTAGAGAGTCCATTTGGCTGTCTTGGCGTATTCCGGTTTCAGATACCAGATGAACAACGGATTCACCACCTCATTAGAGTAATTGACAAACGGAGCCATTTTCCCTATTTCATCATGGATGTACTTGGCTATTGTGAGTGAATTGTATTGTACCTCTTTGTAACCTTGAAAACCTAAACGGATGAATTGATAGTATTGCCCTAAGATTTGTGCGGCAGGACGGGAGAAGTTCAATCCGACTTGGGTAATATTGGCGCCGAGATAGTTTACACTGAAGGACATCTCTTCGGGCAGGTATTCCTTGCCTTTCCAAACCACCCATCCCAGACCCGGATACACCAAGCCGAACTTATGGCCGCTGACACTGATGGAGAGCACCCATTTCAGACGGAAGTCCCATTTCTTTTCCGGATACAGGAACGGAAGGATGAAACCGCCGCTTGCAGCATCCACGTGGATGGGAATGTCGTAACCGGTTTTGGCATTGTAGGCGTCGAGCGCTTTGTCAAGGGCTTCGACATCATCATTCAGCCCTGTCCATGTGACACCCTGTATAGGCACGATGCAGATTGTGTTTTCATCACACATCTTCAGGGCTTCTTCGGGGTCGAGTGTGGTCTTGTCGAGGGTCAAAGGCACTTCGCGCATTTCGATTTGCCACAACTGGGCAAACTTCTCCCATACCACTTGGAAACCGGTTGAAATAACGAAGTTCGGCTTGTCGAACGGCTTGCCTTGCGCCTGACGTTTCTTGCGCCAGCGCAGCCACGCGGCTACACCGCCCAGCATACATGCTTCTGAAGAACCGATGGCGAGTGCGCCTGTCTTCCACGTATCTTTTTCCGGAGAATTCCACAGATTGGCGACGATGTTGATGCACTTGCCGTTCATTACGGCGATGCGGGGATACTCGGTTTCGTCAATGTAGTTGATGTTGATGGCTTCGTTCA
>ERZ1106943.1924-NODE-1924-length-19112-cov-11.345595_pt1 | contig 19112 bp, 14 predicted proteins | sample MGYA00403671_ERZ1106943 | MGnify/ENA primary metagenome ERZ1106943 (study PRJEB35170, sample SAMEA104062427) | human gut metagenome | biome: human gut; feature: human-associated habitat; material: faeces | place: Denmark | collected 2012-06-14 ...
TGAAAGAAATTCGCTATACGACCGTAGGAAGTGTGATCGGAACCCATGCGGGCCCTGGCGCTGTTGTAGTAGCGTTTTTCAAAAAGTAAAAATGGGAAACCGAGAGAATATGCGAAGGCGGGCAGGCACAAATTGTGCTTGCCCGCCTTAATGTAGTAATCACGATATAAGACCATGGTGTTTGAAAAAGAGCTGCAAGGCATGAAGAATGACATGAGTATTGGGACAGGGGATAAGGATTTGTCGTGCGTGTGATATAATCAGCACTCTCCCGCCACAACATTGGCACGGTTTTGCGATTTCGGCGTAAATCCAAGTGTGCTATACTGTGTATGCTCAAAACTATGCCAAGGCGATACGAGTAACACCATCCTACGGGGTGGTGTTATTTTGTTTCCGGGTATTTGGGCAGCCCAAGAGGGTCGGCTTTTAGGGAGCGGCCCCCCCACATCTTTTCTATCACAGGAGGTATCACGAGTGAAAAAACATGACATGACCAAGACACATCTCCACAGGGCAAGTCCCGGCATGGCACTATACGCGGCCTTCGCGGGCGTGACCGTGGCCGCAATGCTTTGCCAGCCTGTCTTTGCCGCCACCGTCTGGGAGAAGGCCAATGAGATCATGAAGGATGTCTATAACCAGATTCTTCTTATCTCCACCATTGCCGCCATTGTCACCGCGTCGGTGGCACTGCTGATGATGAACTTCTCCCGCAGCGGCCGCACTGTGGACGAGAGCCGCGCATGGCTCAAGCGTATCATCATCACATGGGCAATCCTTAACGGTTTGGGCTTCATCATGTCCTATGTGACGCCCTTCTTCGCGGATGGCAGATGGAACGGATAACGCCAAGCTGCCCGGCTGAGAAAGGAGAAGTGCTATGGGCATATTAGATGGCATTGTAGAATGGATCGCGGAACAGGTCATGTACGGTCTTGACCTTATCAACACCTCTGTGCTGGGGGCTCTGGGCTGCGACATGACCACCTTCCTGCGCTACTTCCCTGCCGCGGAGACGATGTACAACATCTTCGTGGCGCTGGCTATCGGCATGATCCTGCTGAACCTGATCTGGCAGCTATTCAAGAACTACGGCCTTATAGCAGGCGTAGAGGCAGAAGACCCGGTAAAGCTGACAATCCGCTCCGTGCTGTTTATCCTGCTGGCCTATTTCGCAGATGAAATCGTGGAGCTGATACTGAAAATCGGCGGGACACCCTACGCGTGGATCATGTCGTCTGAACTGCCCGCACTGAACTTTGCCGACTTCAATTCGGTCATACTTACCATCCTTGGGGTTTGCGCCAACGGCGCGGTGGCTCTAATCGCCCTGATCCTCGTCCTCATATTGGCGTGGAACTATATCAAGCTGCTATTTGAGGCGGCGGAGCGTTATGTGCTCCTGGGCGTTCTGGTATTCACGGCGCCGGTGGCTTTTGCTACGGGCGCGGCGCAGGCCACCTCCAACATCTTCAAGGCGTGGTGCCGGATGTTCGGCGGCCAGATATTTCTGCTGCTGATGAACGCATGGTGCCTACGCCTGTTCATCACCATGGTGGGAACCTTCCTAGCAAACCCCTTATCCCTATAGGAGACGATCATGAATCAAAAAACGAAATACATCACAGGGATCGTGTTGTCCGTACTGGCTATATGTGCGCTCACAATCCCTGCCTTTGCTCTGACGGAATCGGATGTGCAGTCTCAGGTCTCAGCTTCCGGTAAAGAAGGCGTGGCCGGAAACCTGTTCATCTGGTTTCTGTGCGCAGTGGCATTTTTGAAGATCTCACAGAAAATCGACAGCTTCATGCAGGGCCTTGGCATCAATGTGGGCCATACAGGTGGCTCTATGCTGGCAGAAGCGATGCTGGCCGCGCGGAGCATCGCTGCCGCCCGCGGCGTCGCTGGACGCGGTCGAGGCGGCAATGCAGGGCGAGCCGGAAGCACCGGTGGCAGTGGCGGTGACAGCAACACCTTCCTGCAAGGCGGTCTGGCCGGAGTTGCCAATCGCAGCTTCTATAACGGCGCATACAAAAGCGCCACCGGTACAGGCAGCGGCGGCGTTGGCGGCATGGCGTTCCGTGCCTCTATGACCAAGGGCGGCGATATTGCCAATAACGTTATCAGCCGTATTGCCACCGGCGGTGCGGGATCTGGGGATGTCATGTCCGGCAATATGGCGGCGGACGCTCTCAAGTCCTATATGGGCTATACGGCTCTTGGTGAAGGCGCGGCGGATATTCCGAACTTCTCCAATGTGGAGATCGGCGGTGGGCATATCACCGGCACGGAGACCTCTGAGGAAGAACCTGCCGGTCGTGCCTTTGCCATGTACAGCACTGAACAGTATATGGAGCCAAAACGGGAATACACCACCGTCACCACTGTGGACGGCGCAAAATGGTATAGGCAGTACGCACAGGACGTAGTGGAGAAAAAACCCTATCAGAATCCGGATGGCGGCATTTCCTATCGTGAGAGCCTGATCCGGCGTCTGCCTGACCCGCCTCGCAGAAAGGACAAGACCTGATATGACCCAGCAAGAACGCAACGGCCTGAACGAAGCCATTGAGATCAGCGTACACGCTGCCGGTGCCGTGCGCGGCGCCATAAAGACAGGAAAAGCGGTAAGCGGCGCGGCAAAAGGTGCCGCTGCCGCAGGCCCTTACGGTGCGGCGGCAGCGGCACTCTGGACACATCGCAAGGCAGTCGTCGCCATCATTGCCGGACTGCTGGCGATCCCCGTCCTGTTCATCATGCTGTTACCCTCCCTGATCTTCGGCGGGTTGACCAAGGCAGGGGTTGAAGGAAGTCCAGACACACCGATTTTTAATGACAACGCCGCCATTGTGGAGAACATCAATCAGATCTCGCAGGCGATCAGCGACTTGCTGGAGGAAGGGCAGGAGGATGTTCGCGCCCGGATTGACGCGGATTTTACCGCTTCCGGCGCTGACCAGAAGGAGATCATCAATCCATACGAAAGCTCCCCGGCCTACAATGCCAACCGCTTCATTGCCATGTACTGTGCCGCCAAAAATCAGGACTACGCATCTATCTCCCTCGGGGATATGGAGAACGTAATCCGTAAGGCCAAGGACGCCCTCTATACCTTCACGAGCACGGAGGAGTCTCGCACGACTACGGTAACGGAAACGAATACAGATCCCAAAACCGGTAAGGTCACGGTGACGGAAACGGAAGTAACAGAGATATGGAAGATCTATACCATCGTCTACAACGGAGAGGCCTATTTTGAGGATAAGATATTCGCTCTGTCGGACGAACAAAAGGGATTGGCGGAAAACTACGCCCAGAACCTGAGCGTATTCCTGGGCGATGGTATGATGCAGGGCTTGCTGCCCGCCGAGTCCACCGGCCTTGTATCTCTGGGCGACATTCGTTTCTCGGATGGCGTGACGCAGGTGGTCTACTATAATCAGTTGGACAAGCGGTACGCGAGCAAGCCCTACGGCACCGACAACATCGGCACCTACGGCTGCGGGCCTACCTGTATGGCGATGGTGGTATCTTCTTTGACCAACGAGACGGTCGATCCCGTTGAGATGGCACGTTGGGCCTATGAAAACGGTTACTGGTGCAGTAGAAGCGGTTCCTACCATTCGCTGATCCCCGGTGCTGCCAAAGCGTGGGGGCTTCCGGTACAGGGCTGCGGGAAAACAGAAGGGCAGCGCATTGTGGATGCGCTCTCTCAAGGCAAGCTGGTGGTGGCAATCATGCTGAAAGGTCATTTCACCAGCTCAGGACACTTCATCGTGCTGCGCGGTGTGGAGAACGGAAAGATACTGGTGGCCGACCCTGCCAACTATACCCGAAGCCAACAGGCATGGGATCTGTCTATCATCCTGAATGAAGCCAGCAGCCGTGCCGGTGCCGGTGGGCCTTTCTGGATCGTAGGGTAGGAAGGAGAACTAAATGTGAGTAAACCAAATGAATATGACACCTATATCATCCCACCCAATTTTATTGAGGGCGGGACTTTTTTCGGCGGACTGCTGAAGCTCCGCAATACAGCCGAGGCACTGGTTATCGTGCTGGCTATCGGCATGCCGGTGTTTTCGGTGTCCGCACTGACGCTGACTGCCAAGATCATCATTCTGTGCCTGACCGCACTGCCTCTTGGCATCATCGCGCTGGTTGGCATCAACGGCGAAAGCCTCTCGTCATTTATCTTTCTTGTTCTGAAATATCTCTGCAACCGCCGTGTTATTACACGCAATGAAGAGGAACAGGACAAGCGGAAAAAACGTAGGAAGCGAAAAGCTAAGAGCGGTGACGACGCGCCCAAGTACATCAATCCAGTGGCAGAATACCTGCCTGTGGAGAAGATTGAAAACGGCATCATCTACACACGGGATCACCGTTACCTGAAGATCGTTGAGGTCGTGCCCATCAACTTCCTGCTGCGCAGTGCCAGAGAACAGCGAAACATCATCTATTCGTTTATTTCGTTTCTGAAGATCAGCCCGGTCAAAATGCAGATCAAGGTCATTGCCAAACGCGCCGACCTGAACCGGCATAGAGAGATCGTGCAGCAGGAGATGGCGCAGGAAACCGATGAAAACTGTCGCCTGCTGCAGCAGGACTATCTGACGCTCATTGACCGGATCGGTGCACGGGAAGCTACCTCGCGCCGGTTCTTCATAGTATTTGAATATGAGGCATGGGCAGGCCGGAAAAGGAATAACGAGGAAGCGGAGGCCATTGCCTCCCTGCAGACGGCAGCCCGCACCGCAGTCAATTATCTCAAGCAATGCGGCAATGAGGTGCTGATCCCGGAAAACGATGATGAATTTACGGTCGATACCCTCTACCATTTGCTGTGCCGCAACACCACCACGTCGCTGCCGGATCGAGTTCGCCGGATCGTTGCCCAGTATCAGGCGAAAGGACTGGAATCTGAGATCGACGCCATTCCCTGTACGGAGTTTTTCGCCCCTGACAGCATCGACTTCACCAACGGGCGGCATATCTGTATTGACGGACTCTACTATGCCTATCTGCTGGTGCCCTCTACCGGCTATAAGGCGCAGGTGCCGGCCGGCTGGCTGTCTCTCATTGTCAACGCCGGGGATGGCATTGACCTGGATATGTTCATCAGCCGCCAGCCGAAAGCCCGCATGGTACAGCGGCTGGGACAGCAGCTTCGTATCAATCGCAGTAAGATCAAGGACGCCAGCGATACCAACACGGACTTTGATGATCTGGACGGTGCTATCCGAAGCGGCTACTTTTTGAAGGAAGGGCTGGGCAACAACGAGGACTTTTATTACCTGAACCTGCTGATCGCAGTGTCAGCTCCCACAGTGGATGAAATGGAATGGAAGGTCAATGAACTGAAAAAACTGCTCGTGTCCCGTGATATGGACGTGTGCAGCTGCGCCTTTCATGAGGAGCAGGCGTTTCTATCGTCGCTGCCGCTGGTCAGCATGGAGAAGCACCTCTTTGAACGCTCCAAGCGCAATGCGCTGACCACCGGCGTGGCAAGCTGCTATCCCTTCACGTCCTATGAGCTGAGTGATGAAAACGGCATCCTGTTCGGCCTGAACAAGTACAACAACTCTCCGGTCATCATCGACATCTTTGATTCCAAGGTCTATAAGAACGCCAACATTGCTGTATGCGGCACCAGCGGCGCGGGCAAGACCTTCCTGATCCTGCTGATGGCGCTCCGTATGCGGCGCAAGGGCATACAGGTTTTCATGCTGGCACCCCTGAAGGGTCATGAGTTCCATCGTGCCTGTGTCAATACGGGCGGCGAGTTCATCAGTATCTCCCCCGCCTCCAAGAGCTGTATCAATGTGTTGGAGATCCGCAAGGTGGACAAATCCGTAGAAACCATGCTGGATGGCCCCGGCATCGAACGCTCTGAACTGGCAGCCAAGATCCAGAGGCTTCACATCTTCTTCGCACTGCTGATCCCGGATATGTCCTATGAGGAAAAGCAGCTGCTGGATGACGCCCTGATCCGCACCTATGCGCGGAAAGGCATTACCCACGACAATGACTCTCTCCGTGATCCGGATGACCTCGACGTTTACCGCCAGATGCCGGTGTTGGGAGACCTCTACGACGTTCTGAAGGTGGAAAGCGATACCAAACGCCTTTCCAACATCATCAACCGCTTTGTACACGGCTCGGCCAGCACCTTCAACCAGCAGACCAATGTGAATCTGGACAACAAATTCACAGTGCTGGACATCTCGGAACTCAGCGGTGATCTGCTGCCTATCGGCATGTTCGTAGCTCTGGATTTCGTGTGGGATAAAGCCAAAGCCAACCGCACGGAGGAAAAGGCCATCTTCATCGACGAATGCTGGCAGCTCATCGGCGGCGGCTCCGGCACCTTCGGCATCGGTAACCGTCTGGCGGCTGAAATGGTGCTGGAGATCTTCAAGACCATCCGCGCCTATTCCGGCAGCGGCATTTGCGCGACGCAGGATCTAAACGACTTCTTCTCCCTGGACAACGGCAAGTACGGCAAGGGGATTATCAACAACTGCCGCACGAAAGTCATACTGAATCTGGAGGATGAAGAGGCCCAGCGCGTTCAGCAGGTATTGCATCTCTCCGAAGCGGAGGTCATGGAGATCACCCACTTTGAGCGGGGTAACGGCCTGATCAGCAGCAATAACAACAATATCACGGTAGAGTTCAAGGCCAGTCCGCTGGAACGCGACCTTATCACCACAGACCGCCGTGAGCTGCTTGATCTTCTGCGCCGCATGAAACGTCCGGAAGCCTAATACGGCGTTTATACGGAGATAACACGCATTACAAAATCAATACGCATATAATACGGAGTTAATACGCATTACGGAGGTGATGCCGCCTATGAGAAACAGAGAGCAGATCTATGGACAGGAGGCCGCAGAGCTGCTGCGGAACATAACCGTCTATCACTGCATGCGCCGTGACCAGCTTCTACGCCTGTATCCGGGCAAGGAGGGCGTGATTGAAAACCTGCTGCACTATCTGGTCAAGCAGCAGCGGATATTTTATAACACTGACCGGGATTGCTACGGAGATGTCCCTGACTGCCGCGAGGACAGAGAACTGACAGCGGCACTATGGGTGCTGCTGGACTTTATCGAAAAGGTGGAGTATCACAGCCCTGACAATATGCCGGCAAAGCTGGTATTCTTCGCCGATGGCGAGGTATATGAGGTTGTCTATGTAGGCCCGGGTAAGGAAGCGTTGCTGCAGCACGCGCTGGCCGCGGAAGATGATTCCGGGCAACGGCTCGTTATCATTGAGGAAGAAGACCAAATGCAGCACCTGCACATCCCTCATATCGCCGCCTACTGCATGGTGGATGAGCAGGGCTGCGTACAGTACTTCAGGAAGGAGGAGCCTTGTGGACAGAGCCACCCTCTCGCAGCGGATAGAGAGCATTTTGAATGAGATCACCCGCCTGTCCAACACGCTCTACGCTATGGACAACACGAATATCCAGCGGCATTCAGATAACTATGAAATGCTGTCCACAGAGGCCGCACTGCGGGGTGAGGTCATTGCCTGCCGGCTGCGGCACCTGATCTATGAGACGACCACCATCCGAAAAGCCGAGTATTTGACATCGGCTGGTGTCATGCAGGGCATCTCTGTTATAGAGAAAGATGGCATACTGGAGATCACGCTCCCCTGCCTACTGCCTAAGAAGAGCAAGAAGCATAGCTGCGAGTATCTGACAGACCCCATCTACTACACGCTTAGTAAGTATGCGCAGACACACACGCTGCCCAAGTTCCGGCACTGTGTTGTCTGCTTTTCTCATATCTACAGCCGCGAGTTGTCGCCCAACCGGGTGCGTGACTATGACAATCTGGAGCTCAAGCAGCTTTTGGATGTGATTGCCACTTTCGTTATGGAGGATGATACAGGTCTGCTGTGCGATGCCTATAACACGACGGAGATCGGCGATGGTGACTGTACCCGCGTGTCGGTGATGGATAAGGAGCGTTTTCAGGGCTGGCTTTCGGACCGCGAGAATCGGCTCAGATCTATATCCGATTTATAGTGTTTCGACCGTGTCAAAAACAGTACACATGACGATGGTACGGCAAAGCCTGTATTTCCGGGCATTTTCACATGACCGGTGCGGGCGAAGAATACCGTGGTCATGGCAGTCTGGGTACTGCACACCAGAAGGAGGTGGTCAGTATGAGTACCCTACCACAGAAAGCTCCCGGTAGCCTATCACAAGCCTATCAGCTATTGGCGCTGGTCGCCCTGTCCGGTGAGCTGCCGGCCAGCCAACTGAGCAGGCTCGCCGGTGGCACCAGCTACAAAGAGAACGTGGTCAAGTCGCTGAAGCGTCAGCGGCTTTTGCTGTCCTACTATAAGAACGGACTGCGTGGATACCGGCTCACCGCCGCGGCGAAAAAGCTGCTGCTGGAGCACAACCCAGAGAGGTTTTCTTTCTACCTGTCCGGAGCCTGTGCCACCAACCACATCAGGAGTGAGCCGGAGCAGAGGCTTCGACTCCACCGTGTCTCTCAGACATTGATCACCATGCGTAACGCCAACGTTAGTATCTTCCGCGATGAAAAACCCGGCGTATTCCGCCCCGGCGAAACAGCGATTGGTAGCATCTGCACACCTGCCTTCTACTCATCCCGTGAGATCAAGGAGATGGGGACAACCTTTGTTAAAATCCGTGGTGCCCGGTCCGTGGGCGTTTTACTGACACCGCAGCATATCCACGTGGTTTACAACATGGGCAACGCGCTGATGAAATGGAGCTATAAAGCTGAGATGCGGACAAAGGCACTCATGCAGACGGTGCTGTGCCGTGAACGAATGCCGCACCAGTATCACCCGGATGCGGTGCGGGGTCTTCTGCTGGGTGATAGCATGGAGCTGGCCTATGAGCTGCTGACTGATCAGGGTGGCAAAAACTATTTCGTTCTGGATGGCAGCTATGAGCGATTCTGCTTCTTGACCAACGACCATCATGGAGAGGTGCTGCTGCGCCTCCTCTGTGATGAAGAGTTGGACAATGACCTGCGCGAGCTGCTGCTCCTTGATCTGGAGCCCCGGCAGCTGAGTGAAACAGTGGAGAATGACGCCATGACGCCGGATGGCGCGCCGGTGCTGCTTGCCTATGACTGTGACCTGCCGCGAATCAGGCGGTTCGATACGGCACTGCGGCTTCAAGACCGCTATGGCATCCTGATCTGCTTCGACCATCAGACCGAAGTGCTGCGCCGCTACTGCGGCGACAGGGCTGTTGTGCAGGCCATTGACTTTGCTGTGTTCGAGAGGAGGTTTTTTCCGTAGAAAAAAAGAAACTGCGAACTCTGCTATTCGCAATCCCGCTATTTCTATCAGGGCTGCTGTTTGGCGGCGGTTATCTATCGCAATTCGTCCGAAACTATCAACAGTGGAAGGACGCGGGCGGAACGCCAGGCGACGGAAGCTCCCCGGCCGCGCCGGTGCTGTCCTTCTCCGCCTGCTGCGAAGCACTGTTCAGTAAGAGCGGGCTCATCGGCGTAGGGCTTTGTCTGTTGCTGCTGGGCCTCCTGATCGTCATGGTGATGCGCATGGGCTATTCCGATGTTGGGGAGTATGACGCGGAGCGCAACCTGACCTACTCCAACAAAGGCACCTACGGAACGGCTGGTTTCATGGAGAAAGCGGAGATGAAGGGCGTCCTTGATCTGGTGTCCGATATCCGCAAACACAGCGGCGTCATACTGGGCAAGCTGGACAATCAGGTGGTGTGCATTCCCGAGAACTCCCGGCTTAACGGCAATATCGCCGTGTTCGGCGCCAGCGGCTCTATGAAAACGCGAGCCTACTGCATCAATCGCATTTTGCAAAGCGCGTCCGAGGCCCGCAACGGCCACAAGGAGTCCTTGATCATCACTGACCCGAAATCGGAGCTTTACGAAAAGACCAGCGAATATCTGCGCAGCAAGGGCTACGTGGTAAAGGTGTTCAACCTGATCCAGCCGGAGAACTCTGATTCATGGAACTGCCTGGCGGAGATTGAGGGTGATGAGCTGATGGCGCAGATCTTCTGCGACATTATCATCAGGAATACCGGCAGCGAAAAGGGCGACCATTTCTGGAACGCTGCCGAGATGAACCTGCTGAAAGCGCTGGTACTGTATGTGGCACTGGGTTATCCACCGGAGAGCCGGAACATCGGTGAGGTCTATAAGCTGCTGGTGCTGAACGCGGAGAAGGAGCTGGACAACCGTTTTTCCATGCTGCCTGCCAGCCATCCTGCCAGAGCACCCTATGCGCTGTTCAGCCAATCCTCAGATACGGTGCGTAGCGGCGTTATCATTGGGCTGGGCAGCCGCTTGCAGGTGTTTCAGAATCGGCCCATCTGCCAGATCACCAGCCATGATGAAATTGACATGGAGCTGCCGGGCAAGCAGCCCTGTGCCTATTTCTGTATCACATCCGATCAGGACAGTACCTTTGATTTTCTAACGTCCCTGTTTCTGTCCTTCGCGTTTATCAAGCTGATCCGTTACGCGGATAAAAACTGTGCCGACCGCAGGCTGCCAGTCCCCGTTCATGTGCTGGGCGAAGAGTTGACAGCCTGCGGTGTTATTCCAGACTTGAGCCGGAAGATCAGTGTGATCCGCTCGCGGGGCGTCAGCATGAGCTGCGTGTTTCAGAATCTGGCGGGCTTGCAGAACCGGTATCCCTACAACCAATGGCAGGAGATATTGGGCTGCTGCGACTATCAGCTTGCACTGGGCTGCACCGATGAGCTGACTGCCAAATTCCTCAGTGACCGCACCGGGGAGGTCAGCGTCCATGTCTCCAGCAAGGCCAAGCAGTTGGGTACATGGCGTATCAGCAACTACACGCCGGAGTTCCGCGAAACCAGCGGCGTGGGCAAGCGCAAGCTACTGACTATGGATGAGGTGCTGCGCCTGCCGGTAAACCGCGCGCTGGTCATCGCACGCGGCAACAAGGTGCTGCAGGTAAATAAGTACGACTATACCAATCACTACGAGGCAAAGAAGCTGCGGGACTGCAAGGCCTCTGCCCATATCCCGGAATGGCGTAAAAGCCCTGTGTTTTCGCCCGCACCGAAACAAACAGAGCAGCCTATTAAGTCAAAGAAGGTGCCGAACAGGCGCAGTGAGTTTGTAAAAACCGATAAGGATTCCATCATGTCAACCAAAATGTGAGCTAAGGAGGAAAGTAATATGCCGAGAAAGAAAACAGAAGAACTTGCCGTGATGCCGGAAGCACCGGCACTTCCCATCGTCCCGGAGGAGACGGCGGAACAGCCGGTGGCAGAAGAGTGTTTGCCGGAAAACGCAGCCGATCCTGTTGTGGAGGATACTGTACCTACAGAGGGTGTTCTCGACGAGCCTGCGGAAGTGGTGACTGTGCCGGAGAATCCCCAGCCCTCTGAAAAGCCGAAGCGCACCGTCCGCAAACGAACCGCTACAAAAAAGACGGTAGAGGTGGAGAAGCAGGCTACGCCGCCTACTGAAGATGCTGCCGCCTCTGCTGAACCTGCCCCTGCCGCTGTCCAACAGAGAGATATTTTGACTTTGGATGCCCGGGGCGAAGCGGAAACGCAGGCGCAGATGGAGGACATTATCTGGCACGAGATCCACAATGCCTACCGCACCCGGCGCATGCTCTCCGGTATGCTGAGCGGCATTGAAAGAACGGAGGCGGGGAAAACCATTGCCATTGTGGACTACAAAGGATTCCGCATTGTGATCCCCCTGAAGGAGATGGTGCTGGACTTCCCGGCAGATATGTACGGTGCTGACTATAATGAGATGATCCTCCGACACCAGAAGATCCTCAATAAGATGCTGGGCGCAGAGGTGGATCTTATGGTCAAGGGCATCGACGCCAAAAGCCGAACCGTTGTTGCCAGCCGAAAGGACGCCATGCTGAAGAAGCAGCAGATCTACTATTTCGGTAAGGACAGTGACGGACAGTATCGTATCTATGACGGACGCGTGGTAGAAGCCCGTGTGATCGCCGTGGCGGAGCAAGTCGTCCGGGTCGAAGTGTTTGGCGTGGAGACATCAATTCTGGCTCGCGACCTTTCGTGGGACTGGATCGGCGATGCTCATGACCGCTATGCTGTGGGAGACAAGGCTCTGGTACGCGTGCTGGAGATTGACCGCACAGAGCCGGAGCGTATCAGGATCAAAGCCGACATCAAAAGCGTATCCGGCAACAGCAAGAATGACAATCTCCAGAAATGCCGTATTCAGGGCAAATATGCCGGGAAGGTCACCCATATCCATAAGGGCGTTGTGTATATCCGCCTTAGCAACGGTGCCAATGCCATAGCGCATTCCTGCTATGATCGGCGCAGACCCGGACGAAAGGATGATGTCAGCTTTGCCGTTACCCATCTGGATGAGGAACACGGCGTTGCGCTGGGGATCATCACCCGAATTATCAAGCAGCATGTCTGATCTGACACGGTATCGGCAGGGTATGGCAATGGATTGGCACTGTTTTGCGATTTCACCGTAAATCACCATGTGCTATACTTGGTACAGTCAAAATTGTAAAGACCGCCGGGTGGTAACTCGGCGGTCTTTCGCATACAGGAAGAGGGTGTTTTATATGTGGTAGGCAGAGCAGCGTTTCGCGCCCGAGCGGCAAATGCAATCACCGCAAAACCCAAACAACAGTACATAGTGTTGAAAAAGGCGAGGCTCCAGTCGTAAATATCTTCAAAGCACATTAAACAGTGCTGCGATATTTACGTAAAGGAGAGAACGCCCATGAGGAGAAAAAGAATGCGTTTAGTTTCACTTATTTTGAGTGCCGTGTGTCTGTTAGGCTGCGCAGTCCAGCCAGCACCGGTCTCGGATTCGTCTGAGTCCAACACCAAGGTCTCTGCCTATGCAGCAAGTCAGGCCGAGCAGAACGAAGAGGAGCGCACGGTGGCCGAATCTCTGCTGCCGCAAACAGAAGATGGAGGCGATACATCCGGGAGCAGCGTCGCTCCTGAGCGGGCGGGTGCGGAGAATACGGATAACGCCGCAGAAAAACAGCCTGCACCCGCTGAAACGGCACCGCCTGCTGCACCCAAACAGCCGGTGACGCCTGTGCCGGAGGATAAACCTGCTCCCGCACCCACGCCGGCACCTACACAGAAACCAGCAGAGAAGCAGGAGGAAGAACCTGCGCCTGCGCCTACGCCCGAACCTGCCCCCGCGCCGAAGCCTGCCGCCAGCGGGAACATCTACTCCATCGCGGAGGCTATCCAAGCGGGCAACGAGTACGCAAGAGCGCAATACGGTGTGACCATCGATACCGGTATGACCGCCGCCAATTCCAGCTTCTTCCCCGGCACGGCAGACAGCGTGGCATGGCTGGCGGAGAATGGCGGACAGGCGGCACTGACCGCCGCCGTAAAGGGCAACGTGGATGCCACCTTCGCCTGCCTCGCCGCCATGGACGGCGCGGAAACGGTCAGTGCGTATGCGCGGTTCAACTGCACCGCCCGCTATGATGCGGCATCGGACGAATACATCGTGGTGGTGCTGTACGGATAAACCAACTGAATACCCGACCGAAAGACCGACAGCGTGAGCTGCCGGTCTTTTGCGTTGGGAGAAAGGACGAGCATGAAGAAAACAATTCCTAAGCTGTTGACGCTGGTATGCCTTTTAGTAGCAATCATGGGACTGTCCATCGTGACTGCCCACGCTGCCACGGTAACGGGTACGATCAGCGGCGGTAACGAGTACCGCTACCATGAGGACAAAACGCCCGTACCGCAGTGGGGCGCATTTACCAGTACAAAGCTGAAATACTTTACCAGAGATGATACGGGCGTAACGGTGCCTGCCTACTGTATGGAGCCATCCGTTCGCTCTGCCAGCGGCGATCTGAGCTACTCCTCCACCAGTTGGAGCAGCCTGAGCTGGAATCAGCGGTACGCTGTGACGCTGGCGCTCTCCTACGGCTACGGCGGCAACTATGATTTTTATGGAATCCATCCCGACTGCGCGCAGCTGGCGACACAGGCGGTGATTTGGGAGTTCGTGTGCGGCTACCGCGGTACGACCTATCCCTACACCCTGTATGATACCACCTGCGCCAACCTGTTCCACTATGCTGGTGACGGCGTGCAGGAGGCGTATGACATCCTTATTGACCGCATCATGGGTCATGGCGTGATCCCCAGCTTTGCTGTGAAGTACCGCAATCAGCTTTCGGACGCCAATGCCATTACGCTGACATGGGACGGCAGTCAGTATGTGGGTACAGCCACCGATACCAATGGTGTGCTGTCGCAGTACTACTTCCGGACCAATATCAGCGGCGTAACCGTCAGCCAGCGGCGTAATGTACTGACCGTGACGGCCACAAAGGACGCAGCGGCGCAGCTGAACGGCTATATCAGCAGCGACTACGGCTACGCACTGGATGTGGAGGGTACGGAGTCTGTGCTGCTGGAGCCCAGCAATGGCAGCAATTATCAGGCTTGCGCCGCGCTGACCTCGCTTCCCGACCCCGTGTGGGCGTACATTCATTTTAAGGTCAAAATTGTGGAGGAGAAAGGCAGCCTGACCATCAATAAGGTGGACGCGGAAACCGGCAAGGCACTGGCAGGCGTGACCTATCGGCTATTTGATGCCAATGGTAAAAAGGTGGCTGACATGACCACCGGTGCAGACGGTAAGGCAGTGTTCAAGGATCTTCCACAGGGAAAGTACAGCTATCAGGAGATCAGCGCGCCCAGCGGTTATGTGGTGGACAACACCAAGTATCAGATCACCATTACGGCGACCGCGCTGAACATTACACAAAAGAGAACCAACACGCCTTCCAAGGCCAGCATCGAGATCGTCAAGGTGGACGCTGATCACAAGACACCGCTGCAAGGCGCGGGCTTCCGACTGTACGATGCTTCTGGTAAACAGGTCGCGGAGGGCAACACAGACGTCAATGGTAAGCTGACCTTCTCCAACCTGCGGTTGGGTAGCTATACCTACAAGGAATTCAAAGCACCGGACGGATATGTTTTGGATACCACGGCGTACTCCGCTGTGCTGAACCAGAACGGGCAGGTGCTGAAGGTCACTCGCGAGAATATACCGGTCAAAGGCAGCATTGAGGTCTTGAAGGTGGACGCAGAAACCAAACAGCCGCTGGCCGGTGTGGTGTATCGTCTTTTCGCCGCCGATGGCAGCAAGATCGCGGATGGCACGACCGATGTCACCGGCAAGGTGACGTTCTCCGGCCTGCGACTTGGCAAATACGTCTATCAGGAGATCAGCACCGTGGACGGCTATGTGCTGGACGAGACACAATACGATTTCAGCCTGACCACAGCAAACCTCAATATCAAGGTCACCCGTGAGAACGCACCCGCCAAGGGCAGCATCAGCGTCTGCAAGGTGGATGCGACGGGCGCACCGCTTGCTGGTGCGGAGCTGCTGCTGGAGACTTCCACAGATGGCAAGACATGGACGGAGGTCAGTCGGATTACCACCGACAAGACAGGCATCGCCAAGTGGAGCGACCTCAAAATCGGTGTGCAGTATCGTATCACCGAAACCAAAGCTCCCACAGGGTACACGCTGCTGACTGAGCCGCTGTTCACGGGAGCATTGGACAGCGGCAACCGTGATGTTACCATCACTGCCTGCAACAATGCGGGATTCGTCCTGCCGTTCACGGGCGGCACGGGATTTACAACCTATTTCCTGTTTGCGGCACTCGCTCTCATGGCGGGTGTTTGTTTTTGCAAAAAAATCGAAATGAAGGAGAACACCAAATGAAAAAGATCCATCGCGTATTGGCCATGCTCATGGCCGCTATCATGGCTCTGAGCCTCATCACCACGGCATTTGCCGAGCCGACCATTGACACCAGCAAAAAAGCATCCCTGAGCATCTATAAGTATGACATCACCAAGGCCGGTACGGAGGGCGCGTGGGACGCTGAGTCCTATGTTTCCACCGGCCTGCACGATGATGCCGTCGTGGACAAGCTGGCAAAGTATGCCATCCAGGGTGTGGAGTTTACCTACCTCCGCGTAGCCAACATCGCCATGAGCAACGAAGTGGTGGACGGTCAGCGTCAGGTGGGCGTGCTGTATGGCTCCGATAGCTCTGAACGCTCCAATGCCGTACTGTCTGCCATCGGCCTGACCGCCGCGGACGCTCACAAGACTGAGGGCGGTATCAACTACTTCACCAGCGATATGCTGAACAACAAACTGTCCGCTGCACTGGCTGCCAATGCCACCATTGTGAAGAATGCTTTGGAAGTTGCTGTCAAAAACGGTGGTGTTGCTATGGCGGAGACCGATGCCACCGGACACACCTCCGCTGATCAGTTGGAGCAGGGTTTGTATCTCGTCGTGGAGACCAGAGTCCCTGAGAATGTGACGTCTACCTGCAATCCCTTCTTCGTGTCCCTGCCCATGACCACCACCGACGGCGCGGCATGGAACTACGATGTCACCGTTTACCCCAAGAACCAGACCGGCAATCCTACGCTGGATAAGACCGTGCGTGAAGCAAAGAACTCCACCGGCAAGAATACCGGCAGCCTGACCGACATCACCGATGGGTACGCGCACACTGCCACCGCCTCCGTGGGCGATACGGTGGACTATCAGATTATTAGCACCCTGTCCACGATTACCTCCAAGGCTTCTTCTCTGAGCGAGTACACCTATGTGGACACGCTGAGCAAAGGCATCCGCTACAACAAGAACGATGTGGTCATCGAGTTCTTCAAGGACGCTGGCTGTGCCGACAAGATCACCACATGGGATGAAAACTCCGGCAAATTCGCCGTGGCCTATGATGACGCAGCCAACACCATGACCATTCGCATGACCGAATCCGGTCTGGCGGAGATCAACGAGGCGGCCATCGTTTATACCGACAGCGTCAAGCGCGGTTATTCCGACTGCACCATGCGCATTACTTACGCGGCGACATTGACCGCCGACGCGCAGATGGGTGATACCGACAATCCCAACGAGGTCGTGCTGACCTGGAAGCGTACCAACACGACTTACTTTGATACCCTCAAGGATTGCTGCCATGTCTACACCTACGGCATTGACGTTCTCAAGCAGTTTTCTGACAACGGCGGCAATGTGCGGAACGTGAAGTTTCGTCTGCACAACGATATTGACGATTGCTATATTATCGCAGAGCAGAAGGATGGCGTGTATTATGCCAAGGGCTTTGCCGCAAAGAAAGCTGACGCTACCACTTTCGTTCCCAACAGCAGTGGCCACATCGTAGTCAAGGGGCTGGAGGACGACACCTATTCTCTGACCGAAACTGCCACCGATAAGGGCTATGTGCTGCTGAAGGACGCGGTCAAGATCGTTATCAAGACCGCCGAGAACGGTCAGTGCGAGAAGTGCGGCACCAAGCTGCTGACCGCCTCCGCTACCGTCAACGGCAAGGATGTCACAATGAGCGACGGCAACGCCATTGTGCCGCTGACTGTGGTCAATAATCCCGGCTTCGACCTGCCCAAGACCGGCGGCTATGGCACGTGGATGTTCACCATCGGCGGCGTGGCACTGTTGGGCGCGGCGGCGTTTATCGTGATCCGCAGCCGTAAGCAGCACAAGAACGAGCAGTGAAGCGCTGGCTACTGGCGGCGGCTTGCGGTATTGCAGCGCTGGGGCTGATGCTTTATCCACTGGTGGGAGAACTTCTGAGCGAAAGGTATCATTCGGACGTAGAAACCACCTACACCGCCGCCATCGCGGACGCCGATGATGCCGAACTGACCGCCCAGCGGCAGGCGGCGGAGCAATATAACGCCATGCTGTCCGGCACAGCGGCCATCACAGAGGGAGGGGCATCTGCCCCTCCCTTGCCGTATGCCGAACAGCTTACGGTGGGCGGTGTCATGGCGTATGTGGACATTCCCAAGATCAACGTATATCTGCCCGTGCAGCATGGTACGGACGCGGAGACATTAGAACGCGCCGTGGGCCATGTAGTGGGGACTTCCCTGCCTGTGGGCGGAAGCAGCACCCATGCAGTTCTTTCGGCCCACAGCGGTATGGCGAGTTCCAAACTGTTTTCGGACATCGACCAGCTTACAGCGGGCGACACGTTTTACATCCATGTGCTGGGCGAGGTGCTGGCATACAAGGTAGACGCCATCAACACGGTACTGCCCACAGACACATCGCTGCTGCAAATCGAGAATGGCAAGGACTATGTAACGCTGGTGACCTGTACGCCGTTTGGCGTCAACACCCACCGACTGCTGGTGCGTGGCCACCGTATTCCCTATACTCCCGAACAGGAAACTACTGCCGCAGAAGAAAAGCCCACGGCATCCTCGTGGACACAGCACTACCTCACCGGCTTAGGCATCGGCCTTGGCGCGGTGGCCGTGGTCGGCGGCGGATACTTTTTAGTGAGGAGGTGTCGCCATGCGTAAGCTGTCTTTTATGCTGGCGGCGCTGCTGGCCGTGGCGGGTGTTTGCGTTATACTGTGGCCGGTGTTTACGGGACACAGGCTCCAGAGCAGCGCCACAGCTGCCGTGCAGGAGTTCTTAGCTGACCGTGACGATCCGGAGCAGCAGTATCCCGAACTGCTGGCAGCCTTACAAGAGTACAACTGTCGGCTTTACACGGAAAAGCAGTGCAATCTCACCGACCTTGAAGCCTGCGAGACACCCGCCGCTGACCTGCCCACCTACGGTATCGAGGATGAGATCATCGGCGTGCTGGAGATACCCGCTATGGAATTGACCATGCCTGTCTATCTGGGTGCGTCCGACGCTCACCTTGCCGCAGGTGCGGCGGTGCTGGGCAACACGTCAGCGCCCATCGGTGGGGATAACACCAACTGCGTCATTGCCGGACACCGGGGCTGGCGCGGTGCGGATTACTTCCGGTATATCGACCGCTTGCAGGCGGGCGATACCGTGCAAGTCACAAATTTATGGGAAACGCTGACCTACACAGTGGCCGACATTCAGATCATCCAGCCGCACGAGGTGGATAAGATCAAAATTCAACCGAACCGCGATCTGCTGACAATGCTGACCTGCCACCCCTACGCCAGCGGCGGGCGGGAGAGGTATGTGGTGTACTGCGAAAAACTGCCCACCATGAGCCAAGCAC
>ERZ1106943.1926-NODE-1926-length-19105-cov-4.658163_pt1 | contig 19105 bp, 19 predicted proteins | sample MGYA00403671_ERZ1106943 | MGnify/ENA primary metagenome ERZ1106943 (study PRJEB35170, sample SAMEA104062427) | human gut metagenome | biome: human gut; feature: human-associated habitat; material: faeces | place: Denmark | collected 2012-06-14 ...
TGCCTTTGTGTAGGTGGAGCCTACGTCGCAGCCGCCAAAGTATTTCATTATGTATTCCTCCAGTTTAATTTTCTTTATAAGATTGAATTATTTCCAAGGCTTCCGGGGCTTGCCCGGAAGCCCTTTAAGTTACGGGAATTGCTGAAATCACGCTGTGCGCGCTGCGATCACATGCAGACCTCGTCCTCGAACTCGACCAGAGACGGATCGACAGGCTCCGCCTTCATGACGGTGCGCATGTACTCGTTGACCTTGTCGCGCATGGTGCGGCGGGAGACGGTACGCGGATCCATAAGATCGTGCTCGACCCAGATGAGGTCGTAGCCGCGCTCGCGGCCCTGATCGTCCAGCACGCCCTGAACGGTAGCCATGTTCTTGCAGGCGACGTTCTGGTACATGATGATGAGCTTCGCGTTCCAGTCCTCGCACTGCTTCCACAGCTCGTCGACGACGTTCTGGTAACCGCCGTTGGTGTGACGGCGCATAACCATACGCTCGTACAGGCGGGCGAGGTCGCGGAGGGCTTCTTCCTTATCCTCGGTCTCAAGAGGCTTGGTGAAGTTCAGAGACTCCATCTCGACCAGGACGTTGACGCCCCAGCAGTTTGCAAGCCAGTTGGAGAAGTTGGCATAGTAGTGAGCAGGGCAGGACCACACGATAGCGCGGTACTTCATCTTGCCGGGCCAAGGCTCTTCCTTGTTCTCGTAGGCCTTCATCAGGATGTTGTTGACCTTCTCGAAGGTCTTGATGACACGAGGATCCGCGCCGCCGTCCATCTCGTAGTTCCACTTGCGGAACAGCTCGTAGCAGGGGCCGAGGAGCTGCGGGTATGCAGACTTGTTGACTTCCCACTTCTGAAGCTCGTAAGCAGTCTCCTGATTGAAGCGCTTAATCATGGTGAAGTATGCATCCCAGTTCCACTTTGCGCCGGTGCGCTCCTCGATGAACTTTATGCAGGCTCTGATATCCTCGGCGCCCATCTGAACGGTCTCCTCATCCAAGTAGCGGACGGGGAAGCAAAGATGGAATATGGGGACGTTCGGGAAGCGGCGGGAGTAGTAGGAGGATGCCATGGTGGAGCCGTCGCAGGGCATGGAGGAGGAGAGGAAGCAGGAGCCCATGTGCGGCAGAGCGTCGATAACCAGTGCGCCGCACTCGGAGGAGGGAACGGGGCAGGTGTCGGAGGGCAGACCGTAGGACTCAACCGCATCGATGTAGGGAACGCAGGTGAGCTGGTCTATCTCGGAGACGAGGAACACGCCGAGAAGCTGATGGGGGAAGCCGTACAGGTCGGGGAAGCCGCCCATGATCTGACCCATGGTCATCTCGTCGAACAGAACGGTGCGCTGGTTGAGAGCGCCGCTGTTACCGTTCTTCTCGTCGGCCTTGGCGGAGAGAACGAGGTTCTCTGCGACGTAGCGGAATATATCGTAGATGAGCAGATGGCTCATGCGCAGGTTGGAGCCGCGCAGACCCATGATGTTCTTATCCATGAAGCCGTGGCAGCAGAAGTAGGAGATCATCCAGCGGTAGTACAGTGCGCCGTTGAGCGCGGGAATGAGGTCCTTGGAGAAGGTCATAAGGAGCATGCCCCACATACGAGCCCACTCATAGAAGTCATATGCGGTGTCCTTGATGCCGCGCCACTCACGGCGGACGGTGGCCATGGCGCCCTTGCGGTAGAGGCGGCCGAGGCTCTTCTCACCGTTGAGGATGCGATCCTTCTTGCCGGCGGCGTCGAGAGCCATGAAATCCTTGTACTCACCCTTGGCACGCTCGAAGTCGGCCTTAATATCATTTACACGATCCTGACCAAACTGCTTCCAGTCGGTAGCCTTGAGGAGATCCCAGGCAATGCCGCCGACCTCTTTGAGGTTCTCCCACTGCTTCGCCCAGTCGATCTCATCTTTGCATTTCCAGAATTCCGGATTCGGATACTGTATCTTTTCCTTCTTTGCCATTATGCTTTGCCCTCCTCTTTGTGGATACGCTTAATCTCAAGGGATTCAACGAAGGCCTGAACACGGGTGCGGAGCTGACCGGAGTTACCGTTGTTGTACAGTCTGTCGATGGACAGGACGGGCCAGCCGTACTCGTCGTGCATGATGTGGGAAACCAGAGCGCGCTCGAAGCCCCAGTAGTCGCAGTACTTCATCTGCTCGTAGATGATGCCTTCGGCGTTGTACTCCTTTGCGAGGCGGTCAGCGGTCTCACGGCGCTGATGCACCTTCTCGTCGGATATGTAGCGTGCGCACTCGGAGTGCTCCATTACGTGCAGACAGATCTGGCGCAGAGCGTCCTCGTCGTCCTTCAGCTCGATGACCTCGCGGCCGGGAGTGGAGCCGAAGCAGTAACGGTCGGACACGACCAGAGCGCCGCAGCCCTCGATGAGCTTGGTGAGCTGAGGATCGTCGATCTCGGAGCCGACTATCGCAACGCGGGCACGGAACGGAGACTTCTCGTCGGGCTTGCGCTTCTTCAGCTCCTTCAGGGTCTCACGCAGGTAAGGCAGGATGAGAGCCTTCGGACAGGTGTAGGAAACGAGGTTGATGACATGGAACTCATAGCCGGTGATGACGGGGTTCTCTGCCTTGCGCATCTCTGCCATCTCGGAGATGATGGAGCAAACCTCGTTGTGCTCTGCGACTGCCTGACGGATGGCGGCGTCGGAGGTGTCCACGCCGTAGACCTCGGTCAGCTTGTCGAGCACATGGATACGCATCTGCTTGACGTAGGAGTCGAGAGTGTAGTCGGTGATTTTGTAGGGGATGTCGCAGTGGGTCACGAAGAAGTTGGGCTTCTCGTTGACCTTCAGGATCTCAAAGTGCTCCATTGCACGGTTCATCATGGAGCAGGCGTCAACGCCTATCATCGCGTCGAGGAACTGGTAGCCGCCCTCGATGCCGCGCTCGACGAGCGCGCGTGCGAACTCGCAGGTGTAGTTGGACATGTAGTAGGTTGCGATGTCGATGGAGCCGGTGTGCGGCGCGCGCAGACGCACCGAGAAGCAGTTGCCTACGTTGAGCAGCGCCTCGGGAACATGGTAGCAGGTATAGCCGAGGGCGAGGTTGCCTTCCGCCTGTGCCTTCTGCACCAGCTCGTTGTTGGCGTTCTCAAGCAGACTTTCAAAGTAGATCAGATGCTTAAGATCTTTCAAATGTTACACCTCTTCTTTAAGTTTTCTATTTTATGGAGCAGCGGGATTATGCCCCATTGAATACCGTTTTGCGGGATCTCAGAGTATCCCGATCTTGGTCAGAGCCTCTTTCGCGCCCGCGAGCATCGCGGAATCCGCCGGAAGCTCCATAACGCTCTTGCCCTTGATGTCGTTTGCGGCAAAGGTCTTGTCCGCGGGGATAAACGAGAGGATATCCACGCCCGGAACCTTTATCAGATCCGCAAGTTCGGGGTTGGTGACGCGGTTGACGATGACGCCTATCTTGTCATAGGCGATAAGCTCGTCCGCCACGTTCTTGATGGTGCTGACGACTTGGGCGCCCTTCTTGCTCTGGTCGGTAATGAGCAGCAGATGAGTCACCTTTTCCATCACGCGGCGCTGGATCTGCTCGATCCCCGCCTCACCATCGATTACAACGTAGTCAAAGCTGTTTGCCAGAAGTCCGATAACTTCCTTCAGGTAGGAGTTGACCTTGCAGTAGCAGCCGGAGCTCTCCGGACGGCCTATCGCAAGGAACACGAAGCCCGGCATCTCAACCAGCGCGTCAAAAATTCTGAACCGCGCCTCGCTGAGAAGCTCCAGCGCTTCTCTTGTCTCTCCGTTTTCAACGCTGTCAACGATGCTCATACGGATATCGTCCAGCGTCAGCTTCACATCCACGCCAAGAGCAACGGACAGACCGACGGCAGGATCGGCGTCGATCGCGAGTATCTTCTTGTCGGGGTACTTCTCAACAAGCAGTCTCACTATGGACGCGCAGATAGAAGTCTTGCCTACTCCGCCCTTGCCTGCTACCGTGATTATCTTGGCTTTATTTTCCATATACGTCCCTCCCTGTTCTGGAAATGAGCGCATCTATCTCCCATGCACTATCGTTAGTATTTTAGCACATTGCCCGGCCGGATGCAAGGAAAACCCGATAATTTCAGGCAAATTTCAGTTTTTACACAAACTTCGCGGAAACTTTTTTCATGCGGTACGGATATATTTATACACTTATTTGCGAGTGCCGAAATTTTTTTGAAGTAATTGCTTTTCGGCTCATCGGTTAAGGATATATACTCCCAGATTAAGGTAACCGGCGAATGTCACCCATGCCAGATAGGGCAGCATCAGCCAGCCCGCGGGCTTCGATATGAAGCGGAACAGCAGCGCCGTGCCGGCGATGGCGGCCCACAGCAGCACGAGCCAGATGAAGGCCGCAAGGTAGAGCTTGAGGTTGAAGAAGATGAGCGTCCAGCAGAAGTTCATAAACAGCTGCACCGCGTAAAACGTGAGCGCGCGCTCGATGCGGCCGGGGTATTTTTCGGAGCAGTACACGAGATAGGCCGCGATGCCCATGAGGATATACAGCAGCGTCCACGCGGCCGGGAACGCCCACGCAGGCGGCGCGAGAGGAGGTTTGTTCAGCGCCTCGAAATCCTTGAAGCTGCCGTTTGCAATCAGCGCCGCCGCTCCACCGACGGCCAGCGGTATCAATATTGATACGATGAGCTTTTTCCATTCCGGTCTTTTTGTCATGGCTTTTCTCCTTACCCGTTTTGTGTTATGTTCTACTCATATAATATACAACGCCGCGGTGAAAAAAATTCACCGCGGCGTTTCAGATCCTTGCTGTGAAGCGCTGCCCCTTTTAGGGGAAGTCCCCAGTGCGCACACTGGGGAAAGGGGTCTCCAGAGCAGCGATACGAGCAGAATGGAAAAGAAAGTGTGCACGATAACTCACGCCCGTAGGGGACGGCCCCTGTGCCGTCCCAAAAATGCTGCGACGTGCTTCCGGTGATAAATCGGCGCACCGTCCCAAGTCACCCTGTCATTGCGAGGAGCGAAGCGACGTGGCAATCCGTTCTCCTTTACTCCACGCGGAAATATACTGCCGTCTATAAAAGAAACGGATTCCCACGACCAGTGTGAGCACTGGTCTCGGAATGACAGAGGGTTTCTTTATATTGCCCTTTCTTTTTTCAACTTCCACTCCCTGCACCATGGTAACTCCTTCTGCGCAAAACGCAATTTTCCGTGCAGAATCGGTGCAATACAGGCAAAAACCGTCGAAATTGTCATGTGTGGCAAAACTGTTTTGAATTGCAGAGTTTTTATCGCCACCTTTCTTGAATACGCGCTTTACAATTGCGAGATATTGGACGCGGAGTGATTGACAACACCCACGCCCTCTGATAAAATCAGCTTAATCACCGCACGACAACAAGAACAGAAAGGAAAAGATATGAAAAACATCAAAAAGGTACTTGCGGCAGTCCTTATGATAGCTGTAATGTTCTCTATTACCGGCTGCAATTCTTCGGACTACAAGAAGGCCGCGCAGCTGATGGCCGACGGCGACTATGCCGCCGCGTCCGAAATGTTCAAGGCTCTCGGCGACTATGAGGACAGCGCCGATCAGGCCAAGGAATGCGACTACCAGATCGCCAAAGCGGCGTTCGACGCCGGCGATTACGAGAACGCGATCGAGCTGCTCACCGCTCTCGGCGATTATCAGGACAGCGCCGACCTCATCTCGCAGGCCACCGACAAGATCATCACTGCGAAGCTCGTCGGCAACTGGGTCTCCGATGACATCGACGTCACCGACATATTCGTGACCGCCTTCAACTCCGCGCTCAATCCCGACTCCGCCGACGCGATAATGGCCGACGTCGATCTCGGTACCGTGACCATGATCCTCACCATCGAAGTGACCGACAAGGGCAGCTTCTACCTGAAGGTTGACGGCCAGTCCCTCGACGCTACCATCGACAAGGTTCTCGCCGCGTTCCAGGTCGGCTTCACCAAGTGGGTTGAGGACGTCTACACCGAGCTTGCGGCGGACAACAACATGACTCTTGACGAGCTGCTGGCCTACTGCGAGGTAGACAGTCTGGAAGCTCTCTTCGAGATGGACAACAGCGTCAGTATCGAAGACTTCCTCGCTACCTACTTCCCCAAGGACCAGTTCATCGCCATTATCGACTCCGTCAGCTCCAACGGCACATACACCGTTGAGGACGGCGTGGTAAAGCTGACCATCGCTTCCGAGACCGAGACCGTTATATACGACGGCGAGGCCGACACCATCACCATGGACGGTGAGGGTCTCTCCGACGGCGACGTGGTGTTCCACCGCGCAGCCTGAGCGGCATAAATGGCATAAATATAATAATAGTAACAGGGCATAGCTAAAAGCTATGCCCTGTTACTATTATATAAAACCCTCCGTATGATTCGGTACATACAGAGGGTTTTTAAATATCCTGTTTATCTGGTCAGCAGGACCTGATCGGATTCGACCTGCATTCCCGCGATCTCTGCGAACTTATCCATGAGGTCGCGCTTTGTGAGCTTCTGCTTCTCCTCGCCGCTGATATCGAGGATTATCCGCCCCTCATTCATCATAATAAGGCGGTTGCCGTGCTTTATCGCGTCCTTCATGTTGTGGGTTATCATCATCGCGGTCAGGCCGTTCTCGGCGACTATCTTGTCCGACAGCTCCAGCACCTTCGCCGCAGTCGCAGGGTCGAGCGCCGCGGTGTGCTCGTCGAGCAGCAGCAGCTTCGGGCGGCGCAGAGACGCCATGAGCAGCGTCAGCGCCTGGCGCTGGCCGCCGGAGAGCAGGCCGACCTTGGCCGTCATACGATCCTCAAGGCCGAGGCCGAGGCCGCGCAGCTTCTCGCGGTACTCCTCGCGCTCCGCTCTGGTCACGCCCCAGCCAAGCCCGCGGCGCTGGCCGCGGCGCATTGCGAGGGCGAGATTCTCCTCAAGCTGCATGTTCGGCGCGGTGCCCATCATGGGGTCCTGGAACACGCGGCCGATATACTTTGCGCGCTTGTAGTCGGGCAGCGCGGTGATGTCCTCGCCGTCGAGGATGATGCGCCCGTCATCCACCGGCCAGACACCGGCCACGGCGTTGAGCATGGTGGATTTACCGGCTCCGTTGCCGCCGATGACCGTGACGAAATCGCCGTCTTCAAGATGGAGGTTAATGCCGTCGAGCGCTACGCGCTGATTTATTGTGCCTTTATTGAAGGTTTTGCGTACGTTTACAAGATCAAGCATCATGTTCAGCCGCCTTTCTTTTCAGTCTCCCGAAGGAATTCAGCCGCTTTGCGCGGAGGTATGGCACCGCGAGGAATACCGCGACGATTATCGCCGTGAACAGCTTCAGGTCGTTGGAATTCAGCCGCAGCCAGAGGACGACAACGACGACCGCGTAGTATATCACGCCGCCGATGACCGTAAAGGTCAGCGTACCGAAGAAATTCAGATGCTTGCCGAGTATCGCGCGGGCAATAACCTCGCCGATTATGACGGCGGCAAGGCCGATGACGATCGCGCCGCGGCCCATGTTGACGTCCGCGAAGCCCTGATACTGAGCCATCAGGCCGCCGGAGAGGGCGACGATGCCGTTGGAAAGAGACAAGCCGAGCACCTTCATGCGGTTGACGTTGATGCCCTGCGCCGCGCTCATGTTGGGGTTGCTGCCGGTAGCGCGGAGCGCGGAGCCCTGCTCGGTGCCGAAGTACCAGTAGAACAGGGCGACGAGCGCCAGCGCGATGAGCGCGCCGGTCAGGATAGCGGAGGAAATGTTACGGGAGGAGAGGACAAGCGAGAACTTATCCACGCTGACCGCCTTGTTCGCCGCCATGCCCATGATGCGCAGGTTTATGGAATAGAGCGAAAACTGCGTGAGTATGCCGGCCAGTATCGCCGGGATGCCGAGCTTCGTGTGGAGAAGTCCGGTGCAAAGCCCCGCAAGCATACCGGCAACGACGGCGACCAGAAGCGCCGCCCACGCGGGAACACCCGCGAGTATCAGCATCACGGTCACAGCGCCGCCGGTGGTAAAGGAGCCGTCAACAGTCAGGTCTGCCACGTCGAGCAGACGGAAAGTGATGTAAACTCCGAGAGCCATAAGCCCCCATATAAGCCCCTGCGCAACTCCGCCGGGCAGATTCTTTACGAGCTTCAGCAGGCTGAGTGAAGCGAAATATGCCGTAATACTCACGATAAAATCTCCTTAAAACCTATTTTTATAAACGCCGACAATCCTGTCAGAGACTTTTTGAGTCTCTGACAGGTCAGCTTGTCAAAAAAGTCCTGTGAGGCCTTTTTGACAAGCTTCATCCGCCGAGCATTTTGATAATATCAAAATGCTGCTTTGCTCCAAAAGTCATTGATGTATCAAGACTTTTGGACGGCGGTTTATTGTATTTGAGGCGGGTCTTGCCCCCTCAAGCTCCCCCGCTACTCTCTTATCTGTGCCCTGCTGCACATGTTTTTTTGCCAGACTGAACATGAGAAGATTCGGTGAATCTTCTCATGTTTATTTTTATTTCAATTTGCGTCAAAACTGCATAAAACTGCCGGAGCAGCCGATGTCGGCGCTCCGGCAGTATCATATTCTCTCAGCGGCAGAACACTCTTCCGCCGCACATCGGGCCGAGACAGGCGTTGGCGACGCACATCGCCATGCAGAGTCTGTCGGGCGAGATGCCCCTGTGGTAGTGCACGGTATAATCGTCGTAGAAATCGCCGCCGCTCTGGAGCTGCTCCAACAGCCGCCGGTACTCCTCATTGCCGGGGTCGATCTCGACGGCTTTCTTCGCCGCGTCCAGCGCCGCGATCTTGTTGCCCATATACATGTTTGCGCCCGCGTTCAGATAGTACCACTTGCCGTCCCGCTCAGGCACCGGAACGCCGGAGAGCGCGTTGAGCGCCTCCTTGTACATGCCGTTGCGGATATAATTCTTCGCCGCGGTGTACTCGCTGCGCTCGGTCTGCTGCTGGGCGTTGTTCCACCCGCCGTAGCCCTGGCTCCAGGCGCTAAAGGGATCCCAGCCGCCCTGGCCGTACTGCTGACCATAGCCGCTTTGACCGTACTGCCCATACTGGCCGTACGCATTCTGCTGCTGCGCAGCTCCGCTCTTGATCGCGTCATAGGCGGCGTTTATCTCGTTCATTCGTTTGGCCGCGTTCTCGTCCCCGGGGTTGCGGTCAGGGTGATACTTTTTGGCAAGCTCTCTATATGCTTTTTTTATCTCCTCATCGCTCGCATCCGGCGAAACTCCGAGAACCTTATACGGATCCTGATACATCTGAGGGTTCCTTCTTGTCGTTTTTTTCGCTGAACTTTTTGTTGAACTGCTGCCAGAGCCCCTCACACAGGATATTCTTCATAATATCCGCATCCTGAACCAGCGGCAGACTGTCAAAATAAAATATGCACTCGCCGAGCAGCATTCGCAGGATATCCCGAAAGCGCTCCGCGTTATTCGTAAGGCCGTAATATTTTCTGAACGGGTTATAGCGCGAATACAGCGTGTCCTTGTCCAGATCCATGCACGCGTCCATGACGTAGATGAACTTGCCCAAAGCGTTCGCCATGCCGCGCACCGCGCCGCCCCAGCGATCCTCGCGCCAGACAAATATCTCCGCCATGAGCGCTCCGAAGCAGGCCGCTGCCTCGTCCGCCCCGTCGGGGACGTTCTTTTCCACCTCGTGCAGTTGGTTCAGTGCTTCGGCTATCGCCGCGCACTGCCGAGGGTACTGCGCCTCAAGCTTTTTATAGCTGCGCTTCATAAGCCCCGCTTCCGCAAGCGCCGCGACACTGCCGTCATCCTCCCAGTCATCCATGCATTTCTGGTACGCCAGGGCGAGGTTCATGTCGGCTGCATAGTCGCTCGCCGCGTTCCTGACCCATTCGCGCGCCTTGAAAGGGTGCACAGCGCATGTGTCCTCCCCTGTTGTCTCCTCCGGCTCATAGAGCGAGGAGAGGAACAGCACAAGAAAGGTCATGTCGTAGGTCAGCGTCAGGCCGGATATCTGCCCGTGTCTTGCCCGCAGCGAGCGGCACAGCCCGCAGTACGCCGCGCGGTAGCGGCCGAGCTGCGGCTCCGTCATAAGCTCCGGCGCCGCGACGAGATATCCGAACATCAGGTCTTACCGGTGAAGGTGTTGCCGCACTTGCGGCAGACTATTCTGATCTGTCCCTTACCGCGCGGCACTCTCAGCGTGGTGCGGCAGGAGGGGCAGGTGAAGAACTTATAGTCCTTGCGCTGCACCCAGCGCTCGCGCCGCACGCGGTAGGCCGCGTCGATGCGGTATTTCAGTCTGATATATTTGCCGTTTTCCTCACGCCGCTTGGTAATGTTTCTCGAAAACATGCGGAAATAGATATAGACAAGAAGCGCTAGCACCGCGATATACAGATACTTCCCTACCCTGCCCGGAATAAAAATACTCAGCAGGATAAGGATCATCTCCAATATCAGCAAAAAATTGTTAAGCTGGTCATTGCCGTTTCTGCCGGCCATGAACCTTGCCAAACGCTCTCTCATATGCTCACCTTTACATCAAAAAATTTATTTCAAATTCTGATAATGTATTTTATCATAAGTTCCGCTTAATGTATCAAGAAACTGTAAACATACTAAAGATTATCTTTTATTTTTTCTCGCTTCGAGCGACAGCTCGATGATTTTCTCGCTTCGAGCGACAGCTCGATGATTTTCTCGCACAGCTCGCCGTAGCTCATCCCCTCAAGCTTCGCGGCCTTGGGGATAAGGCTCGCAGGCGTCATGCCGGGGAGCGTATTGACCTCGAGGCACCACGCTCTGCCTTCCCTGTCAAGGATGAAATCGGAGCGGGAATAGACCGACAGCCCCAGCGCGTTATGGAACCGCAGCGCCATGTCGGCGATCTGGGCGTACTCTTCCTCGGTTATCGGCGCGGGGCATATCTCCTGCGCGCCGCCCGCCGACGCCGCCTGATATTTTGCTACGTAATCGAACTTATCCGGCGGGACTATCTCGATGGCGCTCAGCGCGCGCCCGTCGAATACGGGGACAGTAAGCTCGCGGCCGACGATCTTTTCCTCGACGACTACGCGGTTGCCGTACTTCAATATCTCGGTCAGCGCGCCGCGCAGCTCTTCGCGCGTATCCGGTATGCTGACGCCGATGGACGAGCCGCCGTCCACAACCTTGACGACGCAGGGCATCGGCAGAGTCTCCGCAAGGTGCGAAATATCGGCCTCGGTGTAGCGCAGCTCCTGCCATTTGGGCGTGCGTATTCCGGTGGACTCCATGATGCGCTTTGCCACAGCCTTATCCATGGCCATCGCGCTGCCGAGGCAGTCGGAACCCGTGTATGGTATGCCCAGCAGGTCGAGCGCGGCCTGTATCTTGCCGTCCTCGCCGTCCGCGCCGTGCAGGCCGAGGAAAACGCAGTCCGCAAGTGCGCATATCTCAAGCACGTTTTTGCCAAGTCTGCTTGGGCTTTTATACTTTCTCGACGCTATGACCGCCTTGATATCCGGTGCCTGCGTCTCTATCGCAACACTGCCGCAGAAACCGTCCGGCGCGTCAAACGCGTCCTCAAGGCTGCCCTCGTAATCTTCAAGGCCAAAAAACATATCAACGAATATCGCCTTATGCCCGCGCTCTCTCAAAGCCTTGCAAACGCTCGTGCCCGATACCAGCGAGACATGCCGCTCCGTGCTTATGCCGCCGCCAAGAACCACTATCTTCATAGCCGTCGCTCCTTCTCAAAAATAATAAAACATGACTTATACAATAACACTTCGGCATATAAAACACAAGAAAAAATTCCCGACCGGATCGGGAATTTTTTCTTATATAAGCAGCTATGCTTACTTTATATTGTGCATCGGAGTTATCGCAAGATAATCCTCCAGCGGCGCATCGTTCAGGCACAGCTCGATAATCTGTCGGCCGACGGGATCAAGATCATCGGTCATGAACTGCGGGAGCTGCTCCTTGAAGAAGTCGGTGAGTATCTTCGTGCCGGCGTCAAAGCCCTCAAAGCCGAGCTTGGACTGAAGCTCCGGACGCAGGAAGGTCTGGCGGACGTACTGTCCGTCGATCTTCATCTCATCCAGCGAGTAGCCGAACAGCGGGCAGCGGGACTTCGCAAGGTGCTTCATGCGCACGGTGCCGCTGCGGCGGGCGAGGTATTCGCGGATGAGCCATTCGCCCATGAAGCCGACGTTATACGCGCCGATGTGCTGATTCGGGATGAGGATATTCAGCGTCTCCGGCGTGTCCATGAGCTGATGGAGCAACATGTTGGCCTGCGTGACCTTCATGCCGGTGGCAAACGGCCAGTAGGAGCCGACGCCCTCGGCCTTCAGGCCGCTGCCGGCGTTGGAATCGGCGATGGACGGATTCTTGAAGCCGCGCGGCGCGATGAGACGCCACAGCCAAGCGATGGATGCGGGCACGAACTGCACCAGACCCATGACGCCGTAGTTCGGGTTCGCAGCGGTGGACGGCGGCATACGCACGCCGAAGGAGCGGACATTGACCTCCTGCGGCTTGTTGCCGGGGACAATGTTTTCTATCATGCCGCGCGGGATTATCACGCGCGGGTTCGAGCAGGGCTTGCCGTTGGACTCAATGACGTGCTCCCAGATAAGGCAGGTCGCGTTCGGGACGCCGTCCATGTTGAAGAACTCCAGCGGCTCACTAGGATGGATGCTGATGCGCTCATAGGTGGGGCTGTTGCCGTAGTAGTTATCGCCGTCCATGCGCAGGAACCAGCCGTCCTCTGCATCGACGATGACCAGATGGCCGGAGCCGTTCTGCATATCCTTGTGCGCCATGACCATATCGTCGGCAATGGGGTGGATCTTGCAGGTTTCGCCCATGCTGAGGTAATATTTCTCGCCCGTGACGGTATGCGTACCGAGCAGGAGGCGGCCGTCCTCCTCATGGTGGACTTCCTCAAGCATCTCGCTCTTGCCGCCGCCAGATGCGCCCTCGTGCATGAAAACGATCTCGTTTTCATAAGGAGTCTCAAGCAGCGCCGCAGAGGCATGGTTGGTTATCCAGCCCTCGTGCTCGCCGATATCGAGCAGCATGGAGAACACGCCCTTCTTTGCGGAGGGGCCGGGATAGAGGTTATAGGAAAAGACCTCGTGCAGCTTCTCGCTGCGCTGATGCACAACGACCTGCTTGCCAGAGAAATGCGTGTGTCTGAAGGGCGGAGCGACATAGATTATGCCGCGCGGCGTGAAGCCGGGCTTGACGTCGAAGATGCTCTCAAAGCCCTGCATATTCGCCAGCGACAGCGCGAAGAATGCCGCGTTCATCGGGCAGATCATCAGGCTGTCATAGCCGTAATACTTTCCGCCGGCCTTGAAGGGCAGGAGGATTATCTGCTGCGTCGCCAGCCAGTCCATAGTCTCCTGGCGGAGCTTGGAGAACTTGTAGCCGTAGACGTCCTCAAAGCGGGGCTTGTCGGTCGGCAGATCGTCGCCTATGCGCATGCAGTCCGGATCGCGGCGGCGCATATAGTCCTCCATGAAGTTGACCACGGGGCCGTTCTTGCAGCGCACGACCTCCGCTTCCTTCACGATGCCCATGCCGGGCAGCGTGTAGCTGACGTCGTAGCGGGAGCTGTGCGTCGGACCAAAGCACATCTCCTCGAGCTGTTCCTTCGTCTCCGGATAGCAGATGCAGCGGCATTTTTTCAATGTCTCCGTCAGATCCTCCGGTAGAACAAATCTGTCAAAATAAGAGTCTGTAAACATGCTGATTTATCCCTTCCGCTTAGTGTTTGGCCGCGTGCTGCCGGCTTGGGCAGCCTGCACCTTTATTTGTGAATATTTTACCATGTTTGTGATTATTCTTCAACGAATAAAATTAACGGTTTTTTCGCGTCATCGGCGGCAGCGAAGCCGCACTTTATGTTAATTTTCCACAATTGCAGCTTTTTTATGTCCGCATTTTTATATTAAATCCAAGAAAATCCCGAAATCCCCGTCACATATTCTTCCTGTTTTCCGCAATGGATATTACCGAGCTTATGACGACAACTATCGCCAATATTACAATATATGCCCGCGTCACATCGCTGGTGAGGAACTTCATGAGGGGGTTGAAGCCGTCGAGGATCATTATCACGACAAGCCCTACGGCCATCGCGATAGCCAGATGCGGCAGGAAATTTTTCAGAAATTTCATTTTGCTTCTCCTTCCCCGATGCCGTCAAGCTCCTTTATCAGCAGCGCGTCGCCGAGCGCGCGCCCGCCGTTGCTGGGGCGGCTGTATATGGCGTCGTTGAAGGTCATGACCGCCGATGCGCCGCCGTCGAGATTATACGCCGCCTTGCAGCCGAGATCCGCGAAGAGCTTGGCAAGCTCCTCTATCTTCAGGCCGCGCGAATAGCCGTCCTGCCGTCCGTCAACGACCACGAAGCAGTAGTGCCCCGGCTCGTAATATCCGATTGCGCTGCGCGGGTTCTCCCACTTTATGGGTGAGCTGGTGTTGAAGGTGGTCATCGGCACGCCGTCGGCGTCCAGCAGCTTCGGTCCGAATTTCCACACCTGATATACGTTCTTCTGCAGCTCGTCCTCAACGACGTATTCGTCCGGAGCATAGGTCGCCATCGTGCCGTCTTTATAGAGCACGCAGATGTCGTTGCTGGTCTGCTCGGAGAAATACAGCTCCCCGTTGCGGACAAGGAAGCCGCTGGTCTGATTGTTGCAGTAGTCGCCGTTTATCGCTATCAGCGCGCCGCTGTCCTCGTCTATGCCGAGGGCGCTCTGCTCGGCGTAGTAGCCGTAGCTGCCGGTCGCAAAATAGGTCTGGAAATTTTCGATCTGCCCTATGTAGATATCGGCGATATGGCACTGCGAGGAATACGCCCCCTCGCCGACAGTAACAGTGCTGATATTTATGGAGACATCGGGGCTGGTGTAGCTGTTTTCCGCGGAGACTATCCCATCGGTAAAGTGATCCGCGAATTTTTTCTGCCACTCCGTGCGGTTATCCACGACCTCCTCCGTCGGCTCCGGTGAGTTCTCCGGTGCCGCAGCCGCGGTCGAACTTTCCGACGGTGCCAGCGCCGCGCTTGTCGGCTTCGGCGGCTCAGCCTTCGCTATGCCCATGCGCGGGATGACGTGATGGAACAGCGCGAAAATGCAGAGCACAAGCCCCGTAAGCAAAATATCCTGTATTATAAGTCTCCACGCCGGAGTCTTTCCTCGCTTTTTCGCGCGTACCGGCTCCTCGGTATGGGACGGTGCGTATCTGTCCGCCATGGTATTATACCTCCCGATGGTATATGTGGTTTTATCAGTTGATTATAATTCATCAAATCTTTCATGTCAATTAAACTTGCAATGACCCGGGAAATATTATAGAATCTCAGTGCCGGAAGGGAGGGCGCACAATGCCGAATTACAAGCTTACCCTGTCATACGACGGCAGCCGCTACAACGGCTGGCAGAAGCAGGGCAACACCGACAACACCATACAGCAGCGTCTGGAAACGCTGCTCACCCGCCTTCTGGCGCAGCCCGTCGAGGTCGCGGGCTCCGGACGCACGGACGCGGGCGTCCATGCGCGGATGCAGGTCTGCTCCTTCCGCGCGGACACGGAGCTCAGCCCCGCAGAGCTGCTGGAGGGCATCCGCCGCTACCTGCCGGACGATATCGCCGCGGAATCGCTGGAGCTTGCTCCGCCGCGCTTTCACGCGAGGCTGAACTGCCGCAGGAAGAGCTATGTCTACCGCATATGGAACAGCGCGGAGCCGAACGTGTTTGAGCGGAAGTATCTGTACTTTTTCCCTAAGGCGCTTGACGCTGACGCTATGCGCCGCGCCGCCGCGCTCCTCTGCGGGACGCATGATTACACTGCATTCTGCGCGAACCGGCACATGAAAAAGTCTGCCGTGCGGACGGTCGAGAGCATAGATATCGAGCGCATCGGCGGCGAGCTCCGCCTCACGCTCACGGGCGACGGTTTTCTATATAATATGGTACGCATCATCGCAGGGACGCTCATTGAGGTCGGATCCGGCAGACGCCGCGCCGAAGAGATGCCCGATATTCTCGCCTCTCTTGACCGCGGCCGCGCCGGATTCACCGCGCCGCCGCAGGGGCTTTTTCTCTGGAACGTGGAATATTGAAAAAAGCTGAAATTATCATTGACAAGTCTGTTGAATACTGTTAGAATGAGTCGTCTCAATTGGATATGAGTTTATCCGAAGCAAGATACGACCGCCGTTTTTAACGGCCAAGGCCACACGGACAGCCGGGTCGAATGCCGATTTTCCGCGGAATGCGGCGGCAACTTCTGTTGCCTTATTGATTGAGTTAAAAGCTCAAGTTTTATAAGTTGGTCACTTAAAACCAGGCTGCTTTCAGCATCCAAACTTGTGAAATGGTCAATAAGAGTAGTAAAAGTAATCTTTGCTATATAGACTCTCATACCAAAAGAGGCTTAATATACTCCGGCTGAGTGCCGGGGATAATGGGCTTTTCAAGTGACGTATGCCGCAAAGCATGCGTCACTTTTTTATTTTGGGGGCAGAGCCATGAAAAAAATCATCGAGCTGAAAAACATCACAAAGTCCTTTGACGGCGAGGTCGTGCTGGATCATATCAATCTTGATATCTACGACAACGAATTTCTCACGCTGCTTGGCCCTTCCGGCTGCGGCAAGACCACCACGCTCCGTCTCATCGGCGGCTTCACCACCCCCGATGAGGGCGACATCATCTTCATGGGCGAGAATATAAACGAGCTGCCGCCGTATAAGCGCAACGTCAACACCGTTTTCCAGCGCTACGCCCTGTTCCCGCATCTGGACGTGTATGACAATATCGCGTTCGGCCTGCGGATCGCAAAGGTGCCGGAATCGGAGATCGACGACCGCGTGACCGAGATGCTGGAGATCGTCAGTCTCAAGGGCTTTGAGAACCGCAGGGTGACGAGCCTGTCCGGCGGTCAGCAGCAGCGTGTGGCCATCGCCCGCGCGCTCGTCAACCGGCCGCAGGTCCTTCTGCTCGACGAACCGCTGGGCGCGCTCGATCTGCGCCTGCGCAAGGACATGCAGAACGAGCTGAAAACCATCCAGCAGCGGATGGGGATTACATTTATATATGTGACGCACGATCAGGAAGAGGCACTGACCATGTCCGACACCATCGTCGTCATGAACAAGGGCAAGATCCAGCAGATCGGCCGCCCGGAGGATATCTACAACGAGCCGAAGAACGCGTTTGTCGCGGATTTCATCGGCGAGTCCAACATCCTCGACGGCGTCATGCTGGAGGATTATCAGGTCAAGTTCTTCGGCCGGAAGTTCCAGTGCGTCGATAAGGGCTTCGCGCCCAACGAGCCTGTCGACGTCGTCATCCGCCCGGAGGATATCGACATCGTCCCGCCGGAGCAGGGTCATCTGTGCGGCACGGTCACGTCTGTCACCTTCAAGGGCGTCCATTACGACACCATCGTCGATTTCAAGGGCTTCAAGTGGCTCATCCAGACCACGGACTACTGCCCTGTTGACGCGTATATCGGCATCCGCCTCAATCCTGAGGATATCCATATCATGCACAAGAGCGAGTACTCCGGTCTTTACGGCGACTACTCCTCCTACAGCGCGGAATATGACGAGATCGCCGACGCCTCGGAGGAAGAAGACAATGAAGAATAACAAGCTGCTCGCCTGCCCGTATATCGTCTGGATGATCCTGTTTACGATCATCCCGCTTGGCATCGTCTTCTACTACGCGCTGACCGATTCGATCACCGGTCAGTTCACGCTGGCCAATCTGGCCGGGATGGGCACGTATCTGCCGATCTTCCTGCGCTCGATCTGGCTGAGCCTGTTCGCCTCGCTCATCTGCCTGGTGATCGGCTATCCGGTGGCCTACTTCATCGCCCAGTGCAAGCCGCTCACGCAGCGGTTTCTGGAGATGCTCATCATGCTGCCCATGTGCATGAGCTTCCTGCTCCGCACGCTCGCGTGGGTCGGCATGCTGGAGGATACCGGTATTCTCAATACCATCCTGCAGCGGCTCGGCATCGGCCCGCTGCCGCTCATCCGCACGGACGGCGCTGTCGTGCTCGGCATGGTGTATAACTATCTGCCGTACATGATAATGCCGCTGTACACGGTCATCATGAAGATCGACCGCCGCCTCATCGAGGCTGCGCAGGATCTCGGCTGCAACGGCGTGAACGTTTTCAGGCGCGTTATCCTGCCGCTGTCCGTGCCCGGCATAATTTCGGGCTTTACTATGGTGTTCGTGCCCGCCGTTTCAACGTTTTATATCTCGCAGAAGCTCGGCTCCGCCGGTACGACGCTCATCGGCGACGTCATCGAAAGCCAGTTCAAGGCCGCCTACAACCCGAACCTTGGCGCGGCGCTCTCGCTCGTGTTGATGGTGATGGTGCTCGTATGCATCGCAGTCATGAACCGCTTCTCGGACGAAGAGGAGGTCGCAACGATATGAAGACCTTCAACCGTGTTTTCACCGTGATCGTGTTCCTGTTTCTGTATATCCCGATGATCGTGCTGGCCGTTGCGTCGTTCAACGCCGGTACGGATATCGCCGTATGGAAGGGCTTCACGTTCGCGCAGTACGGCGCGCTCTTCCGCGACGGCGTGCTGCTGCCGCTGCTGGCAAACTCCGTCATCGTCGCGGTGATCGCCTCGCTCGTGGCGACGGTGCTCGGCACCATGGCCGCCATCGGCATCCGCGCCATGTCCGGCCGGATGCGCCGCATCACGATGGCCGTGACGAATATCCCGCTCACGAACCCGGAGATCGTCACGGGCGTCTCGCTCGCGCTGCTCTTCGCGTTCGCCGGGCAGATGATGAAGCTCAACAACGTTCTCGGCTTTACGACGCTTCTCATCGCGCACATCACGTTCAATTTGCCGTATGTCATTCTGTCCGTGATGCCGAAGCTCGGACAGCTCGACCCGAACCTGCTCGACGCTGCGCTCGATCTCGGCTGCACGCCTGTGCAGGCGTTCTTCAAGGTCATCATCCATGAGATCCTGCCGGGTATTCTCTCCGGCGCGCTCATGGCGTTCACGATGAGTCTGGACGATTTCGTCATTTCGTATTTTGTCACCGGCTCCAGCTTTATTACGCTCCCGGTCGAGATC
>ERZ1106943.1941-NODE-1941-length-18986-cov-8.582431_pt1 | contig 18986 bp, 15 predicted proteins | sample MGYA00403671_ERZ1106943 | MGnify/ENA primary metagenome ERZ1106943 (study PRJEB35170, sample SAMEA104062427) | human gut metagenome | biome: human gut; feature: human-associated habitat; material: faeces | place: Denmark | collected 2012-06-14 ...
TGTCAGCAGCCCCCGTTTCGTGGTCTGCGTGTAGTTCCTTGTAAACTGACCTAAGATAACAGCAAAAACAAAACCACCCTAACGGGTGGTTTTGCTTTTGCTGGGGCTACTTCATTCGGCCGTCGCCGGCCATGAGGGCGGTCATCTCCTCGATGCGCTCCAGTGGGAATGGGGGCTCGCACAGGGGCCTCATGGCGATGGACATGAGCTTCATGGGATTGTCGTCCGCCACCACACGGTTGGAGCTGAGCGTTCCGCAGCGCTTGCAGCGGTGGATGATCGCCCATTCACCGCCCCTGCGTACCCAGACCGCCACCGGCTCCATGATGCCGCCGCAGTCAGAGGCCCGGTCGCCGGGCTCGATGTCTACGTGCAGGCTGGAGAGGCAGTTGGGGCAGTGGTTGCGGTGGTCGCTGCCGGCATTCTGCGGTGTGCAGAGCCGGCCACAGACCTTGCAGGTAAAGCTGTCGCTGCAGGGATGGGTCTTGTAGTAGCCTTTTTCAAAAGTCTTCCGCTTGTTTTCGCGGTTCATGGTGTTTCCTCCTGAAGATGTGTTTTCATGCTCCGGGAGGAATGGCGTGCATATCGCCATCGATTGACAAGGGCAGGCGTGTTTGCTCTTGTCAATCGATGGCTGCCAGACCTCCCGGTCAGGCCACACGCTCCAGTGTCAGGGTATTGAGTTTCAAACGCGTCTCCTTAATAAAATGTGTATTGTGCCCTGCGGGCACTGACGACAGGGTACTCTCCGCGCCGCCGTTTGTCAAGAGCCTACACGTGCCTGAACACCTTTTTCTCCAACGCAAAGATGCGCGGACTGAAGGTGTCCGGCTCCATCGTATCATACGTCTCGCGGTAGATCTCCATACGGCTGTCCACCGCGTCGATCAGGCTCAGCAGCTCCGCCTCGGCGCACAGAGGGCGCACCGCCGCGCCGAACTCCGGCTCACCGTGGTGGGAGAGGATCAGGTGCTGCAGCAGCACGGACTTCTCCTCCGGCACGCCCAGGCGGGCGGCAGTCTCCGCCGCGTCCTGCGCTCCCATGACCAGGTGCCCCAGCAGCTGCCCCTTAATGGAGTAATCCGTGGCCAGACCCAGCTGCGAAAACACGAACTCCTGCGCCTTGGCCATGTCGTGGAGCAGCGTCCCCGTCAGCAGCAGGCTGCGGTCGATCGTCTCCGGGTACATTCCCGCCAGGAAGTCCGCGATCTTCACCATGTTGGCGGTGTGCATCAGCAGGCCGCCCAGAAAGGCGTGGTGTACGCTCTTGGCAGCGGGGATGGACGCGAGCGTCTCCCCGTGGGCCTCCAGCATGGCCTCGGCCACGGCACGGTAGTCCGGGTCCGTAATGGAGGCCGCCGCACGGCGCAGATCCTCCATCGCCGCGCCGCAGTCGATGGGCGCGGTGGGCACCAGGGCGGACACATCCACCGGATCCTCCTGGGCCGCCTGACGGATACGCGCGGCGGTGAACTGCGCGGTGCCCCGATACTCACCCACGGTACCCCGCACCTTGACCACGGTGCCCTCGTCGGCGGCGGTCAGCGGCCCGGTATAGTCCCAGACCTTCAGCTCCATCGTGCCGGTACGGTCGCTGAGCGCTCCGGTCAGGAATGGCTTGCCGTTGGCGGCCACCTTGGGGTTGGCGGACTTGAGTATGTAGTAGCCCTCGATCTCGTCGCCGGGGGTCATGGCGTTGATGGACTTGTTGTATTCCACAGGCATATCCTCCCTTTCTCATATTATTGCTATGATACCACGTTTGCCGAAAGCGGGCAAGTGCCCAGGTGATCTTGCCGTTTCCCCTGCAACGTTACCGCCAGACAAAAATTTTGGCAGTCAAACACCGTTTGTATTTTGGTTCGCGACAGGAAAACTCGTAAAAGTCCCTCATTGTTAATAACTTTTACAAGTTTCTTTTTACGGCAATTCTTTACAGGCTTCGACCTTTTATTTATGACATTTTTATGTACACGCCGCAAAGATTAACGTGCAATTTATTCACTCAGTGTTATAATCTGAGCATGATTTTTCGGGACGATCCGGACGTTCCGGAAAGAGAAAATCCACTTTACAAAGGAGAGTGTGTTTTTGTGACGACATTCATCATCGGCCTCGTTATTTTGCTGGGCGGTGCTGCACTGTACGGCCGCTTCTGCGAAAAGGTCTTTGGTCCTGACGACCGCAAGACGCCCGCCTACACCAAGGAGGACGGCGTTGACTTCGTTCCCATGCGCGGCTGGAAAAATAGCCTCATCAACCTACTGAACATCGCGGGCACCGGCCCCATCCTCGGGCCGATCCAGGGCATCCTGTTTGGACCCATCGCGTTTTTGACCATCCCCATCGGCAACATCATCGGCGGCGCCATGCACGACTATTTCTCCGGCATGATCTGCCTGCGCGACGGCGGCACCCAGATGCCTGAGATGATCCGCCGGTACTCCACCAAGGGTATCTATAAGTTCTACAACGTGTTCGTGTGCGTGCTGCTGCTGCTGGTGGGCGCTGTGTTCATCTACACCCCCGGCGACATCGCCGCCACGCAGCTCTTTGGCTTTGACGGCAAGGCTACCTCCGTCTCCACGTGGGTCATCTACGGTGTCATCTTCCTGTATTATCTGATCGCCACCGTGTTCCCCATCGACGCCATCATCGGCAAGATCTACCCCATCTTCGGCGGTATCCTGCTGTTCTCCGCCATCGGCATCTTCATCGGCATCTTCGTCACCGGCATGCCCCTGCTGAACATCTGGGACAGCTGGGCTGCTCCCGTGCTGAGCCTCACCGGTGCTGACGGCACCGTGGGTACCTTCACCTACGCGGACTACTTCTCCACCAAGCACTTCCTGCCCATCTTCTTCGTGACCGTGGCCTGCGGCATCCTGTCCGGCTTCCACTCCACCCAGACCGCTATCATCTCCCGTACCATGAAGAGCGAGCGTCAGGGCCGCAACACCTTCTACAACATGATGGTGCTGGAGGGCTTCATCGCCATGGTTTGGGCTGCCGGCGCTATGGGCGTGTACAACCTGGCTCTGCAGGAGCCCAATGCCGGGCTGGCTACCGGCACCGTGGGCGTGGTCTGCAAGTACCTGCTGGGTCATGTGGGCGGCATCATCGCCCTGCTGGGCGTCATCGTGCTGCCCATCACCTCCGGTGATACGGCACTGCGCGCCCTGCGCCTGAGCCTGTCTGAGACGCTGCACATCGACCAGTCTACCAACGGCAAGCGCATCAAGCTGGCTGTGCCCATCTTCGCGCTGGTCATCGCCATCCTCGTGTTCGCCAAGACCAATGCCGACGGCTTCAACATCCTGTGGCGTTACTTCGCATGGGCCAACCAGACCCTGTCCCTGTTCGCCTTCCTGTGCATCACCGCGTGGATGTTCGAGAACGGCAAGGGCAAGTGGGCTTGGATCCCCATGATCCCCGGCTGCTTCTACACCTTCATCTGCGTCACCTACATCGCCAACGCCCACATCGGCTTCAACATTCCCTGGACGCCCGCCTACATCATCGGCGTGGCCTGCGCCATCGCCTATGTGGTGGGTTGCTGCGTGTACGGCAAGAAGCGCGCTGCTAAGCTGCTGGCCAAGTAAGTCCTCTCCTCTCCTCAAATCGGTATAGCAAATAACGTACAAAACATGAGGGACGGCCTACGCCGTCCCTTGTGTTTTTTTCTCCCGGCTGGTATAATCCCCTTATCAAAACGAAGGGAGTGCGCTCCATGAAACGCTGTCTTGTCCTCTCCGACTCATTCAAAGGCACGCTGTCCTCCCCGGACATCTGCCGCATCGCCCGCAGTCTCCATATCCCCGGCTGGCACATCGACGCCCTGCCGGTGGCCGATGGCGGCGAGGGCACCACAGACTGCTTTCTGGATGCCTGCGGCGGACAGCGTATCGCCCTTCCCGTGTCCGGTCCCTTTGGCGGCACTATCGATGGCTTCTACGGCCTGCTGCCCGACGGCACGGCGGTGGTGGAGTGCGCCGCAGCAGCGGGCCTGCACCAGGCCGAGGGCCGTCCCGACCCGGAGGCAGCCACCACCTACGGTGTGGGACAGCTTCTGGCCCACGCGCTGGATCACGGCGCAAAGCGCCTGATCCTGGGTCTGGGCGGCAGCTGCACCAACGACGGCGGCTGCGGTGCGGCCGCGGCGCTTGGCGTTCGGTTTTACGACCGGCAGGGCCGCGGCTTCGTGCCCACCGGCGGCACGCTGGCGGACATTGAGGCTATCGACCTGTCCGGGCGGCATCCCGGCCTGCGGCCCGGTGTGCTGACGGTCATGTGCGACATCGACAACCCCCTGTACGGCGAAACCGGCGCGGCGTACATCTTCGCTCCGCAGAAGGGGGCGAACGATGCCTGCGTGCAGCGTCTGGACGCGGGACTTCGGCATCTCGCCGCGGTGCTGCATGCACAGCTGAGTGCGGAGGTGGATACCCTCCCCGGCGGCGGTGCCGCCGGCGGCTTCGGCGCGGGCTGCGCTGCGCTGTTGTGCGGTGCCCTGCGCTCCGGTATCACGACGGTGCTGGACACCGTGGACTTCGACCGCCGCGCAGTGGGCTGCGACCTGGTGGTCACCGGCGAGGGTTCCTTTGATGCCCAAAGCCTGGGCGGCAAGGCCATCAGCGGTGTGGCAGGCCGGTGTCAGAAGCTGCATGTCCCCGCTGCCGTGCTGGCCGGGCGTGTGGCACTGACACCGGAGCAATGGGCACCGCTGGATCTGCGGGCCGTCCACAGTATCAACCCCACCGGGGCGACCCTTGAGGACGCCCGGGTCAACGCCGCCGCCTATTACCGGACGGCACTGGAAACGCTGCTGAAGGAGTGGAAGTGATATGGCACAGGTCATTGAGATACACGACTTTTCCGACCCGGCGCTGGACGTCTACGCCCGGGCCACGGAAAACCAGCTGGTCAACCGGGCCGACCCGGCCAACGCCCTGTTCATCGCCGAGAGCCCGCTGGTCATCGGCCGTGCGCTGGACGCCGGGTGCGTACCGGTGTCGTTCCTGATGGAGCCGCAGCACATTACCGGCAAAGGCGCGGAGATACTGGGTCGCTGTGACCCGGACCTCCCCGTCTATACCGCCTCCCTGGAGGTGCTGACGCAGCTCACCGGCTTCCACCTGACCCGCGGGATGCTGTGCGCCATGCGTCGTCCGCCCCTGCCCTCCGTGGCGGAGGTCTGCGCCGGCGCGCGGCGCATCGCCGTACTGGAAAACGTGATGAACCCCACCAACGTGGGTGCCATTTTCCGCTGCGCGGCCGCCCTGGGCATGGACGCCGTCCTGCTGACCACAGAGGGCAGCGACCCCCTGTACCGCCGGGCTTCCCGGGTAAGCATGGGTAATGTATTCCTGGTGCCATGGACCTATCTGCCGGAGGGCGACTGGACGGCAGCACTGCACGATCTGGGCTTCACCACCGCGGCCATGGCCCTGCGGGAGGACTCCCTGCGGCTGGATGACCCACGCCTGTTGTCAGCGGAGAGGCTGGCGGTGGTGCTGGGCACCGAGGGCGACGGGCTGGCCGACGGCACCATCGCCCAATGCGACCACACGGTGATGATCCCCATGACCCATGGGGTGGACAGCCTGAATGTAGCTGCCGCGGCTGCCGTAGCCTTCTACCAGTTGGGCCTGCAATGCCAATAAGCGAATAAATATCCCCCCGGCTCCGCCGGGGGGATACACTGTATTTACAGGAACTTGTCCAGCTCCCGTTCCACATTGTCCATTTTCTTCACTTGGGGATGTTCCACACGATAGCCGGACTTAATGACCATATCCAGCGTCCGCAGGGCGGTCAGATCGGCCAGCGGGTCCGCCGCGCAGACGATCATATCCGCGCACTTGCCCGGCTGGATGGAGCCGGTCTCGCCGGCAATACCCGCCAGCGCCGCATTGCCCAGCGTGGCGCTGTGCAGCGCAAACGCCGGCGTCACGCCGCAGTACTTCACAAAGTAGCATAGCTCCCGCCACATATCGTAGTGGGTGATATAGGGGCAGCCGGTGTCGGTGCCCAGACCCACGGGGACACCATCCGCCAGACAGGCCTTCGCCATGGCGATAATACCCTCAAACACCACCTTGCCGTTCTCCTGCTGCTCATAGGTGGCGTGAGAGATACTGCGGTCGAACAGCGCATAGGGCACGGCAGGCGAGATGGTGGACACCTGGAAAGCGCCGCGTTCCTTACACAGCTGCATGATGTGCTCATCCGGCTTCGCGCCGTGCTCGATGGAGTCCACGCCGTTTTCCAGCGCCACCCGGACGCCCTCCGGGCTCTCCACATGAGCGGCCACCTGCATTCCCAGCGCATGGGCCTTATCGCAGGCCGCCTTGACCAGTGCCGGCTGCATCCGCAGCACGCCCGGCTCGCCCACCACTTCGGCGTCCATAACGCCGCCGGTGATCATCAGCTTGATCAGGTCGGGCTTTTCCGCCGCGATCTTCTCCACGAAGGCCGCGGCCTCCTCCGGCGTGCGGGCCTCATAGGCCAGCGACCCGGCCATGTGCCCGCCGGGTACCGACACCGCCATATTGGACGCCACCACCCGGGGAGACAGGATCTCGCCCCGCCTGGCCGCATCGCGAATGATCGTGTCGAAGTCCGCCACGCCGCCCACGGTACGGATAGTGGTCACGCCGGACAGCAGCTCCGTCCTGGCGTAACCCTCGCACATCTTCACGCCGATGCGGCGCATCAGGCCGTTGGAGGTGATGAGCTTCACCAGCTTCTTAGGGTCGGAGGGCTTTTTCCGGGGCTTGCCGGAGGCGGGCAGATGCACATGCAGATTGATCAGCCCCGGCAGCAGGTATTTGCCGCCCAGGTCCACGCGCGCATAGCCCTCCGGCACATCGGCCGCGTCGCAGACGGCAGCAATGCGGTCCCCATCCACACAGACAGCCAGCCTCGTCCGAGGCGTCATGTCCCGCGTACCGTCCAACACCACGCCGTTCACCAGCGCATATTTCTCATGGTTTGTGTACATATGCATCCCTCCTGCTGGGAAATTTTTTCGCATGATACCACAACGCGGTGGAAATTGCAACAGACAATTTCCACCGCCAGCCAAAGCAGATCCATACACGTTTGACGTTCTCAGAATACGACCACCAGCAGCATTTTGAATTGCTCCTGTCCATACACCGCGTGCGGATGCCGCGCCGGCATGAGGATGGACTCGCCGGTGTGCAGCACATGGGGTACGCCGTCCACGGTCACGCGGCCCACGCCGTCCAGGCACGTCACCAGCGCGTCGCCGCCGGACTCGTGGGTGCTGATCTCCTCGTCCTTGTCGAAGGCAAACAGCGTCACACTGACGGCGTCGTTCTGGGCCAGCGTCTTGCTGACCACCTGCCCCGGCTGATAGGCCACCTGATCCCGCAGGGTCAGCACGGTGGCCACATCGAGGTTCTTCATCATAGCGATACACTCCTTTTTATTGGATAACGGGGGCGGCAAAGCCGCCCCCGTTATCGAAAACTTACTTGCCCAGGGCGGCCTTCAGGGCCTCCACACGGTCAGTCTTTTCCCAGGAAACACCCAGGTCCTCACGGCCCATGTGGCCATAGGCCGCCAGCTGGCGGTAAATGGGCTTCCGCAGGTCCAGATCGCGGATGATGGCGGTGGGGCGCAGGTCAAAGACCTTCTCCACAGCGGCCTCCAGCTCGCTGTCGGCCACCACGCCGGTGCCGAACGTCTCCACCAGCACGCTGACGGGTCTTGCCACACCGATGGCGTAAGCCAGCTGCACCTGGCACTTGTCCGCCAGGCCAGCGGCCACCACATTCTTGGCCACCCAGCGGGCGGCGTAGGCCGCGCTGCGGTCCACCTTGGTGGGATCCTTGCCGGAGAAGGCGCCGCCGCCGTGGGGCGCGCTGCCGCCGTAGGTGTCCACAATGATCTTGCGCCCGGTCAGGCCGGTATCGGCGGCGGGGCCGCCGCTGACAAAGCGGCCGGTGGGGTTCACATAGATCTTCGTCTCGCCGTCCAGCAGCTCGGCAGGAACAGTGGGCTTGATGACCAGCTCGATCATATCCTTGCGGATCTGCTCCAGCGTCACGTCAGGGCTGTGCTGGGTGGACAGCACCACGGTATCCACGCGGACGGGCTTGCCGTTCTCGTCGTACTCCACGGTGATCTGGGTCTTGCCATCGGGACGCAGATAGTCCACCAGGCCCTGCTTCCGCACGTCGGTCAAGCGCTTGGCCATCTTGTGGGCGATGGAGATGGCCAGGGGCATCAGCTCCGGCGTCTCGTTGCAGGCATAACCGAACATCATACCCTGATCGCCGGCGCCGTTGTCCAGCTCGCTCTTGCCGGAGGCCTTGGCCTCATAGCTCTTGTCCACGCCCAAAGCGATATCGCCGGACTGCTCATCGATGTTGGTGATGACGGCGCAGGTGTTGCCGTCAAAGCCGCACTCGGAGGAGTTATAGCCGATGTCCAGCACCACCTGGCGGGCGATCTTGGGGATATCCACATAGCAGCTGGTGGTGATCTCACCCATGATGTGGATCAGACCGGTAGAGGCGCAGGTCTCGCAGGCCACGCGGCCATTGGGGTCCTTCTCGAAGATCGCGTCCAGCACCGCGTCGCTGATCTGGTCGCAGACCTTGTCGGGATGCCCTTCGGTAACGGACTCAGAGGTAAACAGATGTCTTGCCATGATTTTTTCTCCTTTCATCTCGCGGATGGTCATTGAAAAAAGCGCTCTGCCGAACCGACAGAGCGCTGTGCTTCTTTGCTCATCCTCATCTTTCGATTCGTTCGCCGGATTTGGCACCTTGAAAAAACAGGTTGCCGTGGCTTCATCGGGCCGGTCCCTCCGCCACTCTTGATAAGGTATTTACTTGTACAGCATATTGTAACAGTTTTTTTAGCATTGTCAATAGCATTTCCATGATTTTTGCAAATAATTCAACTGTACGGAAACTTTGCCATTGTTCAAAAAAATGACATGACTTTTCCGCCGTTATGGGTTATACTGAACACAATTTGTACACAGGAGGACACTCCCCTTGAAAAAACTCTATGACGGGGTGCAGCGCTTCTGCGCCGCCCATCCCCGGTTCGGCATTCCCAACCTCATGCGCGTTATCGTCATCGGCAACGTGGCGGTCTATGTGCTCATGCTGCTGACCCAGGCCAACGACGCCAACGCCCTGAGCTTTCTGACCTTCAATCTCAATGCCCTGCTCCACGGTGAGGTGTGGCGGCTGGTGACCTTTGTGTTCGTGCCCGCCTACTCCAGTCCCTTTGCCCTGCTGATCAGTCTCTACTTCTATTACTGGATCGGCTCCACGCTGGAGCGCCAGTGGGGCACGGCCAAATTTAATCTGTACTACATCAGCGGCGCGCTGCTGACGGTGCTGGGCGTGGTGCTGGCCAGTCTCATCACCGGCAACCCCTACCTGACCGCAGCGGGCACCGGCTATGTGAACCTGTCCATGTTCTTCGCCTTTGCCTTCCTGTTCCCTGACACCACGGTGCTGCTGTTCTTCATCCTCCCGGTGAAGATGAAGTGGCTGGCGTACCTGGACGGCGCACTGTTCGCCTTCGACATCATCAAGGCCATCGGCGCCCACAACTGGGCCGGTGTAGTGCTGCCCATCGTGGCCCTGCTGAACTTCGCCGTGTTCATTTGGCCGGAGGTCCACTACCTGAAGGAGCGCGCCAAATACCAGAACTCCCGCAAGACCGTCCAGTTCCGTCAGGCCCAACAGCAGCAGGCCAAGCAGGCCCAGCAGCAGGGCTATCGCCACAAGTGCGCCGTCTGCGGCCGCACGGATACCGACTACCCTGATCTGCAATTCCGTTACTGCAGCAAGTGCGTCGGGTACCACTGCTTCTGTCAGGACCACATCTTCAACCACGTGCATTTCACAGAGGAATAACAAAATACAGACGGGCCGCCCGCCGGGCGGCTCTTTTTTTGCACATATCTTAATAAAATCTTACCGTCCTGTAAGTTGACAGTGAAAACGTTTTCGCGTACAATAAGCCTGTAGCAAAAGGGGAAAACTGCCCAAAAATCCGAAACGCAACCGCCGGTTGACACATTTCCAGCCCCGGTTTATAGACCGTAACCGGCAAAACCCGTATGATAGCGCCATCAAAACCAAACGGCGGCACCCGCCGTCATACGGAAGGAGAGCACACCTATGATTTTAGCTGACAAGATCGTGTCCCTGCGGAAAAAGGCAGGCTGGAGCCAGGAGGACCTGGCCGAGAAGCTGGGCGTCACCCGCCAGTCCGTATCCAAATGGGAGGGCGCACAGTCCGTGCCCGATATGGATAAGGTCGTGATGATGAGCCGCCTGTTCGGTGTCTCCACCGACTTCCTGCTGAAGGACGAACTGGAGGAGGAAACGCCCTGCGCCGCGGCCCAGGAGGATGACACGCCCCTGCGCCGCGTCACCATGAAGCAGGCCTCCGCCTATCTGGCCCTGCGTAAGGCCGCCGCGCCGAAGATCGCCATAGCCACCGCCCTGTGCATCACCTCTCCGGTCACGCTGATCCTGCTGGCCGGCATGAGCGAGGTGCAGCGCTTCCACATCTCCGAAAATGCCGCCAGCGGCATCGGTCTGTGCGTGCTGCTGGGTCTGGTGGCGCTGGCTGTGAGCATCTTTCTACGGACAAGTGCAGAAGCCAAGGAGTACCGGTTCCTGGAGGAAGAACCCTTTGAAACGGAGTACGGCGTGGAGGGCATGGTCCGCCAGCGGCAGCGGGAATACAAGGACACCCACACCAGGCTCGTCACCGTGGGCGTGGTGCTGTGCGTGCTGGCCGCCGTACCGCTGTTCGCCGCCATGTGCATAAGCGACAGCGACCTGCTCTATATCGCCGCTGTCTGCGCGCTGCTGGTGCTGGTGGCCATCGGCTGTCTGGCCCTGGTCACAGCCGGCGTATATCAGGGCGCCATGGAGCAGCTGCTGGAGGAGGGCGACTACACCCGTCCCCAGAAAAAGCACCACAAGCTGATGGGCACCGTCACCATGATCTACTGGCTCACCGCCACGGCGGTGTTCCTGCTGTACACCTACGGTCCCCACGGCAACGGCCAACCCCGGTACAGCTGGATCATCTGGGCTGTGGCCGGCGTGCTGTACGCCGCCGTTATGGGCATCGTCCGCATCATCAGCCGCAGCCGCGGCTGATGATGCCCCACAATAGAAGCTTAGGAGAGAAATAGGAGGAACTGACCCCATGCTGGACATTCAACATCTGACCAAGACCTACGGCGACAAGAAGGCCGTGGATGACCTGACGCTGCACATCGCGCCGGGTGAGATCTACGGCTTCATCGGCCACAACGGCGCGGGAAAGACCACCACGCTGAAATCCGTGGTGGGTATCCTGCAATTTGACCAGGGCGAGATCACCATCGACGGCCGATCCATCAAGGCCGATCCCCTGGGCTGCAAGCGGGAGATGGCCTACATCCCCGATAACCCGGATCTGTACGACTACATGACCGGCATCAAATATCTGAACTTCATCGCCGATGTATTCGGCGTGGACGCCCAGACCCGGCAGGCTCGTATCCGCACCTACGCGGATGCCTTTGAGCTGACGGGCGACCTGGCCCAACCCATTGCCGCCTATTCCCACGGCATGAAGCAGAAGCTGTCCATCATCGCCGCGTGGCTCCACGACCCGAAGGTCATCATCATGGATGAGCCCTTCGTGGGGCTGGACCCCAAGGCTGCCCACCTGCTCAAGGGCATGATGCGCGAGGTCTGCGACAACGGCGGCGCCATCTTCTTCTCCACCCATGTGCTGGAGGTAGCGGAAAAGCTCTGCGACAAGGTGGCTATCATCAAGGGCGGCCGGCTCATCCGTTCCGGCACCATGGAGGAGGTCAAGGGCGACGACTCCCTGGAGGAGGTCTTCCTGGAGCTGGAGGCGGAGTGATGGTCAAATTATTGCTGAAAAAGCAGCTGTCCGAGATCTTCCGCAGCTACTTCTACGACGCGAAAAAGAACAAACCCCGGTCCAAGGCAAGCACCGTCAGTTTGATCGTGCTGTATGTGCTGCTGATGGTGGGCGTTATCGGCGGTATGTTCACGCTGTTCTCCATAGGTCTGTGCGCTCCCCTGCATGAGGCCGGTCTGGATTGGCTGTACTTCACCCTCTTTGCCCTGGTCGGTGTGCTGATGGGCGTGTTTGGCAGCGTGTTCAACACGTTCTCCGGCCTGTACCAGGCCAAGGACAACGACCTGCTGCTGTCGCTGCCTATCCCCGTGCGTGCCATTCTGGCCTCCCGGCTGCTGGGTGTATACCTGATGGGTCTGATGTTCTCCGGCGTGATCCTGCTGCCCTGCGTCATCGTCTACTGGGCCGTCGGTGTGCTGACCGCCGCCACTGTGCTTGGCGGCATCGCGCTGATTCTGGCCGTCTCCCTGCTGGTGCTGGTGCTCTCCTGTCTGCTGGGCTGGGTGGTAGCCAAGATCCACAGCAAGCTCAAGCGCAAGAACCTCCTTACCACCCTGATCGCGCTGGCGTTCTTTGCCCTGTACTACATGGTGTGCTTCCGCGCCAACGAACTGATCGAGCAGCTCATGCTGCACCTGAATGAGGTGGGTGCAGCCATCCGCGGCAGCGCCTATCCCCTATATCTCATGGGCCGTATGGGCGCCGGCGACTATCTGGCTGTCGTGCTGGTGCTGGCCGTAATGGCGGCGCTGTGCGCGCTCACATACCTGCTGCTCAGCCGCACATTCCTGTCCATTGCCACCGCCAACAACGGCGGCGCCAAGGCCGTTTATAAGGAGACGACCGTCAGGGCCGCCGGTGTGCCCGCCGCCTTGCTGCGTAAGGAGCTGGGCCGCTTCACCGCCAGTCCCAACTATATGCTCAACTGCGGTCTGGGCACGGTCATGCTGCCCATCCTGGGCGTGCTGCTGCTGGTAAAGAGCAGTGACCTGCTGCCTGTTATATACGAAATGGCCGGTGGCGAGGCCTCCGGTCTTCTGGCGACGATGCTGTGCGCCGCCCTGTGCCTGGTAGGCTCCATGAACGACATGGCCTCCTCCTCCATCTCCCTGGAGGGGAAGAACCTGTGGCTGGCACAGTCCCTGCCGGTGACACCGTGGCAGGTACTGCGTGCAAAGCTGCTGGTACAGGTGCTGATAACGGGTATCCCCATGGCAGTCACCTCTGTACTGATACTATTGGCCGTCCGCCCCGCCCTGCCGCTGGCCCTCCTGCTGATAGCGCTGCCTCAGGCCTTTGTGTGGCTGTCGGCAGCCTTCGGCCTGACCATGGACCTGAAGCGCCCCAACCTGGTCTGGACCAATGAGATCACCGTCATCAAGCAGCGTCTGACGGTGCTGCTTGCCATGCTGGGCGGCTGGGTGTACGCCGCCCTTGTCGGCGTGCTGTACTACCCGTTCGGTATCGACATGGGTGCAGCGTGGTATCTGCTGGCCTGGACAGTGCTGACCGTCGTGCTGACGCTGGTGCTGCTGCGCTGGCTCCACCGCACCGGCAGCCGCCTGTTCGCCGCCCTGTAATTGTGTCAGAAACGTAAATTCTGCCCCGTTCCGGCCTCCGGAGCGGGGTTTTCCCGCAGTTTTTGTGGATTTGCTTATAGACACTTCGGGCAAAATGTGGTAGGGTAATTCATCAAAGAAAAAAAGCTATGCAGAACAAGGAGGCCTTACCATGAACGAGGTCAAATCCCCCAAGAAACCTCTGATCTACTACTACATGATCGTGGTACTGCTGGTGCTGCTGTTCAACCTGCTGGCCATGCCCTGGCTGGCGGAGCACCAGATCAAGGAGGTGGACTACAACACCTTCGTCTCCATGACCGAGAAGAATGAGATCGGCCAGGTGGAGATCCAGCAGCAGAGCAACCGCATCCTCTTTACCTCCACCGACGGCAAAACCATCTACAAGACCGCCATCGTCCCTGACGACGGCCTGGTGCAGCGGCTCCTGGACGCCGGAATCTCCACCACCGGCGAGGAGATCGAGCAGACTTCCCTGCTGACGGATATCCTGGGCTGGGTCCTGCCGCTGGTGATCTTTATCGCCATCGGTCAGATCATCTCCCGCAGCCTGATGAAGAAAATGGGCGGCAGCGACTCCCTGATGTTCAATATGGGCAAGTCCGACGCCAAGGTCTACGTCAAGTCCGCCGAGGGCATCAAGTTTGCCGATGTGGCCGGCGAGGATGAGGCCAAGGAGAACCTGACGGAGATCGTCAACTACCTCCACGACCCCACCAAGTATCAGGAGATCGGCGCGTCCATGCCTAAGGGCGTGCTGCTGGTGGGCCCTCCGGGCACCGGCAAGACCATGCTGGCCAAGGCTGTGGCCGGTGAGTCCAACGTGCCCTTCTTCTCCATCTCCGGCTCCGAGTTCGTGGAGATGTTCGTGGGCATGGGTGCCTCCAAGGTGCGCGACCTGTTCAAGCAGGCCAAGGAGAAAGCGCCCTGCATCGTGTTTATTGATGAGATCGATGCCATTGGCCAAAAGCGCAGCGGCGGCCAATACGGCGGCAACGATGAGCGCGAGCAGACCCTGAACCAGCTTCTGACTGAAATGGACGGCTTTGAGGGCAACACCGGTGTCATCATTCTGGCCGCCACCAACCGCCCCGAATCCCTTGACCCTGCCCTGACCCGCCCCGGCCGCTTTGACCGCCGGGTGCCCGTGGAGCTGCCCGACCTCAAGGGCCGCGAGGAGATCCTGAGGGTCCACGCTAAGAAGGTCGCGCTGGCCCCGGGCATCGACTTTACCACCGTGGCCCGGATGGCCTCCGGCGCGTCCGGTGCCGAGCTGGCCAACATCGTCAACGAGGCCGCGCTGCGGGCCGTCCGTGCAGGCCGCAAGAGCGTGACCCAATCCGACCTGGAGGAGAGCATCGAGGTGGTCATTGCAGGCTACCAGAAGAAGAACTCCATCCTGACCGACCACGAAAAGTGCATCGTAGCTTACCATGAGATCGGCCACGCTCTGGTCGCCGCCAAGCAGACCCACTCCGCCCCCGTGCAGAAGATCACCATCATCCCCCGCACCTCGGGTGCTCTGGGTTACACCATGCAGGTGGACGAGGGCAACCACTACCTGATGAACAAGGAGGAGCTGGAAAACAAGATCGCCACTCTCACCGGCGGACGTGCCGCCGAGGAAGTGGTGTTCCACTCCATCACCACCGGCGCTTCCAATGATATCGAACAGGCCACCAAGCTGGCCCGCGCCATGCTGACCCGCTACGGCATGAGCGATGAGTTTGACATGGTGGCACTGGAGACCGTCAACAACCAGTATCTGGGCGGCGACACTTCCCTTGCCTGCTCTGCCCAGACCCAGTGCGAGATCGACCAGAAGGTGGTGGAGCTGGTCAAGGCCCAGCACGCCAAGGCTGTGCAGATCCTGACCGACAACCGCGCAAAGCTGGATGAGCTGGCCCAGTATCTGTACCAGAAAGAGACCATCACCGGCGACGAATTCATGGAGATCCTGAACCGGGAAGGTTAAACCCCACCGTCAATGCTTCGCATTGCCAGAGCCCTGCGAGTTCCCCTTTATGCCAAGGGCCCCACTATTAGGGGCAACAGTAACAACCGCCGCCAGTGGCGGATAAAGGGCGTTGCTGTTGGGGCCGCGGCCAGCAAGACACAAGTGTTGTTTACAACACGAAGTGGATGCTGGGTGCCGCAACCCGGACCTGTCACGCGGAGCGTGACTGAGGGGTTTAACGTTCCATAAAAATTTCCTTCCCCCTGCAATAAACAAGCCGCCCGTTCCGTATTCATTACAGAACGGGCGGTTTTTCGTCCATAGTACAGGAGGTATATTTCTTATGAAGATTCTGAATACAATGCTGGGCCGTCAGGCCATTGCCGCAGCCCTGGTGCTGTCCCTTGCCATCCCCATGAGTGTCGGTGCATTTGCCGAGGAGCCTGCCGCTGCGGCTGCCGCCGATGACACCGTTGTTGCAGGCTACCTGCCCCCGCAGGACGAAAGCGTGATGCTTCAGGGCGAGATCGCGCTGCACAGCGGCGATGTTGCCGTGGGCGAGACCGACCCCGCCTACGGCGGCTACGGCGCACCGGAGGGTGACCCCATTCAGGGCGACATCATGCTGATCTCCGCTGACGAGGCAAAGACCACCGAAGCCCGGTACACCGTCAAGGGTCTGCTGGGCCGTCAGGTCCTTTACACCGCCCGGCAGGAGGGCCGTGTCCTGACGCTGGACGTGCCGGACTGCGCCGCCACCTTCCGCACCACCATTCAGGACATGAAGACCCTGATGGAGCAGGGCGTGTCCACGCTGGTGCTCACCACGGAGAAGGGTTCCACCACCCTGAACCTTTCCCTGCTGTGCGAGGGCCAGACCGACACCCAGCGGGTGGTGCTGCGGCAGCTGGGCGACAGCGCTTTCCTGACGGTCGGCCTGCGCTGCCGCCGCGACCTCATCGTGGGCCGCTGAGTGGAGTGTGTTCCCCTTTCCTGAAGCTTAACAAAACACAGCAGGAGCGCTCTGCCGGTATGACCCGGTGGGGCGCTCCTGCTGTGTTTGGGAAATATCAGAGGATGTCAAATTTTACTGCGCGTTCTGCTTGAGGTCCTGTGCCTTCTTCCAAGCACGCAGCACGCTGATCTTGGTAACCATGTTGTCCGGATAGAACTTCACCTGTTCAGGGGGCAGCTCTGCATCCTGATCGTTCAGGTCAGGCATGAGGTCGTGCTCCATGGACCAGCGGGCAGCATGCTGCAGATCCATATCCTGTTCTTCCTGGCCAACATCGGGGTAGAGGGTCTCAGATTCCGGCATAGGCTTGCCTGCATCCTCCCACAGCATCATTGCAAGAGCACTGCGGTTGCTGGGGAAGTAAGGCAGACCCCACATCTGGCCCACAAGATCGGTGCCCAGCGTGTAGCCGACCAGTGCGCCGCCAGCCACAACAGCCGTACCGACAATGATGGGGCCAACAACATCAGAACCATCCTCAATGTCAGCGCTGCGGTACTGTGCGGCCACATCCACATCACCATTCATGGTAAAGGCAATGGACTCTGCTTTGTAATCCTGATCCAGCGGCAGGTCAAAATTGCCGGTAGACCAGAGATCAAACACCATACCCTCGGGAACCTTCGTCTGGTCCAGCGTCACGGTGACTTCTGCACCATCCGGCACAAGGCAGGTCTGCTTGCCGCTGGCCTCATCGGTGCTGGTTTCCAGCGTATCGGTCACATCAATGTCGCCGTCTTTCACAGCAAAAGTGCCGCCGGTCACGGTCAGGGTATGATTGACGACAGGCTCATCCTTCTTCCAGTATGCCGTAAACACTTCATCACCCGTCAGGACAAGCTCACTCTCAGCTTTATAGAGCTTACCGTTCTGACTCAGCCATCCAGCAAACTTGTAGCCTTCTCGTGTGGGAGCTGCTGCAAGCTTCACGCTCTCATTTTCACGGGAATAAGCATCTTTGTAGGCAGTTTCGTCGTCAACGCCTTCATTCAGGTTGTACTGGAGGCGGTACACGCTGGCATGTTCCAATTCTTTTTTCGTCCAGCCGCAGTACTTGCAGGTTTTTGTCACTTCACACTCATCAACACGCTCAACGCTCGGTGTCCAATCCGAACGGCCGGTAATTTCATAGGCATCCTCCTTCTCACCAACGGTATAGGAGTGCGTCTTCATCTTGCCGTTTGTCCAGACCAGATCGCCGCCCAGATACACGTCCGTATAGCCAGTGTTGCCCGTAAAGCCAGTGCTTTTGTCCTCTTTAAAGCCGAACAGCTGCGAGCAGGTCGTATTACTCAGGGCTGCATCAATGGTCTGGGGATTGTCGATATGAATGATGTACTTATAGGGACGCATGTTGCTGTCGTTGATATTCAGCGCTTGTTTATTGAGGATGGAGGAATTCACAGTGCAGTTGTTAAAGTAAACCGTAATGTCATGTTTTCCTGCACTGAAATCCGTGTAAACATTGACTGCTTTTCCCGTTGTATTAAAGGTGCAGTTATCAAATATCATGGTCGGGGAGCTATACGTCCAGATCGCATAATCTCCACTTGGAGCATTGAAGATCGTATCCTTGAACACTGCACTGGTATAACCCCAGTAGAAGGTCTTGCCGTTGATGACGCAATTGTCCACCACAGTCTGATCCGGACGGGTAAAGCCCAGATAATCTGCCTTGCCGGAGCGAAGCGTCATATTTTTGAAGGTAATTTTTCCGGCACCATCAAAGCTGTAATCTGAATTATATTCTGTGCCGAAATTATTCGGGTCCGGCACCAAAGCACCGATATTCCAGGCCGTTTTGTCAGGCCCCTGCCCCTCAAAGGTCAGATTTTTTCCCTTGGTCGTTTTGGTGCTGTCGATCTTGTACAGTGTATAATTGCCCTCGCCAAGGATGATGGTATCATCGCTCTCTGCCGCTATCACAGCATCCTGCAAGGACTCATAGTACGTTCCCGTTCTTTTGTTCATTACCGCATGCGCATTTCCGGTGCCGGTTGCGTCAGCCGCAAAAGCCAGCATGGGAAGCATCTGAAGCATCATTGCCACTGCCAGCAGGGCCGCCAAAAACCGGTTTTGACTTTTCTGTTTCAACTTTCTTCATTCCTTTCATCACTATTTGCATTTTTGCAACGGATTCCCCGCAAGGAACCCTCCAGATTCCTACCGCACTGTCACCTCCCCTGTAGGTTCCATTCTCCGCATTGCAGGTCTCAGCCAGGTTGCTGAGTGCTTTGTTCTCAAAGGAATTTTTGTCATTTCATTATACCCCCCCCCCCTAAATTAAAATCAAGTACTTTGAAAACTTTTGTCAATATTCACAAATCAGGCATCCTCTTTCGGTCATTTCCACGAAACTGCCTTTGACAAAGAAAAAGCGGCCTGCCAGTGACTGACAAGCCGCCAAAATATTGCCCTATTCCAAATGAAAAGTTGCTGACAGCATGGGGCCCAGCTTTTTTGCCGCAAACAGCAGAAGCCC
>ERZ1106943.1962-NODE-1962-length-18840-cov-15.711791_pt1 | contig 18840 bp, 19 predicted proteins | sample MGYA00403671_ERZ1106943 | MGnify/ENA primary metagenome ERZ1106943 (study PRJEB35170, sample SAMEA104062427) | human gut metagenome | biome: human gut; feature: human-associated habitat; material: faeces | place: Denmark | collected 2012-06-14 ...
TTGGACCTCTGAAAGCTCTTTATGGAGAAGCAACCCGACTGACCGTGATGAATGCCGCATTAGACCGCATTGAAGCTGTTTTGGACGAGCCCGAACTTCCCGATAACGGAAATCAACATATTCTGTCACAGGCACAGCCGGATCAGCCAGAAGTACAATTTAGCGATGTGGGCTTCGCCTATCAGGACAAGGAAGTCCTGCACAACATCAGCTTCTCTATGCAGAAGAATACCATGACCGCACTTGTGGGACCGTCTGGCGGTGGCAAATCCACGATTGCGAACCTTCTGGCGCGGCTGTGGGATGTGAAATCTGGAACGGTAACGGTTCGCGGGACGGATATTCGGGATGTGCCGCTGGCTGAGTTGATGGAACAAATCAGCATGGTATTCCAGCGCGTGTACTTATTCCAAGACACAATTTATAACAATATCAGCATGGGCAAACCTGACGCCACTGAACAGGAAGTCTATGAGGCAGCTAAGAAAGCTCGGTGTTATGACTTTATCATGGCTCTGCCGGATGGATTTCAGACTGTTGTTGGCGAGGGCGGCGCTACTTTGTCCGGCGGCGAGAAACAGCGTATTTCTATTGCCCGCTGTATTCTGAAAGATGCCCCGATTGTAATTTTAGACGAAGCAACAGCCAGTGTCGATACTGATAATGAAAGTTACATTCAGGAGGCAATCAATGAGCTGGTCAAGGGTAAGACATTACTTGTAATTGCACATCGGCTGAATACCATCCGGCAGGCAGATCAGATTTTGGTAATCTCTAATGGACAGATTAGCGAACAGGGAACCCATGATGAGCTTATGGCAAAAGCCGGAATTTATCAGGAATTTGTCAATATCCGAAAAAAATCTGCTGGATGGAGCCTTACATAAGGGAGGAACGGATGAAACTTCATGCGTCAGGCGAGGACTACTTAGAGGCCATACTAATGCTGCAAAAGAAATCCGGCATGGTACGCTCTGTTGATCTTGCCCGACACATGGGCTTTAGCAAACCGAGTATCAGCCATGCAGTAGGTGTCCTGCGGGACGGTGGCTTTCTGACCGTGGATAAAGATGGTTTTCTCCATCTGACAGACATAGGCCGGGAGATTGCCGAGAAAATTTATGAACGGCACCGATTCTTTACGGAGCAGCTTGTCGCTGCCGGTGTCGATCAGGAAACGGCAGAGCAAGACGCCTGCCGGATAGAACACGCAATCAGCGAGGAATCCTTTCAGAAATTGAAAGACGCTTTAAGGAAGGAAGGTGATGACATGGGAAACTAGCGGTACTTGATTTATCGGAGAATGGCCGGCAGATTGGTGAGAAACTTTTTGTTTTGCTTGATGTTGAGCAGAAACGCGAAATGATACAGTTTGTCCTTGAAACAGAACAACAGCAGGGCTTTTCGGCCATCCCATGTACTAACCCGGATTCTTTTGGCGCACGGATAGATACGTCTCAACCTTTAACAGAAATTCGGGAAGGTGATCTGTATTTTTGTCTGGAAGAAAGAGAGGTCGCTGTCCAAGGGAAAAAGGTAGATTTGTCGGTCAGAGAGTTTAATGCCCTTTACTTATTGCTTATGAATCGAAGACGAGTAATGACCTTTGAAACCATAGCCTACCATGTATGGAGTGAGGAATATGTTGAGAACGAACTAACTGCGATTCATAACATAATGAGTCGGCTGCGGCAAAAACTCAAAATATCCCCGGACATTCCAGATTATATTATCAGTGTGCGCGGTGTTGGATATAAATTTGACACAACGCAGCAAAAGAAGTGAAATTACAACATCTTGATTAACTTCTGAGAAAAAGGTGAACGGAGGCTGATTACTATACCCTATATAATGTCCCCAAAGTAACAGATTGGGGGAAGTATAAAAGCAATACCGTTCTAATCTGTTTGTGCTCCCCCAGGTATGGGGGCAGACATGCACATTTGGAAGGTCCAATATTTCTACAGAAACCGACAACGATATAGCCGAAAATCTTTTAGTGCCGCAGCTCAAAACGCTGCGGCGCTTTTTGTATCGACATATTTTTATCCTTTTCCCCAATACTCAACAAAATATTCCTATGAGCGCGTTCCTGAAATAAAACAGGTACGCGCTTTTTTCATATCTGAAAGGCGGACAAGCCTATCTGATTTTTTTCTTGTAGGCGGAACTCCTGGCTGTCGCTCCCCGCCCTCTGATTTCGATTTTGCCTATCAACTCAAAAATTGAAATTGGAGGATAATCTAATGAAAAAGATCAATCTGCGGGATTATTACCCGTTTTATACAACTGATACCATTGTGGAAGTGCCGGACGAAGTGGCTGATTTGCTCCATGAGTATAAGCTGAATGAGGCGGCTTATATTTTGCGTACATACCGGCACAAAGCATATTTTTCGCTGGACTATGATGCCAATGTCGAGCGTGACGCTCTGGTAATTGTCCTGACACCTGCGGATATTTTGGAACGGAAAGAAGAAAATGCCAGGCTGTATCAGGCACTTGCCTCTTTGCCGGAGAAACAGCGGAATCGGATTTATGCGCACTATTTTCTTGGCATGAGCAAATCGGATATTGCAAAAGCGGAGGGCACCCATAAGAGCCGAATTACTCGCTCTATCAATGCCGGCCTGCGAAGTTTGGAAAAGTTTTTGAAAGAACTTTCCTGACAGACGGCAACTTTGCCCCCGAAAATGAAATGAATAATAGAGGGACATATTCGGCAGACAAGTCCAATGGGTGCGGCCATACAGCACATGCTCTGGTCCACCCCAACTATAAAATGTCATAATGGCCGTGCCCTCGTTGCACTTTGACAACCGAATATACGTTGCTATGGGTACGTCATTCTGTGTTCCGAGCGGCAAATGGAGCGGCGCAAAGACAGGCAGCCAGGGAGGTGATGAATCCGGCTGTCCGAGCGATCCACGCAATCCATTGACCCGGCTGTGGCAGGCCGGGCGCGACGACGGCGCAGATCATAATGGTACTTTTTCACAATCTCTCACGGACTTGAAGGGAAGTCCCTGCGGTGTGCGCTTGCTCTGGCAAAGCGGCGGCATCTGCGGGGCTATGATGCGGTAAAGCTGGCCGCAGCCTATGGCAACCCCGCTTTGTGTAGACAGAGCTGCCGGGGGGCGTGGCAAATACGGCAAGCAAAATCGAAATCAGATACAATGGGCCGGACCTGTTTCTATTTATAGGGCGGGTCCGGCTTATTCATGTGGTTTTGATAGACCAGTAATTTCAGGAAGGAGTTGGTATTATGGAGAATATTACTGCTGGCGGAAGCGGTTCATTGGTAGACATTCGGGATGTCACCGTGGATAAGGAGCTTCCCCGCGAGGAACGAATCACTGAATTTGTGCGCCAGATCAAAAACCCTTACCGTTTTAAGTGCGGACGTTTTACCGTCCGGGCCAGCTTTGCCCCTGGCGGTGCCACCCTGGAGGAATGTATCAAGGGTATTTTACGGTGAAGCAAAATTTCTTCCAGAAAAGGGCTGACTTTCCCGTAAGAGCGTGGTACAATAAGAGTCGGAAAAGGAATTGAATACGGCATAACCACACTTCTTGAATTGCGGGGATTTTTCTGCGCAACGAAAGGAGTGTTTTTTTATGCAGGTTTATAAAGCTATTAAGTATATCCGTCTTTCCTATACGGATGACAAGTCGGTGGAAAGTGACAGCGTTGCCAATCAGCGGCGGCTCATTGATGATTTCATTGCCCGGCACCCGGAGATTGAGGTTGTGGCAGAAAAGATTGACGACGGTTACAGCGGTGTCCTCTTTGACCGTCCAGCATTTCAGGAAATGATGCGGATGATCGAACAGGGCGAGGCTAACTGTGTCATTGTAAAAGACCTTTCCCGCCTGGGGCGTGAGTACATAGAGACGGGCCGTTATATGCGTCGGGTATTTCCGGCCTACGGCGTCCGTTTTATCGCCATCAATGACAATGTAGACACGGAAAATGACGCTGCAGATGATCTCACCGTATCGGTAAAAAACATTATGAACGAGGCATACTGCCGGGATATTTCCGTAAAGACCCGGAGTGCCCTGGATGTGAAACGACGCAGCGGTGATTTTGTTGGAGCTTTTACTATTTACGGTTATGTAAAAACTGGCGACAAGCATAAGAGTTTGGAAGTTGACGAGTATGCAGCGGGTGTGGTACGGGATATTTTCAGAAAGCGTCTGGAAGGATTCAGTGCTTCCCATATTGCTGATGAACTGAACCGCATGGGTATTCTCTCTCCGCTGGCTTATAAGAGGAATCACGGGATGCCCCATGCCAAAGGCGGCTATACGGACCGTAAGGATTGTAAATGGTCTGCCACTACCATCATCCGCATTTTGAAGGACGAAACCTATACCGGGACACTGGTGCAGGGAAAACAGACAACGCCCCACTTCAAATTGAAGGAGCGTGAGGATAAGCCTTCATCCGAGTGGATTCGTGTAGAGGGCACCCATGAGGCGATTATCCAGAAACACGATTTTGACCTGATTCAGCGACTTCGCCGGATTGACACCCGGACCTCTCCTAAATCGGATAAGGTATATCTGTTCTCCGGTATTTTGATCTGTGGATGCTGCGGCTGCCGCATGACCCGTAAGACAAACCGCTACAAAGACAAGGAATACCACTACTACTATTGCCCTACGGGCAAAAAGAATGGCTGCGCTTCCTCTGTGATGCTGAAAGAGGACGACTTGATCGAGTGTGTGCAGGACAGCTTAAAGGGCCATATTGAAAATGTGGCTTCTCTGGATTCGCTGTTGTCCAGTATCAGTCAGGAACGGATCAACCGGGAACTGGCCCAGGAATACGCCGGACAGATCAGAGCCAATGAAAAACAGTTGGCACAGATTGAGGGTTTCAAGACGAAGCTCTATGAAAATCTGGTGAGCGGGATTCTTACCAAAGAAGAATATCTATCCTACAAGCGGAAATACAATGCGGACATTGAATTGCTGCAAAAGGCAGTTGCGGAATGGGAGGAACGGCTGACAGATGTATTGGAAAACCGCAGCGAGCGGAACCGCTGGATCAATCACTTCATGCAGTTTTCCACGATGGAGGAAATTGACCGCCGCGCAGTCATGCAGCTTATCCGCAGTATTCGCGTGATTAGCAAGGACGAGCTGCATATTGAATTTAATTATCAGGACGAATACAAAAAAGCGGTTGCCCTGGCAGAGCAGATCGTAGAACAGGCCGCGGAAAGGAAGGTGGGTTAAATGGCAAGAAAGAGCAGAAAAGAAACAGTAATCACGGCTGAGCCAGTACCATCTTTATATGTTCATGTAGCACTGTATATCCGGCTTTCCGTGGAGGATAACAAGAAACGGGGATGTTCGGTGGAAAACCAAAAGCTGGTCCTGAATGATTTTCTTGCTGATAAACCGGATTTTGTCGTCTATGATACCTATATCGACAACGGCATGACGGGCACGAATTTCCATCGTCCGGGCTTTCAACAGATGCTTTCGGATATTGAGGCAGGCTATATCAACTGTGTGATTGTTAAGGACCTATCCCGCCTGGGGCGTAATTCCATTGATACCGGCTATTATATCGAACAGTATTTCTACACGCACAATGTCCGTTTTATTGCGGTTACAGATCAGTTTGATACGGCAGACCCCGGCAATCTTCACGGAGGCATTATGCTTCCGCTGAAAAACATGATAAATGAAGCCTATTCGCTGGATATTGGCCGGAAGATCAAGGCCCAGGCAAGGCAGGCCATGAAAGACGGTGACTATATTGGCGCACGGGCTCCATACGGCTACCGGAAAGACCCGGAGAACTGTCATAAACTGCTGATTGACGAGGCCGCCGCTCCTGTTGTGCAGCAGATTTTCCAGTGGGCTTATGAGCGTGTAGCGTTAAACCGTATTGTGCGTAATCTGAATGAAATGGGGATTCCTGCCCCAAGCCATTATAAAAAGACTACCGGTGAAATTACCAGCCCTGGGCTGATCGGGAGCGGGAAATGGCAGACCCGTACTGTAATGAAGATACTGGAAAGTGAGGTTTATACCGGTGATCTGGTACAGGGCAAGACCAAAATTGTAGACCACCAGCAGGTACAGGCCGGAGACGATAATCTGATCGTTGCAAGGCATACCCATGAGCCTATTATCAGCCATGCGGTTTTTGAGGCGGTACAGGACTATCGGAAACAGGTCTGCGAGCAAAGCAAGGCTGTGCCAAAAAAACCATATACCCCCAATATCTTTAAGGGAAAGGTATTCTGTGCGGATTGCGGCAGGAGTCTCCACCGGCAGCGGGCGGAGCGCAAAAAAGGGCCGGATATTTACTGGTTTCATTGCCTTACCAACAGCCGGGTAGAAAAAGATAGCTGCAAGGGTGTGATGATACAGGAAACGGAGCTGATCGCTACGGTCACATCTGTTTTGGAGAAAGAGCTGACGGTTGCCCTGGGAATGTCTCTCCCCCTCTTTCAGTTGGAGGCAAGGCAAAAACAGGAAAAGGATAAACTCAGGGGCCAGATGTCATCCAAACGGCAGGAAATTGAAAAGAAACGCCGGTTGATCCGCGGCCTATATGAGAACTTTGTACAGGGTGTTTTGACAAGCGAGGAATACTTTGAACTGAAAGCGGATTATGAGGAATCCATCAATACACTGTCCGGTGAGATCACCGAGCTTGAAAGGGATATGGATGCTCTCGACGAACAGTTTGTACGCTACCGGACTATGGAAAAGGATGCAAAGTCACTGGCAAAGGATCACCTGCTTACGGCAGAACTGATTGACCGGCTGATTGAGCGGATCGAGATAGACCACAAACGGGATATTCATGTGACCTTCCGCTTTAAGAGTGAATTTCAGGGAAAGGAAGTGGAGTCATGCGCAAATATGTAATTGCCCTTTATATTCGGTTATCCGTGGAGGATATTAAGACAGAAAGTTTGAGTATTCCGAACCAGCGCCTTATCCTGCGGGAAAAAGCCATGTCGCTGCCGGAATGGGATAATGGCGAGGTTTTGGAGTTTGTCGATAATGGCCATACGGGTACGAATTTTGAACGTCCCGCAGTGCAGGAGCTTTTGACGATGGTGCAGGCAGGAAGTATCGACTGTATCATTGTCAAAGACCTATCCCGGTTTGGACGCAACAGCATTGAGACCGGTTATTTCATCGAGCGGGTGTTTCCGCTCTATCACACCCGGTTTATCTCTGTCAGCGACGATTTTGACACCGTCAATTTCAAAGGAGATACCGGAGGGATTGATGTTGCCTTTAAGTATCTTATCAGCGAGTGCTACAGCCGTGATATGTCCATGAAAACAAAAAGCGCCAAATATGCGAAGATGCGCCGGGGCGAGTACCAGAGCGTTATCTGTCCTTACGGCTACCGCAAAAGCGCAGACGGGCGTATGGAGCCGGACGAAAATGTTGCGGGAAATGTCCGTCTGATATTTGAATGGGCGGCTGAAGGCAATACCGCAGCAGAGATCACCCGCAAGTTGTACGCCCTCCATATTCCCACGCCTGGAGAGTATCGGAGGGATAACGGAAAAGACCATTATAATGTGTCAAGGACACACGGCGTATGGAGCAGTTCAACAGTCCTGCGGATGCTGGAGGATCAGCGGTATATCGGCACCTACATAATCGGCAAACGCAAGGTGCAGGAAATCGGCAGCCGCTGCATGAAGCTCAAAGATGAAAGCGAGTGGTTCAAAATCCCCGACCATCATTCCGCGATTGTCAGCAAGGAATTGTTTGAGCAGGCCAATACTTCTATTAAGCGTTTTTCCCTCCCCAATAAAAAAAGGCGTGACTATCTGCTTCGGGGAAAGGTGTTTTGTGGATGCTGCGATCATGCTATGTCACTCAGAAATGGAGCATGGTTTTATTGCCGTCATTCCGAAGTGTCAGAAAGTTTTCCCTGTCATGGCGTGCGGGTAAAGATGGCTGATCTGGAGCAGGTAGTCTTTGAGACGATCCGGGCGCAGATGTGTCCGGCGTTGGGAATCGACGGCAGTAAAGATAAGCTGGATTTACAGACGGTCCAGCAGGCCGAGCATGAAGATAAGTTGCGGGCTATACAGGACAGCAAACGGCAGCTTTATGAACGGTATGCGCTTGGCGAGATCGATCTGGAAACCTACCGGTCACAGAAAGCAGTATATGACGCGGAACTGGTACAGGCCAAGAATGTCCATGCCGCTATCACAGCGCAGACCAAACAGATACAGAGTGATTATGAGGCGAGGCTGAAACAGCGGGAAATTGTTCAGGAAGTAGGCAGCACCGATGTCCTGACGCAATCGCTGATAGACCGGCTTATCAACAGGGTATATGTTTTTCCTGGGGATCGGATTGAGATAGAATATGTTACGCAGGACTTTTTAGGAACGGAGAAATCTGGAAAGGAAGCATGAGCCATGAATACCGTATGGAACAGCTACGGGCAGCTATTGCAGCTGCCCGAAAAAACTTCAAAAAAGATGCAAATTTTTTTGTCGTGGGCTTGACATACGGGTGTCTCAATCCATGGATTGAAATTATAGGTATGTCAACTTCCTTACAATGTCTTGCTAGAACACTGTTGATGGTAGAATTATAAATTCTTCCATTTACAAAAATAGGCTCATCTTCAGGTAATTTTTTTACAAGTTCAGCAAATTGCATAACGGTTTGCCAGTCTAACGGTATCTTTCTGATAGAAGATTTATTTTTGGTAGGAAGAAAACCAGTATGGTTTTTATAGTCCCATGTTTTAGAAACTGAAAGCATCTGACGAGACAAGTCAAAATCTTTAGGTGTAAGTGCCAACGCCTCAGAAAAACGCATTCCTGTTTTAGCAATTAATAGGATAAGCCAGTCTAAATTAACCTCTGATTTTAAATCGAGATTATCCAATAATTTATGAAGCTCATATTGATTAAGATACTTAGGTTTCTTCTTACGAGGCGTCTTTCCTTTAATAATTGCTTTTCTGGTAGGATCTCTTAGAATAAGCCCTTCATCAACGGCATCAAGGATTGCACATTTGAGGTGATGATGAAAATCCATTGTAGTTTGCCGTTCGTGGGATATTGCATAATCATTAAGAAGCTTCTGGTAAGAAAAACGATCAAGTTCACCAATAGTTAGGTTAGGAATAAGCTTCTCAAGCCATTGATGAGCCATATTATATTTGCTCATGGTAACAGGTCGAATAGCCCCCTCCTTATAGACTGTAATCCATTGTTTGTAGTAATCACAGAATAGCATAGTGTTGTTGGTTGTCGTTGTGTACATTTGTAAGTCCTCCTTTTTTATTGTAATACGCACGCCGATGAAGAGTGATGAGAGTATCCAGTGACTCAATATAGTCCCCAATTTTTTTCTGCTCCTCATATAAAGTCCAAGGAATTTCAATGGTTTTCATACCATCAATATCAATACTTCTTCCATCTCTGATTCCGTATACATGAGGCACTAATTTATGCTTGATAAATTCATACGAACGGAAGTATGGATAATAGAATCTTGAATCCACCTCATCACCGTGAAATGTATGATATGCTGGGCTTATCAAGCCATTATGGTTGGATTTTTCAAGTCCACCTTCAAAGGATCTAAGGTGCACAATAAAGTCATCTTCTCGAACCATTTTGTACCCTGCTAAACTCGATTTATCATACTGTAATTTACGCTCAGATTCTTCTCTGAGAACTGTTCCGCCACCTTGAATAATAGTTAATGCAGGTAACTCTGGATGGTTCTTTTCCGAGTATTCTTGGAACACTTCTCCCAACTTACGCTGTTCCCAATCATTTTTTTTTACAAAATTTAAAAATAACTTACGCTGATGAAGAGTGATGAGGTGGTCGAGAGAATTAAAATACTCTCCAACTTTTGTTTGTTCCTCAATGCTCGGAACTGGTAATTCCTGTTTATATAATTCTTCCCAAACAATATTTTTTCTACAAACGCTGGCTCCTTCTGTAGATGCTTTTAAAAAGAAATCCTTAGTACTGTCTTTTTTTACCCATGCTTGCATAAATAACGGATTGCATCCAACAAGCTCGTAAACCTTGTAGGCAGGCGAAATTATGCCATGTTCAAAGCGCAAATTCACGTTACAATTTCCAAGGTGCAAATTCTGTGCAGACAAAATTAAGTCATTCTTCTTGACCTTTAAGTATCCAATATTTGATGAACCCCTAAAATGGCTGAACAACTCAGAATTGAGATACATACCGTCAATGGCACAAGAAAGCAATGTGTCTTCATCCTCAACTGTTGTCTTGTTTCTTGTCTCTTCCAGTAAGCTACCAAACTTACGCTGTTCCCAAGTATCTGTATTTGTTGATACTAATACAATAACATATTAACCGTGAGTTAAATATAAATAGTATCCTTGCCTTTTTAAGGTTGATATTGTATATTATAGATACTAATTGGGGTATGCATTTGCGGATGCATACTTGAGAGGGGCAGAGGAATCTGTCCCTCTTTTTAATTTTGAGATGATTTTTTAAAACATTTATGCAACCAACCACAACACAATTCCCACTTTTCTGACAACTATAATTGGTGGAATCCGCATTTTACAAGGATTATAATACATACATAACAACAGAAAGGACTGACATTATGCTACAGGAGAATCTTATTATGCTGAGGTCGCTTGCTGGGAAGACTCAGGAGGATATCGCAGAGGTTATTGGAATATCGAGGCAGGCGTATGCCAAATGGGAGCGTGGTGAAACAATTCCTGATATTGAAAAATGCGGCAGACTTGCAGAATTTTATGGCGTGACGATGGATTCCTTAATAAAGGACGATGTGCAGCTTGAAGGGCAGAAGATGGCACCAGCACCGAAAGGCAAACACATGTGGGGCGTTGTCACAGTGAATGACCGCGGTCAGATAGTTATTCCTAAAGAGGCTAGAGAGACTTTTGGACTGGTGAATGGCAGCAGGATGGTTGTGCTTGGCGATGACAATGAGGGCATAGCGCTTGTTAAAGCGGAGCAGTTTGAAGAGAAACTTAGCATGGCAATGTCGGTTCTTAGTAAAGATATTAAGGAATGAGGTGTTATGTATGATTTGTCCAAGATGTAATAAGGAAATGCGAAAAGGATACCTTTTCAGCAGTAAAGACGGCGCATTCAGCTTTGCCGATGAAGTGCCTGGAGTATTCACAAATGCGAAAACAGCCAAAGGATTTGTTGAAATCACACCGCTTAAGGCGAGCCACAGAACGAAAGTGGAAGCATGCATATGTGAGAATTGCAGGATAGTAGAATTTGAATATTAGATAAATAAAGGAGCAAGCAAATGAACACCCAACCATTTACCATATCACCAATTCCAGACGACATATTTGCAAAGATGCAGGGAAAATCATTTAAGGACAACTGCACCGTGCCAAGAGAAGATTTGCGGTATCTTAAAGTTTTGCATGTCGGATTTGATGGGAAAACGCACATAGGTGAGCTGGTTGTGAACAGGCTGATTGCTGATGATGTGCTTGATATATTTAAGCAGCTTTACGAGGCTGGCTATGAGATTGAAAAAATCAGACTTATTGATGAATATGATGCTGATGACGAGAAGTCGATGAGTGATAATAATTCTTCAGCGTTTAATTTTAGATACATTTCCTATTCAACGAAGCTGTCAAAGCATGCGTTAGGGCTGGCGGTTGACATCAATACACTTTATAATCCTTATGTGAAAGATGTTGATGGCAGAAGAAATGTAGAGCCTGCCAATGCTGAAAAGTATACAGACAGGAGCGTGGATTTTCTGCATAAAATAGACCATGACGATTTGTGTTACAAGCTGTTTGTGGAACACGGATTTGAGTGGGGAGGAGATTGGGAGCACGCAAAAGACTACCAGCATTTTGAGATGACTGACGAGTGGATTGAAAGCCATGCTAAAAATCAGGGGAGAATGAGTAAATGAAATTATTATACGGAACAGGAAATCAGGCAAAATTAGTTGCGATGAGAAGCAGACTCAGGCAAATTGGGATAGAATTAGTAGGATTAAATGATTTGAAGGCTGATGGGCTGGATATTCCTAAGGTAGTGGAAAATGGCAATACTCCGCTTGAAAATGCACGATTAAAAGCAAAAGGTTATTATGAAGCTTTTCATATTCCTGTATTTTCGTGTGATTCAGGATTGTATTTTGATAATGTTCCTGATGAGATTCAGCCGGGCGTACATGTACGCAATGTAAACGGAAAGCGTTTGTCAGATGATGAGATGATAGATTACTATTCTGGATTGGTGAAAATTTACGGTAATCTGGTAGCGAGATACAAGAATGCGATTTGCTTTGTGATGGACGATACACATATGTATGAGGCAATGGAGCCGTCTATGGAAAGTGAGAAGTTTATTTTGACAGATAAACCACACAGTACAATCAGAAAAGAGGGTTTTCCGCTGGACAGCATATCTTTGGAGATAAATACGAATAAATATTATTATGATTTGCCGGAAGATAAATTAGAACAGGTTGCTGTTGAGGACGGATTTTTGGAATTCTTTAAGAATATTTATTGTGTGTGCGAAAAGGATAGTTTTATACCGGGAGAGATTTAAGCTTTGATTTTTAAAGAATATAACCAAACTGACATAATCAACATAAAAAATCAAATAGACAGGTTAAGAGCATGCGGAATCGGTGTTGCGGATTTGCCGCAGAATTTAAGGGATTCTGTGTGGAAAATTGTTTACTGCGAGTTGAAACAAAATGGCAGCAGACAAAATACCGTCAGCAAAGCGGTTGACGGTGTCTGCCAGAGCAATATACTTAAAAAAATGTTTGGGCTGCCGAAAGATGTTTTCGGGAAAAAATATTGGAATATGTATTCGCCCGACAGTAAGATAAGGCAGGAAAAATACAGTGATGTGCAGCTGCCGTTTAATTACGCACAGGTTGAGTGCAATAGTGTATACAGGGCTATGATTCATCATATGATAACAGGGGCGGACGTGCCGACGGATACGGTTGTTGATATTTTCGGGAAATTCGGGCTGGCGGCGGCATTGTGTGCAGGTGGATATAAATATAAAATAGTATGCCTTAATGAGCAGAATTTTTATTTGTATTCGCTTCTTCAGGACGTGATGCGAAAGCCCGTAAAGTTTTATAAAATGATAGATGAGGAAAGAAAATATCTGGAAATCAAGCTTGCCGACAATGAGATAAAAGATATAATGAAGTCACAGATACAGCATCTTGGACAAATCAAGGTACTTGTCTATTACGGAGTACGAAAGAATGTCGGAGGACAGTATTCGTATGAATCTACGGGATATACGAAAGAGCAGATTGCCAAGTATATATTTATATGTTTGTGTTTTGCACCGGAATACTGGGTGGAGACTAATCTGGAAGTAAAAAACAATAAAATGGTTACTGGGTGGCTTGACGATGAAAAGACATATAAGAAATGTGTGACGGATTTTGTGAAGTTATCGCAGGAAGATTTTGTGGCTTTTGCCAAGAAATTTACAGAGTTGAAATTTGTAAACTGCGATATAAGCAGGGTTATTGATATAATAAGAAAAAATGCAGACAATCAAAATTATAGCAGCGGTGACATACAAAAGTTTCTTCTTTATATAGATGTACCGAAATATATAAAAGAATATCAGCGTTTCGGATTTGACGGCACTATGATGATAAGCCTTTTAAAAATGCTCCATCACTACGAGGGCAACTGGATTATGACATGGTCAACATTTTTACAGAAAGGCCTTAATGATGAAAATCCCACGCTCTACGATATGTTGTATACACAACAGGAAATGCAGTCCGATATATACATAGCACATGGGAACTACGAGCGTTTTGAGGAAAAAGTGCCCGTGAAAGTTATATATAACATGTTTGATATGATAGACAAAGACAAGAATTTATTTGTTTTCATTTACAGGGATAAGAATAAAAACAAGCAGCAGAATATCGTTTTTGTTACTGATATAGATTTTGATGAAATCGATTGTGAATCATTTTTCCGAAAATATAAAATGGAATTTAACGGAAAAGAAAAGTTATTAAAATTAAAGTGGCGTGAATTTAAAAAGAATTATGTGAAGTTTTCATAAGTGTAAAAATCGTGCGACGGGATAAAAATTTTTTTTGAGAGAGTGCAGAAAACCTGTGCTCTTTTTTTATTTATAGGCTGATAGCATGATTAAAATCTGGAATTTATAATAAGCTCATAAACAAAAACAAACGCACAAGCGAAAGGAGAAATTATTATGATGAGAGTATTGACACCAAACGGAAATGTAATTGAGGTAGAAAAGGCAGAAGCAATAGTCGAGAAAAGAGTCAGCTTTAACGGAAGGGACATCAGACTGTGTCAGACGGCAAAAGACAAAAGCCAGCCTGCCAGCGGATTGTATTTTTCGGTGAAAACGGAGTCGGTTTTTACTATTGCAAATGAAGGAAATCTTCTTGTTGGAAATCTTCCCGTTGATACGGTAAAGAAAATTGTCACAAATCTTGCAAAAGACGGTTTCTGTGATTTGAGCGGATTTGATTACCAGCCGGAAATCGGAATCAACGACAAGCCTGTATTTGACGAAGGCAAATCGCGTCCGTATTTTTGCAGGAGCAATGTTGCGATGATGTTTGCACCGAGACAGAATATGGATTTTCCGATAAACGGAATTTCAAATACAGATACCGGAGTAAATTCATTTCCGCAGAACAATACTGAGGAAACAGATATTTTTAATGATGATTTGTGGGCTGATGACAGCTCTGATAATGATAGCTGTGATGATGGCTTTGATAATGGAGAACAAAATTAAAAATGCCTAAAATATATATTTTAAGAGCAGATTCGGCGGGAAATGTATATCGTGGGTATGAATGTGATGCACAAGATTATTCGGACATGATTAAAATTCCCGACATACAAAAATTTGCACTTACAAAAAATATCGACATTTTATATGAAGAAGATGCCGTTATTATGGGAAAAACGCTTAACCGTGCGGTATGCGGCGAAGACGGAAAAGTGCAGAAAATATTTGCGGGAAATATAGCTGCTGTAAAACATGAAAAAGACATTATAAAAGATATTAATAAAGAAGATATTGAATTCGTTGAAAAGTCATTGAGACCCATAGAGCGTATTTTTGGCGGTGAAGTATTTTTTAAATCATAGATTTATAACCTAAAGCACACGACACGCCGGTTGTCAATAACAAAGACGGCTGAATTACCTTCAACAAAGGCATCGAAATTTCTTCAAAAAAGTGCCGAATTACTAAAAAAGCGGCTTAATATCCGTATCGGAAAACAGCCGCTTATTTTTTAAAAAATTCATTAAAATCACATTCAAAAACTTTGGTTAATGCGATAAGCATATCAACGGTCGGGTTATTGTATCCGTTTTCGACTTTACTGAAAATTCCTGTTGTGACATTGATATTTTCGCATTGGAGTTTGGCAATGACATCAACAGCTTTCATGTGGCGTTCTTTGCGCAAACGCCGTATGTTTGAGACGATGAGCGGATTAAGATGCTGGTTGATTCGTTCACTCATGATATTCACCTCAAAGAAATCATATGTAAAATTTTATCCAAAATAGAAGAAAAAAGTGTCCAAAATAGAAGTTATATGTTACAATGATAAAAACTTCCATTTTGGACAGAAATATAAAATTACAAGGGAGGAAAAAATTTTAATGGCAATACAGGAAGTTATAAAGTACGAGGGAGAAAATTCTGTTCTGATATATAAGCATCCTGCTGAGGATTTTAATACGATGTCACAGCTTATTGTCCATGAGTCGCAGGAAGCGGTATTTTTTAGTGACGGACAGGCTTTGGATAGCTTCAGGGCAGGAAGATATACTCTTGAGACAAAGAATATCCCGTTAATTTCCAAGCTTAGAAGTCTTGTATCGGGCGGCGTATCACCGTTTCACACAGAGGTTTATTTTATAAATCTTGCAACGATGATGGACATACCGTGGGGCACGCCGAGCCAGGTAACTGTGAGAGACCCGAATTACGGATACAGTTACAGTGCTGGTGCAAGTGGTTCATTCGGACTTAAAATAACAGACGGACGCAGACTCCTTATTAATCTTGTCGGTACAGAGAAGAAGATGGAGACATCTGATGTTCAGAAGTATTTTAAAGATCTGATTGTTACGAGAGTTAAAAATTGTATTGCGGTTGAACTAGGCAGATACAGTTACAATGAATTTAACCAGCATTTAAGTGACATTTCTGAAAGCGTTGCGTCACAGATTGAAAAAGATATTTCCGATTACGGTATACAGATACTTAATTTCTTTTTATCTTCGGTCAATATAAAGCCTGATGATCTTGAAGCATTAAAAAATCTCGACAACAGCATGGCACAGAAAAGATTTGAGGCTATGGGTAACAGGGAGGCGAATGTTATCGAGGCACAGGGAATGGCGAAAGCGAGAGAAATCCAGGGTTACACATGGCAGCAGGAACAGCAGTTTGACGTCAGTAAGACATTTGCACAAAACGAGGGATTTGCTGGTAATCCTGCCAATATGATGGCACAGATTCCGCTGGCATTTTCCATGGGAGACATGATTAAATCAAATGTAGATTCTGCAGTGGCTTCGACAGCCGAAACGAAAAATAATACGGATGTTTCTGTTATAAAATGTGCAAAATGCGGCACTGAACTTCCGTCAAATTCAAAATTCTGCTTTAACTGTGGAGAAAAAGTAGAGATTCCAAAGACGGTTTTCTGTTCGGAATGTGGACAGCCGATAAGTCCCGAAGCTAAATTCTGCATGCACTGCGGAGCAAGGAGGGACGTATGACAAGATACATTTTTTGCGTGATTGCTGTTTTAGTACAGCCATTATTTGTGTGGTATGTGTACCATAAGCAGGATAAAAGAGAAGCTGCATTAAAGATTCCGATGATTGGCTGCAGCGTGCTTTATCTTGTTGTGCAGATATATGCATTTTTCAAGCTGTGTATAAAAATTCCGGGAAAATACGGTATATTTTCTTATCTGATTCAGGCTGTGATACTGGCAGTATTTATAGTTCTGGAGCTGGCTTTGTCAGGCAGCAACAAATATATAAAAAGAGTTCAGGAAAACGAGCAGAATTCAATACGAGATTTTAAAAATCTTATCAAAGAGATTGAAATATGCCGCTTGGATGTCTCTGAAGAAAATAAAAAATATATAGATAAATTATATGAAAAAATGAGATATTCCGATCCTGTGAGTTCACCTGAAGTTGCACAGGAAAATGAAAAAATACACGAATTGATAGCTGAATTAACGGGAATTACAGAATCTTCACAGTTTGAGGCTAAATGCCTGGAGATAGAAAAACAGCTTGATATAAGGAAAATAAAGAATACAAAGGAGCAGGGTTAAACAATGGAGGCTATAAAGTGTCCTAATTGCGGAAGTGAAAAGGTAAAAGAACTGACAGAAGAAAAATATGCGTGTCTTGCATGCGATAACATATTTTTAGTACATAATCTTTCAAAAGAATTCAGACAGACTGATGCACATATTACAGATATGCACGAGGATATTAATGAAAAACTCGATAATTTAAGTAAGAATGTTAATTCTGTAACGATAAATTCCAATGCACAGGCTTCAAGAGCAAAAGAAATCCTTATTGAAGCACAGGATAATTTCGACAGAGGAAAATATTGCGAGGCTTATGCCGGATTTAAAAAATATACAGGATTTGAACCGGATTCATGTGTCGGATATGAAGGAATGTATAAAGTTATATTAAAATTAAAAGGTAATACATCTAAAGAAAAAGACAAATATGCTGGTTATGATCTATTAAATAAAATGATAAGCTGCAAAGACTGTGATAAAGAAGCTGTACTAACACCTATGATGCAGCAATATGTCGCAGAAAAAACTGAAACAGAAAGTCGTAATTTAGAAAATGAAGTTAATAATGCATGTTCTGAAAACGGAATTAAGAACAATGGTGTAGAGGATGGCATAAAAGCATTAATAGAATTCTACGAAAAACAAAAGGATACCACTGAAAAACGATATGAACAATATAGAGAGTCAAGTATAAAAGATTACGAAGAATACAGTGCGATGTCCGATGAAGAAAAGAAGAAGAAAAAACTTTTAAAACTTATTGCACCTGTAATAATAGGTGTGCTTTCTTTAATTTTTTTACATGGATTTTTCAGATGGGTTGTAGTTATAATAGCAGTAATATGGGCATGGCTCTCAACTGCATCTCCGGTAAAATGGGATGATGATTCGTCTGACAGTAATAAGTGGAAAGACAGCATTAACAGCAATCAGACGCGTGCTGATTATTGGAAAACAAAAGAAGAAAGACTAAATGACAAAGAAGAATTCACAATATCTGATATGGAATCTGTTATAAATGATATTTCAAAAAGCTGTAGTTCTTCAGATGAGATTATAGAAAATGAGAGAATAAAACAGGAAGATGACATATCAGGCTACTGGATAGTAGAAGTCGGAGATAGTGCTTTGCACAGCGTTGATTTTGATGCTTCGTTTAATGCACGTGAAGCTGTTGAAAAGCATTGCAAAGAAACAGGTATTTATAATATACACGAACCAAATAATGTGTACATATATTATACTGGAATAAGAATCAAGAAAATAAGAAAGAGTCAGGCAGTTACAATTCAGAAGTTAATACAGTCATATGGAATCCAGAATGTCAATATCAGACAGATGAGTCCGAATGAATTATAATAGGCCGTGTTGGTTAGTGGGAGCGTTTTATCGCCCCCACTTTTTAGATGTTTAATATTTAAAATAGTTATTGTAAAGAAATATAAAAAATT
>ERZ1106943.1976-NODE-1976-length-18742-cov-8.786269_pt1 | contig 18742 bp, 15 predicted proteins | sample MGYA00403671_ERZ1106943 | MGnify/ENA primary metagenome ERZ1106943 (study PRJEB35170, sample SAMEA104062427) | human gut metagenome | biome: human gut; feature: human-associated habitat; material: faeces | place: Denmark | collected 2012-06-14 ...
AAGAATCTGGACGGCTATCTTTATATGGCCTACATGCTATCGCGGACGGTTGTACAAATCAGGGCCCTGATTGGTGGGTGTGTTTGGTGATTTGGTTGGTGAGTGCGTTCGAGGTGACCGGGAGGATTTAGTTAATGGAAAATTTAGAATGCATAATTAAAATGCCGGATGAAGGGTTTGGGGGCGGACGTGATTAAACACATCATTACAAGCAAGGGCTTAGGCCGAGAGGCACGAGATTCGTAGGAAGCCCGAGAATCCTGAGAATCTCGAAAATCCGGAGCAGCCCGAGGATTTAGAATTTGTTGGGAGTGGTTGTGCGGGGTTTTTGTTTCTTGGGAACATAGTTGATTAAGATTTTAAAGATTAATATTAAAGGTTTGTACTCACGGGGTATGTTTTTCACCAAATCACCGGCTGAGACCGATCAGCCTTGAACGCGATGCAAAGGTAATACATCTTGATGGCAAAAGCAATGCATAAATCAATTTTTAACTATATTGTAACAATTTTTGACGAATAAATTGGTAAATTTAATAAAATTTAGCGCATTGAAGAGGGATTCAAGGCGGACGTGAAGAATCACGTCCGTACAAAGGGGGAATGGGGAAGAGATTTATCGCGAATTATCGAGAATTATCGAGAATTATCGAGAGTATCTTGAGAAGTGGGAGGAGGAAGGGCGGAGACCCCTAGGAGTGTTGGGATATCAGAGGAATCAGAGTCGTTATCAGAGGAATCGAAAAGGTGAATTCAGAGCGAAATCTGAGTTCGCTTATTTGTTATATCATTATAAATGATTATTTTTGCGGCGTATGAAACTGATTGAGTTAAATATGGACAAGATTGTGGCCCTGTGCAAGAAGTACAAGGTCGCTAAACTGTGGGTGTTCGGCTCCGTACTCACTCCGCGTTTCAACAAGGACAGCGATGTGGATTTTTCAGTGAACTTTGATTCGGAAACCATCAGGCGCGAGGGTCTTGACTGGGCAGACATCTTCTTCGACTTCATGCACGAATTGGAAGACCTGTTCGGTCGACGCGTTGACCTTGTTTGCGATGATGCCGTAAAAAACAAGATCTTCCGTAAAGAACTCGACAACACAAAGCAATTGATCTATGGATGAATCCGTAAAGAAATATTTCGAGGATATGCTTCAGGCGATTTCTGAAATAGAAATGGCTGAGGACAGATTTGGGCGCCAATATGAAATTTTTGAAAATGACGTGATTTTCCGAAAATTCGTAGAGCGAAATATCGAAATTCTCGGAGAGGCCATGAATCGTATCCTGAAAATTGAACCGCAAATCGAAATAACTTCAGCACGTAAAATTGTTGACACACGGAATTATGTCATACATGCCTATGATTCACTGAAGCCCGATATTCTGTGGGCGATTGTGATAAATCATATACCAAGACTGAAAGCAGACATCTTACGGCTCACAATTACTGAATGAAAGCAGTCTACGGGGTTATATTACATTGCCAAATATTAATGTGGTTTAGAATTTGCGGGGTTCGCCTTTTTCGCCATTTTCGTTGATTTCTTCGAGTTTGTCAAGCGACCATTCTCCATCTGAATCCTTACTGAAGTAAGCCTTTGCCTGATAGACGGCCTCTTTGTCCGTTGGTCCGTACAACGCCTCACCAAAAGGTGTCATTTCGTAATAATATTGCAGAATGAACTCGGCGGATTCGTCGTCCTTATAGTCTTTTTCTGCCCCTGTATATACCCGCTGCATTAACTTCACCGTCACTGCATCACCCGTGTTAGCATTGAGGGCTTCAAACTCAAACCGGTGACCGGGATCCGATTTTTTCCAAGAAATTACGTAGTCTTTACCCTTTCTCGTGAGTTTCACATCGACACGCTTAAAGCCGAACTCATCCGGCACATCATTAATGACAGAGTATGTCAGCAATCCCTTTTTGGCGAAGGCTTCGTAACAATATAGACAACCCGCACAGGCATTCAGACGATGATTAAATTCGAATGTGTATTTATCACCGAGAATATTTACCAGGTTTCCGTCCTCATCCTTTAATTTCATCAGTATAAAGTTGTCCGGATTGAAACGGTGAATCTCCTCGTCCGTTTTATCTCGTTCAGAAACACGTATACCATCCACAATATGACTTGATTCCGGTGTCGCAGCATAATTCTCATTTATGCGCAGGAGCATGTATTCTGCCGTGACAAATCCTCTGGTTTCCTTTGCGATTTTCAATGCCTCGGAATCAGAGAGCTTGCCTGAGCATCCATACAGTGTCACTAAAACGAATAGGAATATAAATTTGCGCATGATATAAAGATTGTTAAGGTGATGATATTAGGAATAACAAAATTAAGATTTACAAATGATTCCACCAAATCTGGCCGGATATTTCAAGATTTTTTTCGGGGAATTCAGAGGGATTGCAGGGTTGGGAAACCAGAGGAATCAGAGTCGTTATCAGAGGAATCGAATATTGCAGAGTGGAAGTTTTGCTGTTTTTCGTGGTATAGTGGAAATTTCTGCAGTTTATGTAAATTCACCAAAGTATAACATGGATTTTTGCAATCAATGTATAATTTCCGTGGTATAACGGGGATTTTTGCAATTTATGCGGAGCTTCCGTGGTATAACGAGGATTTTTGCAGGTTGGTGGAGGTTTCGGGGAATGCCAGAGGAGCGCGAGATGCCCGGGATTCTCGAGGAACCCGAGGTTGGGGCGGGTCGGGAGGATTGGGAAGTGTTGGGAGGAATGGGGTATTGTTGCGAGGGGCCGAGGGGAATTATTTGGATATGACGGGGCGATTGATTAACTTTGCGTAGTGATTGGTATTTATAGTATCACATAACATTTTAGTCTTTGATGGAACATCCTGAAAATTCTTCTGAATATAACGGCCTGAGCGTGAATGCCGGCGTCAGCCAGCCACCTCAGGTTAATCCATATCTTGCGTCGCGTCCGCGACGCAAGCCCCTGCCTTCGGCCTCGGAACTGGTGGAGGGCATTCTGCGCGGCGACGTGACGATGCTGTCGCGTGCCGTAACGCTGGTCGAATCGCTGGCTCAGGCACACCAGGCGCTGGCCGCCGAGGTGATCGAGAAGTGCCTGCCGCACACGGGCAAGTCGCGCCGCATCGGCATCACCGGTGTTCCGGGTGCAGGCAAGTCGACTTCGATTGACGTTTTCGGCCTGCATGTACTGAAGGATCCGGACGCGAAACTCGCCGTCCTCGCCATCGACCCCTCGTCGGAGCGCACCAAAGGCTCGATTCTCGGCGACAAGACCCGCATGGAGCGCCTGTCGGTGCATCAGCGCGCATTCATACGCCCTTCCCCATCGGCGGGATCGCTGGGCGGCGTCGCCCGCAAGACCCGCGAGACCATCGTCCTGTGCGAGGCCGCGGGTTACAACAATATCTTCGTGGAGACCGTGGGCGTGGGACAGAGCGAGACCGCGGTCCACTCGATGGTGGACTTCTTCCTGCTGATACAACTGGCCGGAACGGGTGACGAACTACAGGGCATAAAGCGCGGCATCATGGAGATGGCCGACGGCATTGTCATCAACAAGGCCGACGGTGACAACATAGAGCGCGCCAACCTGGCCGCGGCACAGTTCCGCGCCGCGCTACACCTCTTCCCCACCCCGGACTCGGGCTGGCATCCGGAGGTGCTGACCTACTCGGGCTACTACGAAATAGACATCGACAAGGTGTTCGGCATGATCGACCGCTACTTCGACTTCGTGCACCGCAACGGCTACTTCGACCGCCGCCGCGCGGCCCAGTCGCGATACTGGATGTACGAGACCATCAACGAGCAGTTGCGCCACCGATTCTACGACAACCCCGAGGTGCAGGCGCTGCTCGGCGAGAACGAGCGCCTGGTGCTTGAGAACCGGCTGACTTCGTTCGAGGCTGCCGCCCGTGTGCTGGCGCTCGCGAAGTAATTTTTTCTCCTCATTAAAAATATGACATTATGAAACGCATACTATTATTTCTGCTGGCGCTCGCGCCTCTGTTCGCGATGGCGAAGGACAACAAGGACGTGCCCGTGGCAAAGATTTCGGAAAAGGTGTGGGACTTCGGCACCGTGAAGGAAAACGGAGGCCCAGTGTCGCACGAGTTCACCGTTACCAACACGGGCAAGGCCCCGCTGGTAATCATCTCGGCGACTGCAGCCTGCGGATGCACCAAGCCATCGTTCTCAGCCGAGCCAATCCGACCGGGCAAGAGCGGCAAGATAAAGGTGACCTATCTTCCGAAAGGACGCCCCGGCGAGTTTGCCAAAAACGTGAAGATACGCACCAACGCGCCGTCAGCCAAAAAGATAACAGTAAAGATAACCGGTACCGTCGTCCCATGACGTCCGGCACCGGAAAACTTACAAAAATCAATACACGCCCGAATTTCAGAAGGTCGCCACGAAGGTGAATCCACGGAATTCGGGCGTTATCATTGGCAGGAGGGCCGTTGACGTGGCCGAGGCGGCTGCCGCGCGCTCGCGTGCGACGCGACGGGCGGGATTTCCCCTGAACAGGTCGAGGAAGCCGTTGACAGGGTCGACGAGGAAGCCGACAATCTCGCCGAGTGCCGACGAGCCGAGCAGACGGTAGTCGTTGGCGACAAGATGGCGCTTGACATGGTAGAAGCCCTCGCCTATGGCAGAACCGATAAGGGGTGTGACGAAGAGGTCCTGGTAGGACGGGCGCTCCATGAAGGCCTCGATGCCATACTCCCAGCCGATGTTCGAGATTATCGAGCAATAGAGCAGCGACTGCCACGCGTTGAATCCGCAGGAGCGGGCAGACATGTAGTAAACCGCGCCGGCGTAAGGATGCAGGAGCCAGTTGAAATAGAATTTGTCGTGATCCCATTCGGGGCCTTTCTTTATGACATGCTCGTTCCACCGCTCAAACAGCGGAACCTCCTGAAGGGCTGCGCGGTTCCACGAGGTGGCGTCCTCGGGCAGGCACTCGAGTACAAGCAGCGTGCCTACGAAAGCGCCGGTGAGCAGACCGGTATTGGCCCACAGACGGCCCCAGTTCTTTGCCTGGCCGGTCATTGAGTACGGCAGTTCGTATATGCTCGGAATGCGTCCCCGAGAACTGAAAGGCTCGATTTTGCCCGAGAGACTTGTGTCCGGAACAGGAAGCGTATCAGGCAATTGTGTCGGAAGCAAGGGTATATCGAAGTCGAGAGGCTGCATCGCCGACGCATAGAGCGAGTCGACGTCCACGGCCCTCGCCTCGTGAGAGGCTACCGCGACACAGATCGCCAGAGTTGCGAATATGCAATGTGAGTGTCTCATAATGTGAATTAAGATAAAAAGTTGAAACCTTGCTTTGATATTAAAACAAATTCCGGACGTCCGTGTTCTGGCAAAAATCTCCTTGCCATGCGCCTTTAGGACGTATTTAAACCATTTTAAATAAATTTTTCGTACCTTTGCTCCATTATAAAACAGCCACTGATCAAAATGAATATTGCAATCGTTGGCGCCAGCGGCGCCGTGGGGCAGGAATTGCTCAAAGTTCTTGATGACACCAACTTCCCTGTCGACGGCCTGCGACTGTTCGGTTCGTCACGCTCGGCAGGCCGCAAGGTATCGTTCCGCGGCCGCGACATAAGCATCGAGGAACTCGATGAGAACTCCGACTTCGCAGGCACAGACATAGCGTTCGTCTCGGCAGGCGCAGAGACATCGCGCAAATACGCGCCGGTCATTACCGCGCACGGAACACTGATTATAGACAACTCGAGCGCCTTCCGCATGGATGCCGACGTTCCTCTCGTCGTACCCGAGGTAAACGGCGCAGACGCGCTCGACGCACCCCGCCGCATCATCTCCAACCCCAACTGCACGACCATACAGATGGTGATGACCCTCAAGCCCATCCATGACCTCAGTCCCATACGCCGCGTGCATGTGGCCACCTACCAGGCAGCCTCAGGCGCCGGAGCCTCGGCCATGGACGAACTCGTCGAGCAGCACCGCGCCCTGTGCGAGGGCCGAAAGCCCCGCGTCGAGAAATTCTCGCGCCAACTGGCCTACAACCTCATTCCGCAGATAGACGTGTTCACCGACAACGGCTACACCAAGGAGGAGATGAAGATGCACCGCGAGACCAAGAAGATAATGCATGCTCCCGGCCTGGAGGTCAGCGCCATGTGCGTGCGTGTCCCCGTGATGCGCGCCCACTCCGAGGCCCTGTGGGTAGAAACCGCCGAGCCGCTTACTCCCGCGCAGGTACGCGAGGCTTTCATGCACGCTCCCGGCATCGAGGTCGTGGACAACCCCGCCGAGTGCAGGTGGCCCACGCCAATGGACATCACCGGCGGCGATCCCGTGCTCGTGGGCCGCATACGCACTGACCTGAGCAATCCGAACGCGGTGACCTTCTGGTCCGTCTCCGACCAGATACGCAAAGGTGCGGCCCTCAACGCCATACAGATAGCGCTCTGGCTGGCACAGCATTAATCAAGCGCCAACAATCTCTCCCGCCTCTCTCGCCCAATTAATCCACATATGGCTCCATTAGTCACATCACCCGTATCCATATTCTTCATCGTGCTTGCCATCATCCTGGTGACGCCGATGGTGATGAACCGGCTGAAGATTCCGCACATCATCGGCATGATAGTCGCGGGCGTGATCATAGGGCCATACGGATTCAACATACTCGACCGCGACTCGTCGTTCGCCATCTTCGGCCAGGTGGGACTGCTCTACCTCATGTTCCTGGCCGGACTGGAGATAGACATGTACCACCTGAAACTCAACCTGAGGCGCGGACTCCTGTTCGGCGTGCTGACGCTGGTCATCCCGCTTGTTCTGGGTATTCTGACCTCCGTCTACCTCTTCCACCTCGACTGGCTGACCTCGCTGCTGCTGGGCGCGATGTACGCCTCGCACACCCTGATATCCTATCCCGTCGCGGCCCGCTTCGGAATCACCAAGGCTCCGGCCGTAATCATAGCTGTGGTCGGAACAATCATAGCCGTCATCGGCGCCCTGCTGGTCATCGCCCTTGTGGTCGACATCCACCAGTCGGGCCAGTTCTCGCCGACATCGCTGATGCGCCTGCTGCTGATGATGGTGCTCTACTGCGTGTTCATCATCATGGCATATCCGCGCCTGACACGCCGCTTCTTCAAGACCTACGGCGACAAGGTGTCGCAGTATGTCTACGTCATGGCCATGGTCTTCCTCGCCGCATGGCTCGCCCAGGCCATCGGCCTCGAGCCGGTGCTCGGCGCCTTCTTCGCCGGACTGGTGCTCAACCGCTACATCCCCACGTCCTCGCCGCTGATGGGCTCGATCGAGTTCGTGGGCAACGCTCTGTTCATACCCTACTTCCTGATTTCGGTAGGCATGATGATTGACCTGCGCACGGTTTTCGAGAGCGACACGCTCATCACCACACTCATCATGCTCGCCGTAGCCCTGGCCAGCAAATGGCTGCCGGCCTTCATCACCGGCAAGGCATACGACATGGGCCGTGCCGGCGTCAGCGTGCTGTTCGGCCTCACCACGGCGCACACGGCGGTTGCCCTCGCCGTCGTCACACTTGGCTACACCATGGGGATGCTCGACCAGAAGATGCTGAACGCCACGGTGCTTATCATCCTCATCACCTGCACACTCGCACCCATCCTGACATCGGCCGGAGCGCCTAAACTCAAGATCGACATGCTCGACCGCGACGAGAACCGCGAGAGCCGCGCCATACGCGCGACACGTGTCAACAACTCGCTCATTCCAGTGGCCACACCGGAGTCGGCGGCCGACCTTGTCGAGATGGCCCTGCTGATGCGCTCCGAGGTTGGACGCCACGCGTTCTACGCCCTGCATGTGCGCAACGACAACTCGCGGGCATCTCGCCTGCTCGCCGAGGAAACCCTGAAAATAGCCAAGGAAGTGGCCTCTTCGGCAGACATACGCCTCACCACGCTCGACCGCTACGACCTGAACACCGTCACCGGCGTCCTGAACGTCATCGAGGAACGCGACATCACCGAGGTCTTCCTCGGACTTCACCGCCGCCAGACCGTCATCGACTCGTTCTTCGGAGCCAAGGTCGAGGCACTTCTCCGCGCCACCAACCGCATGATTATCATCACGCGGCTCATGATTCCCGTAAGCACCGTCACACGCATCGTTGTCTACGCACCGCCGAAGGCCGAATACGAGACGGGCTTCTCGCGGTGGGTACGCGCCCTGGCGCGACTCACCCGCCAGGTCGGCTGCCGCATCATATTCTGCACACCACGCGACATGCAGCCCCTGATACGGAGCGTCATATATCAGGAAAACTACGGCATCCGATGCGAGTTCCGCGAGGTCGAGGACTGGGACGACTTCATAGTCGCCAGTTCGCACATCCGCCCCGATGACCTTCTGTGCATGATCGGCGCCCGAGTCAACTCAGTGTCCTACGGACAGGTCATGAGCGAGATGCCCTCGTATCTCCAGCGCTACTTCGCCGCCCACAACCTAGTCTTCATCTATCCCGAGCAGTTCGGCGAGGCGCATGCCGTCACCACCTTCGTCGACCCGATGGCCGGCGACATCTCATCCGCACCCTCGCCGCTATGGACCAAACTCCGCGCCTTCCTCCGCCGCCTCCGCCACTGATGCCGCCCGACGGAAGAAAACACTATTAATCTGCTCCGTTTTATATTTGGTAAATCAAATAATTCCTTACAAATTTGGACTAAACAAAATTTAGTCGTAACTTCGCGAAACAAAATAGTCAACATATGGTTTACAAGATAACAAGCCTCTCAGGCGTCCGAAAGGAGCATACTTGAGGGGCGTTCTTTATTTATTAGGTATCATTGTAATACTATATAATCCTTAAAACCTTAAATTGTGCATGATGGAATTTGTGAAAGTATTGAGACGATGGGTTCTGCGGGCTGTGGCTGTTGTCGGTCTGTTATTGCTGTCGACGGATTGTCTTGCGCGGGAAAATTGCTGTAAATCCTGTGACGATCAACTGACTGTCAGGATTGCGGCAAACCATGCCGATATCAATAAGACAATGCCCGTATATGAGTTTGAAGATGACGCAGCGGGCGAATTCCTTACTGATTTTCTGACCTCAATCACAGAACTTCCGTACAAGGGTTCGGTGATACTGATAAAGAACACGGACGATACGGATGTGGTGAAGTTCGTTGACCGCATAAAATATGATGTTGAGTTATACGATATGGTCTTGCCCGAAAACTGTGTTTTCCTTAGACAGACCGGGTGGACAGAAGACTACGTAAAACAATGCGAAGGCATAGTGATACTGCCCAACAGGTATTACGGACTTATTTTTTCAGACAGTAAGGAATGGCTTGACAAACTCCATCTAAAGAAAGCCGACAAGACCATGACCGTATATTACGGTGAATCGAACAAGAAAAAGGGAGTGGAATACCTGGATGACATGCTGATATGCTATGACATCTGGGCTGTCCTGGACATTTTGCCGAATGGCAAAGTCGACCCGCTGATGATTTATAATAATACGATGTCTGTTCAGAACGATGCGAAAATGAGCGGTAGATTCGACTGGATCGAGGATTTTTACAAAAGACATAATCTTCCGGCAGGATGTGGTTACTATAGCCAGCCGGTTCTGGACCCGGGATATCGGGAAACGCCGCCGACAGTTACTCCTCCCGCCGAGATAAAAGCGGTCAAATTATAGGGCAGCGTTTTCGAAATAATTATAAAAAAGGGGCGGAGGGGCGGTGGTTTCCGCTTTTTTTGCTACCTTTGGGGACACGCCAAGAACCATATTTGTCTATCGAAAACGTAAAAACCTGCCAACCATGAAAGTACCTCTCGAACACCGCTATTGCGTGATAATGTGCGGCGGCATCGGCAGCCGCTTCTGGCCCTACAGCCGTCAGGAACGCCCCAAACAGTTCATTGACTTTTTCGGCACGGGACGATCGCTGCTGCAGATGACCTACGACCGTCTTCTGCCCCTGGTTCCAAAAGAAAACGTGATAGTCGTGACCAACAGCCAGTATGCTCCGCTCGTGCGCGAGCAGTTGCCCGATGTGTCCGACGCGAACATCCTGCTTGAGCCGGCACGCCGCAACACGGCGCCGTGCATCGCGTGGGCAGCCTACCACATAGCCGCCAAGGACCCCGACGCCGTAATGGTGGTGGCGCCGAGCGACCACCTCATAACCCGCGAGTCGGTATTCATCTCCGCGCTCGACAAGGCCTTCGACTTTGCCGCCGGCCACAACGCCCTGCTCACTCTCGGCATAAAGCCCACGCGCCCCGAGACAGGATACGGCTACATACAGATAGGCGAGCCAGCCGAGCCTGGCAGTGAGATTCTCCGCGTCAAGACCTTCACCGAGAAGCCCGACCGCGACCTCGCAAAGGTGTTCGTCGACTCCGGGGAGTTTTTCTGGAACTCGGGAATATTCGTATGGCGCGCCTCGACACTCATCAAGGCCATGCACGACCACGCTCCCGAGATCGCCAACATCTTCGACCGCGGGGCCGCTGTTTTCGGAACAACGGCCGAGACATCATTCATCAGCGAGAATTTCGCATCATCGCCAGCCATATCGATAGACTACGCCGTGATGGAGAAGTCGCCCGACGTCTATGTGGAATGTGTAGACCCGGGATGGAACGACCTCGGCACATGGAGCGCGCTCTATGACATATCGCCCAAGAACTCGCAGTCGAACGTCGCCCAGAACTGCGCCGTCCTCGCCTACGAGTCGAAGGGCAACATCTTCGCCGTCGAAGGCGAGAAACTCGTGGTTGTACAGGGACTCGAGGACTACATAATCGCCGACTCGGGCGACGTGCTTCTGATCTGCCCCAAGAGCGAGGAACAGCGTATCAAACTCTTCGTCAACGACGCCAAAATGGCTTTCGGCGACAAGTATCTCTAACCGGGACAGCCCGCATCCATGCCACACAAGCCTCTGCACGCAATCATCCTCGGCGCACTGCTCATCGTGCTGTCGGCAACGTTCGCAAACGCTGCCGACAGCACTGAATATATACAGCGTCTCGAGCGCCGCGCGGCACGTGCCATCGCCGACGGAGAATGGCCCTCGGCGAATGCCATATTCACACGCCTGATCGAGATGCGCCCGGACCGGGCCGACAACTATGCCGGAGCCATGACAACGTCGGTGATTAGCGGCGACACGGCAATAGCCGTCTCGCTGACGGAATACGCCCTCGGCAACCTGATCCCCGCCGACTCGCTGTTCGACGCAGTGAGCCACAGGGCGTTCGCCATGGGCTACCCGCGCATCTACCCCCAGTTGCTCGGCAAAATCAAGGACGCCTACCCCTATCTAGGGCGTATCGTCGACCGCCGCCTGCTCGACTACTACATATTCCGCAACAACGGGTCGGAGATCGTGCGCTACGCCGAGGTGATGCTCGAGGGACTCCCAGATGACACCGGCTACCTGCGCATGCTGGCGCGCGGATACATGCTCACGGGTCGCACACGTGAGGCTGCCGACGCATGGCGCCGTGTCCTCGCTCTGCATCCCGACGAGTACCAGACCCTGCTCGACCTGGGCAACTGCCTTCTCGCCGAAGGCGACAGGGACGGGGCGCTCCCGCTGCTCAGGCACGCCTATGAACTGAGGCCGACACCTTACTTAAATACATTGCTGCAAGAAAATTTTTCACTACCTTTGCACCCCGGAAAGACGCGCTGACCACGCGCGCCTCATTTCACGGAGCAAAGACTATGAAGATTGTCACATTCATCCGAAACTGGATTCTGATATTCGCGATACTCGCCGGCATTGGCGGGTATTTCCTTTATGCGGCCATTCCGGCCCTCGACGGCACGCACGAGACGGCCATGAGCGTGATATCGCTGCTCCAGCCGCTGCTGATTTTCGCCATGCTCTTCCTCACGTTCTGCAAGGTCGACGCCCGCGACCTGAGGCTTACGCGCTGGCACGCCTGGCTCATAGCCATCCAGGCCGGACTTTTCCTCGCTATCGGCGCGGTAGTGATGATGCTTCCGTCAAGCGGACTGCGCATCATCCTCGAGGGCGCCATGATATGCTTCATCTGTCCGGTGGCCACGGCATCGGCGGTAATCACGCGCAAACTCGGAGGCTCGGCCTCGTCCATAACCACCTACACCATCCTTATTAATCTCGTTGTCGCCCTGCTCATCCCGGCGGTGCTTCCCTTTGTCCATCCGTCGGCCTCGATGACCGCGTTCAAGGCCTCGATGCTGATCCTGTCGAAAGTCATGCCGCTGCTGCTGGCTCCTCTGCTGCTGGCCTTCGCCATCAAGCGCTTCGCGCCGCGGCTCTGCGACATGCTCACCTCGTGCAAGGACCTTGCCTTCTATCTGTGGGTCGTGGCGCTGACCCTGGCCACCGCCGTCACCACGCGAATCATCGTACACAGCGACGTCGAACTGTACGTGGCGCTATGGCTTGTGGCCGTCACCCTCGTGTCATGTCTCGCCCAGTTCCTCCTGGGATGGAAGATCGGCGACCGCTACGGCGACCGCATCACCGCCGGCCAGGCCCTCGGCCAGAAAAACACGGTCCTCGCAATCTGGATGGGCTACACTTTCTTCACGCCGATTACGGCGGTGACGGGCGGTTTCTATTCGATTTTTCACAATCTCATAAACTCATGGCAACTGGCGCGCGCACGCCATGACAGCGAGAAAAATCAAAATCCCTCATAGAACCAATTCCAATCGCGGAGCGTTAAAATAGTTGCAACACATCAACTATTCCTTTCTAACGCTCACATGGGAAAACACACGTTCCAACGCATCATACCGGCGGCTCTCTGCACGCTATGGGCCGCTTCCGTCCTTGCCGGCGTCCCGGACGCAGCATGCGCCGACACGGACTCACTGCCTGACATCCGCGTCACAGGCGACACGCTGCCTGTGCCTTCATGGAAATATGTCTCGGACCACGCGCCCACGATGCCCGACGCCGACCCGTGGTGGCGGCAGTTCAACGACCCCCTGCTCGACGAACTCATCGCCACGGCGTGCGACGGCAACTATGACCTGTCGCTGGCCATGCGCCGCATGGAACTGTCACGCCTGCAGATGAAGCAGGCCGAGTCGGCATGGTATCCTACAGTCAGCGCCCAGGCGGGATGGACCAAGACTCGCACCTCGGCCCGCGAGATGACCGGAGGGCGCCCGGTGACCGACGATTTCTTCTCGCTGGGACTGTCCGCGTCATGGGAGATAGACGTCTTCGGCCGCATCCGAGACAACGTGCAGAGCATGAAGAAGTCGTGGCAGGCCTCGCAGGAGGACTACACCTCGGCCCAGATATCGCTCTGCGCCCAACTCTCGTCGGAATATGTCACACTGCGCGCCTATCAGGCCCAACTCGAGGTCGCTCGCCGACTCAGCGCCGAGGAGGACTCGGTGCTCGACATAGCCGTGACACGCCACGAGTGCGCCCTGGCCTCGGGACTCGATGTCTCGCAGGCACGCACCGTCCTCTATTCCACACAGGCCGCCGTGCCGGCACTCGAGACCTCGGTGGCCACGACCATAAACGCCATTCTGCTGCTGCTTGGCTCGGAGGCCGACACGCAGAGGTGGACGGCACGTCTGGCCGAGCCGGCACCGATACCGATGTTCTCGGGACTCGTCTCCGCCGACATTCCCCTCGACCTTCTGCGACGCCGTCCTGACGTGGCCGCCTCGGAGTACCGTGTCGCCGCACTCGCCGCCGCGACCGGTGTCGCACGCAAGGACTTCCTGCCGACGCTCGCAATCAACGCCTCGGTCGGAACCTCCGCACACAACGCGGGCGACCTGTTCTCGAAGGACTCGTTCACCTACACCATAGCCCCTACCCTGACGTGGACCGTGTTCTCGGGTTTCTCGCGCAAGTACGCCCTCGCCGAGGCCAAGGTCCAGACCATGGAGGCCATCGACAGTTACAACTACACGCTGCAGAGCGCCGTCTCCGAGGTGAACAACGCCATCACCACCTACCGCAACGCGCTGCGCCGCACCGGGATGCTGAACAACGTCCTCGCCGAGAGCCGCAAGAGTTTCGACTACTCGCTCGACCAGTACCGCCAAGGCCTCTCGGGTTTCCTCAACCTGCTCAACTCGCAGATTGACCTCCTCAACTACAACAACTCACTGATACAGGAGCAGATGAGCGCCCAACTCGCCGTCATCTCGCTCTACCGCGCACTCGGCGGCGGCTGGGAATAAAGCGACACGATACATGAACATACCGACATAAGAACACATATATCTTTCCATCATGAAAGTCCAGATTATAATCCTCAGTTCCGTCCTCGTCCTCACGGCCTGCCACAAGAAGGACCCCCGGACCTCCGACGAGCCAATCCCGGTCCAGGTCACGGCCGCGGTCACCGATTCGGTGACCCTGCACACGCAGTATCCCGGCACCCTCTATGCCAACAAGGCCGTCGACGTGGTGTGCCGCGTCAACGGCCAGTTGCAGAAAGTCCTGTACAAGGAAGGCTCGTATGTCAGGGCCGGCCAGCCCCTGTTCATCATGGAGTCGACCACATACGCCAACGCCGTCAGCGAGGCTAAGGCCGCGCTCGCCAACGCACAGAGCGCGTACGCCTACGCCTCGCGCAACTACGCGGCCATGCAGAAGGCCCTCGAGAAGGACGCCGTGGCCGAGATGGAGGTACTGCAGGCGAAAAGCGCGATGGAAGAGTCACAGGCACAGATACGCTCGGCGCGCGCCCGGCTGTCCGACGCCTCGACCATGCTTGGCTACTGCACGGTGCGCGCGCCTTTCTCGGGATATGTCTCAGCCTCGAAATTCGACCCGGGAGCATACATCGGCGGACAGGCCGAGCCCGTCACCATGTGCAGCATGTATGACAACACCTCGATGCAGATTCACTTCTCGGTCGAGGACGAGCAGGGCCTCGCCTCGGTCGCCGACAGCGCCGCAAGCCGATATGGCCTCGACCTGAAGCACATCCCGGTGACTTTCCAGACACCGCTCGGACACCCATACACGGCATCGCTCGACTACGTGGCCCCCGACATTGACGCCGGAACGGGAACTATGCTCCTGAAAGCAAGCATCGAGAATCCCGCGGGCGAACTCAAGCAGGGCATGTTCTGCACAATCTCGCTGCCATATCGGACTCTGCCCAAGGCCGTTCTGGTCAGGGACGCCTCGATATCCACCGACCAGCGAGGCAAGTTCCTCTATGTCGTCAACGATTCCGACAAGGTAGTCTATACCCCGGTGACCGTAAGCGAACTCTTCCACGACTCCCTTCGTGTCGTGACCTCAGGCATACGGCCCGGCCAGCGTTATGTCACCTCGGCCATACTCAAGGTGCGCGACGGCATGACTGTCAAACCCATGTGAAACTAAAATCCTACTGCCGTGTTTTCGAAATTCTTCATACAGAGGCCTATCTTCGCCATCGTCATCGCCATCATCATGGTCATGGGCGGCGTGCTGTGCTTCAGACTGCTGCCCATCGCGCAATACCCCAACATCTCGCCGCCCACGGTGATGGTATCCGCCCAGTACCCCGGCGCCGACGCGACGACCGTGGCCAACACCGTGGGCGCTCCGCTCGAGCAGCAGATCAACGGCGTGGACAACATGATGTACATGTCGTCGCAGTCGTCCGACGGCCAGTACATGCTCACCATCACCTTCGAGGTCGGCACCGACGTCGACCAGGCCGCCATCAAGGTACAGAACCGCGTCAGCCAGGTCCAGTCAACCCTGCCCTCGCCCGTAATCGAGAACGGCGTGACAGTACAGAAGCGCTCGTCGAACATGCTGCTGTTCCTCGCCCTCGAGGCCGACACGGCCATGCACTATGACGCTCTCTACCTGACCAACTACGCCCAGCTGCACATCAACGAGGCACTCTCGCGCGTAGAGGGCGTCGGCGAGGTCCAGGCTTTCGGCGGAGGCGACTACAGCATGCGCGTGTGGCTCGACCCGCAGAAGATGTATGCCCGCGGACTTACGCCGGCCGACATTCGCGAGGCCATCGAGAGCCAGAACATCGACGTCTCTGCCGGTGACGTAGGCGCTGACCCCGGCTCCGACTCCGAGTTCCAGTACACGCTGACGTCAAAGGGCATGCTGCAGTCGGCAAAGGAGTTCGGCGACATCATAATCAAGACCGACGCCGACGGCGGAATCCTCCACCTGCGCGACATCGCCCGAGTCGAACTTGGCTCGGACAGTTACTCCAACATCGCGCGCGTCAACGGCGTGCAGACAGCGCTCATCGCCGTCTCACAGAACTCGGACGCCAACGCCGTGTCGACGGCCAACGGTGTCATCGCCGAACTCGAGCGGCTCAAGCCCTACTTCCCGGCAGGCGTGGACTACCGCATCATCCAGAACACGACAGACTTCATCAACGCATCCATCGACGACCTGGCCCAGACTTTCGTCGAGACCACGCTGATCGTGATGATTGTCATCCTCCTGTTCCTGCAGAGCTGGCGCGCGACCATCATCCCCATGCTCACGATCCCCGTGTCGCTCATCACGACCTTCGCGGTCATGTACATCATGGGGTTCAGCCTCAACACGCTGACGCTGTTCGGTCTCGTGCTCGCCATCGCCATAGTGGTGGATGACGCCATAGTGGTGGTCGAGGACGTGTCGCGCCTGCTGGCGACAGGCAAGTACACGTCACGCGAGGCGGCCATCCAGGCCATGAAGGAACTCACGGGCCCCATCGTCGGCGAGGTCCTCGTGCTCCTGTCGGTATTCATCCCCACGGCCTTCATCTCGGGAATGACAGGCGAACTCTACAAGCAGTTCGCGCTGACCATCGCTGTCTCGACGGCCTTCTCGGGCTTCAACGCCCTGACCTTCACGCCGGCCATGTGCGCGCTGTTCATGCGTCCGCCCAAGCCGTCGAAGTTCGTCGTCTACAAGGCCTTCAACAAAGGCTTCGGCGCGACCCTCGCCCTGTACATGCGCATCGTGGGTACCTTCCTACGCAAGCCCCGCGTGGCCATCGCCGCCTACCTCGTCATCGTGGCCCTGGCTTTCTGGGCCTTCATCAAGACCCCCACGACATATATTCCCGAGGAGGACATGGGCTACTTCATGACCAACATCCAGCTGCCGGTCGACGCGTCGCTCGAACGCACGGACGCCATATCGGCCGAGGTCGCCAGGGCCATAGGCAAGGTGGACGGCGTGCGCGACGTAATGACCGTGGCCGGCTACTCGTTCATGGGTGGCTCCGGCTCGAACATGGGCGGCTGCTTCGTGATTCTCGAGCCATGGGCCAAGCGCAAGGCCAAGTCGCTCCAGATTAACGAAATCATCGGAAAGGTAAACGAGATCACCGCCCGCTATCAGGAACCGGTAATCTTCTCGCTCAACCCGCCGGCCATCCCCGGCCTTGGCATGACCTCGGGACTTCAGATGCAGATTCTCGACATCAACGCCCTGGGCCCGCAGGGACTAATGGAGGCTATAGACGACATCCGCGCCGGGGCGGCAAAGGACCCGAACATCAAGGAGGTCACCTCGCTCTACGAGGGCCTCGTGCCGCAGTACCTGCTTAAGGTAGACCGCGACCGCGCGAAACTGATGGGCATACCCATCGAGAACATATACAACGCCATATCGTCGTATGTCGGCGGCTCGTTCGTCAACGAGTTCGAGGACTTCAACCGCATGTACCAGGTCACGCTCGGCGGCATGGCCAAGGGCCGCAACCATCCCGAGGACGTGCTTCAACTCGCCGTAGCCAACTCCAAGGGCGAGATGGTGCCCTTCTCGTCGTTCGCCAGCATACAGGAAATCGAGGGAGCCCCGCAGGTCGACCGCTACAACATGTACACCACGGCTCAGATCACGGCCACTCCGGCCGACGGCGTCTCAACCTCGGAGGCCATAGCCTCGATGGAGAAGATACTCGGCGAGCAACTTGGCAACAACTACTCGTACGCATGGACCGGCGAGGCCATGCAGGAGACACAGTCGGGAGCGACCATCACCACCGTCCTGCTGTTCGCGGTCATCATGACCCTGCTCGTCCTGGCCGCGCAGTACGGCTCGCTGACCGACCCAGTCGCCGTGGTCATCGCCATGCCCACGGCCATCCTCGGCGCCGTCATCGGCTGCTTCTTTATGGGCGAGGCCGTCAGCATCTACACCCAGATCGGCATCATCCTCCTTCTGGGCCTCTCGGCCAAGAACGCCATCCTCATCGTGGAATACGCCATGGACTACCGCCGCGGCGGCATGCCCATACGTCAGGCCGCCGCGGACGCTGGCCGTGTCCGCTTCCGGCCCATCATGATGACGGCACTGGCCTTCGTGTTCGGCGTTATGCCCATGCTATTCGCAAGCGGCGCGGGCGCCGCCTCGCAGAAAGCCCTCGGCGCCGCCGTAGTATTCGGCATGCTCATCAACGCCGTAGTCGGCACCCTCTTCGTTCCCAACTTCTGGGAACTCCTGCAGCGTTTCGGCGAGAAACACCTCGCCGGCTTCTTCAACGCCTCCTCCGGCCAAACCGCCCAATCCACCCCGACGCAGGCGCCATCCGCGGAACAGCCATCGCAATCCGGCCACCCTTCGCAAGCAGAAACGACACCTACTTCGGAACAGACCCCAAAATCCGAATAACAAGCATCTTAACGATAGGCTGCATCTCCAAGGGGCCGCGCCGTAAACACAATGAAGTGACCCCAAAAAGTTGGACAGATTATTAACTATCTTGATTGAGAAAGAGT
>ERZ1106943.1978-NODE-1978-length-18734-cov-2.201456_pt1 | contig 18734 bp, 19 predicted proteins | sample MGYA00403671_ERZ1106943 | MGnify/ENA primary metagenome ERZ1106943 (study PRJEB35170, sample SAMEA104062427) | human gut metagenome | biome: human gut; feature: human-associated habitat; material: faeces | place: Denmark | collected 2012-06-14 ...
GTGGCCGCCGCTGCAGCCGGCGTGAAGATCGTCAAGCACGGCAACCGCGCTGCATCCTCGAAGTGCGGTGCCGCCGATGTGCTCGAAGACCTCGGCCTGCCGCTGGATTTCCCGCTGCCGGATCAGCAGGCGCTCCTTCTGCTCTTGCTGCGCCTGCAGCAGCTGGCTGTGCAGGAAGGCCTCCTGCTCGGCTAGGGACTTGACCTCGGCTTGGGCGGCCATAAGCTCGCCAATCTCGGCCTCCAGCTGGGGGATGGCACCGGTGCGGTTATACTTGCGCTGATGCAGCTGCTTTTTCAGGCGGTTTTCTGCCTGTAAAAAGGAGACCTTTTCCTCACCGGTGGATATGAGAGCGTTGATGCGCCGCTCCAGGTCGGCATCGGCATTAATGGCCATGCTGCCGGAGGGAATAAAGGCGCACCGCTGATACACCGATTGCGGTACACCCAGGAGAGCCTCACCGCAATGGGCGGCATCCAGATCAGGGACAGGGGTGTCCGTCCCGGCATAGGTGCAGGAAAAAACGCCCATGGGCGCGTCGGCGCGCTGGGTCCGGCGGCTGAGAGTCAGCTCCTTGTCCCCCGCCGACAGCTCCAGCTTGCCCTGCATAAGGCTGCCGCTCCAGGGCTGAAAACGGTTCTTGTCGGCCAAATCGCCCCGCTGACGGGTGTTGAGCCCATAGAACATGGCCAGCAGAAATCGGCACCAGGTGGACTTGCCGCCCTCGTTAGGGGCGCAGATCACATTCAGCCCTGGCTGCAGGTCCAGCCGGGCTTGGTCCAGTTTTCCGTATGTGGCGTTGGCGTGCAAGAGCTGCAAAACGGTACACCTCCGTGGTAGTATAATTATAATATGGTATTATAACACAGGCGTCGGGGAATGTCATCTTGCGATGGAAGAAAAAACTGCAAAAAACGAAATGGCAAATCAAAGGAATTTATTTAAAGTGTTTATTGATGAAACAAATGAAGATACAGTTTGTGAATTCTTTAGAGAGTTCGTAGAAAGATTTAACGTACGGGCAACAGATACGCATAAAGATGAATATGTTATTTTTAGAGATTGATTTGCATTGTAAGTGGGATGTACAAAAAAATACACATTGTATGTTGTATAATAATAAATAATTAAAGAATAAAATTTGAAAGGTGATTTTTATGTATACAATACCGCCAAAGAAAATGGTTATTATAAATATTCTTGATATTCTGAAAAAGTATTCGGATATGGATCATCGTCTTACGCAAGCGCAGATAATTGAGATATTAAAAAAAGAATATTACATGGATGTTGACAGAAGAACTGTAAAAAGGAATTTGATGAATCTTTTAGATTTTGATTTTGGTATTGATTATACGGAAATTATAAAAAAGAATGAAAAGGGTGAAGAAATACCTATTTGTACGGATTGGTACATAACAAGAGAATTTGATGATTCTGAAATTCGACTTTTAATTGACAGCGTATTGTTTTCAAAAACAATTCCGCAAAAGCAATGTAAAAAACTTATTGATAAATTAAAAGGATTATCAAATATTTATTTTGAGAAAAAAGTTAATCATATATGCAGTTTGCCGGAAATTCGTCCGGAAAACAAGGAGCTGTTTTATACGATTGATGTTCTTGACGAGGCAATTTCAAAAGGTAAAAAGGTGTCGTTTATATATAATTCATATGGCACGGACAAAAAACTACATCCAAAACGTGAGCGTGAATATGTCATAAATCCGTATCAAATGGTGGCGACGAATGGAAGATATTATTTGATATGCAATTATGATAAGTACGATACTTTATCAAATTATCGCATTGATAGAATAACCGGAATAAAAATGATGAATGAAAAAAGAAAATCGATTAAGGAACTTAAAGAGGGTGAAATTAATCTTCCGAAACATATGGCAGAACATCTGTATATGTTTGCCGGTGAAAGCATACGAGTAAAGTTTAAAGCGAAAAATTATATTATTGACCAAATTATAGATTGGTTTGGATTTGGACCGAAAATAACGAAACAAGATGAGGATACGTGTATGGTAGAAGTGGAAGTCAATGAGGAGGCATTTTTTCACTGGGCAATGCAATACGGTTTGCATATCGAGGTGTTAGAGCCGACATCAATGCGCGAGCGGATAATGAGTGCAATAAAAGAATTAAACGATAAATATGTTACTCATTAAGGATAACAGAAGAATAGTGATTAAAGGTTAAGGGGTGAGGTAAATGTCGGAATATAAATCAAGAATAAACATACAAGTAAAAAATGTTTCTGATTGGGAAAAGTTATTTGACATAAAGATGAAAGAAGAATGGGGACTTGGAGAAGATGCAAAAAAAGTTTTCAAAGTGCCGTATTCAAAAAAACAAACAGAATTTATAAAAGCAGAAGAGTGGTCTGTGGATTCTAAAAACTTGGAAGACTTAGTTAAAACTCTTGTCAAAACAATGGGCTATGAAAATTGTGCTGTTGTAGCTGATACAACGGAATGTAGTGGGATTGAGCAAAAGTGTGATTCGGTTGTGGCAATAGGTCGCCAATATATTATTCGCATATCTTATCCGAACGGTAATACGCTGAAAAGAGTAAATGTTTTCAATATTTACAACTATTTAAAAATCATAGATATTCATCTAAGCATAAAGGATATTGAATTTTTACGACAAATCTCCGAAAAATTTGCTTATGGTGACAATAATCAAACAGTTATTGTTATACCAAATGGCAGAATAATGATAAGACCGGAAGAATTTACGGGTAACTTTTTGTTGGAAAGTGTTACTATTCCTGAAAGTGTAAAACATATTGGAGAACATGCTTTTGCAAATTGTAAAAACTTAAGTGAAGTAATAATTTCCGATAATGTATTTAATATTGATTGCGGTGCATTTAGTAACTGTGAGAGTTTGGGAGAAATTTTTATTCCAAACAGTGTAACAAATATCGGAGCGGATGCTTTTTATGGTTGCAAAAATTTGAATAAAATAAATATTTCAAATAAGGTCGTAATCCTTGAAAAAGGTGTATTTGGCGGATGTGAAAATTTAAACGAAATAACTATTCCGTATGGCATGATAAATATTGGTGACGGTGCATTTGAGGAATGTAAAAGTTTAAGAGAAGTAAGTATTCCGGATAATGTAGCAAGCATTGGGGATTATGCTTTTTGGAATTGTCAAAGCTTAAACCAAATAACTGTTTGGTCAAATGTAACAAGCATTGGCTATTCTGCGTTTGATGGTTGCAAAAATCTTACGATAAGAGCATTCAAAGGCAGTTATGTAAAGCGATATGCGTTGGAAAATGAAATACCGTTTGAAGAAATATAATGTTCAGATTGTAGACAAAATCAAGGAGTGAGACAAATGCCGGAATATAAATCAAGAATAAATATAAAAATAGAAAAAATTTGTGATTGGGATAAGTTGCTCGATATTAAAATAAAAGAAGAATGGAAACTGGACAAGAGTGCAGAGGATATTTTTAGGGAAGCGTATTACAGAGGCGGATTTATAAAAGCAGGTGACTGGTCTGTTGACCCTGAAAGTTTGGAAGATATGGTTGAATATTTTGCAAAAACAATAGGACATGAAAATTGTGTTATTATGGCTGATGTGTTAGAACAAAATGCAGAGAATCCGTCTTGTAATTCTTTTTTAGCATTAGGTAATCAAAATATCGTTTGCGTATCTTATTTGAATTGTGATAAATTGAATGGAACAAATATCTTTGATATTTACGAATATTTAAAACAAATAGATTTTGAACTGAGTCCAATGGATAGTTATTATTTAAAACAATATTCTGAAGATTTTATTTATTTCGATACAAATGGAATAGAAGTTGTTATCCCGAAAGGAAGAAATGAGATAATAGCACAAGAATTTGCAGGGGATATTTCAGTGGAAAGAGTTGTTATTCCTGACGGCGTAATAAGTATAGGTGAACGTGCGTTTGAAGATTGCCCGATGCTTAATGAAGTAGTTATTCCGAATAGCGTAACAAGTATAGGTGAACATGCGTTTGACGGTTGCAGATATATTAGTATAAGGGTACATAAAGGTAGTTATGCGGAAGAATATGCAAAAGAAAATAAAATACATAGTATGGGATTTAAAGAAGATTACAATTAAAATACGCATTTCCGATAAACTGTTTGAAAAATTACAGCACACGTTAGCGAGATAAAATGTGACTAAACAAAGACAAGCTGATAAAGCTTGTCTTTATTTATTGATATATTAGATTACAATATATCATTTTATTTTGTGTATGACTTTCTGAGCATTTAAACAAATCAATAGGGGAGAAAATCAATAGCCATATCCCTAATGCCGTTCCTACGGCAGAGGGAGCGATTGAGATAGCGATTGCGGAAACGCCTTTTACAATTCACGGAAGTAAAAGCCTTGTTTTAGGTTATGGTAAAATCGGAAAAATATTATCAAAGGATTTATATGCCCTGGGTGCTCAAACATATGTGGAGGCACGAAAATATGCCGATCTTGCTATGATTGAGGGACATGGATATGAGCCGTTGCCGCTTGACAACTTAAAAGACCACATACACGAATTTGATATAATTTTCAACACCATACCTTCACTGATTTTGGACGATGAAATTTTAGCAAAAGTAAAAAAAGACGCTCTTATTATCGACCTTGCCTCCAAACCCGGGGGGATTGATTTTGATGCCGCAAAATCATACGGCTTAAAAGTAATTTGGGCATTGTCGTTACCGGGTAAAATTGCTCCCGTTTCGTCCGGAGCAATTATCAAAGACACGATTATGAATATTATCAAAGAATTGGGGGTGTAATAAATGGATTGGGAAAATAAAACCATTGGTTTTGCAATGTGCGGTTCATTCTGCACTTTCAAAAAAGCAATGGGGGTACTTGAAAAGCTCACGCAAACCGGTGCGAATGTTATACCTATTATGAGTGAGATGTCTTACAACACCGACACGCGATTTGGCAAAGCAGAAGATTTTCGTACCAACATAACAAATCTAACCGGCAACAACATTATATGCTGTGTTAAAGACGCAGAGCCGATTGGACCGAAAAACTTACTCGACCTACTTGTCGTACTGCCATGCACGGGCAACACTCTTGCAAAAATTGCAAACGGAATTGCCGACACATCTGTTACCATGGCAGTAAAAGCGCATTTAAGAAATCAAAAGCCTGTACTTTTAGCCGTATCCACCAATGACGGACTCGGTACTGCCGCTAAAAATATAGGAACACTTCTAAACTGCAAAAATCTATATTTTCTGCCTTTCTCACAAGATGACTACATAAAAAAGCCGAACTCACTTGTAGCCGACTTTGAAAAATTACCCGACGCGGCAATCGCCGCCTTTGAGGGCAGACAGCTCCAGCCTGTGCTGGGCTTTTAATATAGATTCCGTATGACAAAAAATACCGACTTCTGTTTGAAGTCGGTATTTTAAATTAATCAATTTCTTTGATTTTTGCAATCAAATCCGTATACAGTCTTTCAACTGCATTATACAATTCGTCACAATTATCAATGACTCTGTTTCTGAGTTTTTCTGTAAGTTCATAGCTTGCCTCATACAGTCTTTCAAAGCCCAAATTTGAGCAAACACCTTTTAGCGTATGTACCGCACAAAAAGCCTTTTCGGCGTCATTTTCTTTTAAGCCGTCTTTCAAATCATTAAAAGATGGATCTTCAGGAAACTTAAAAACAAACTTTTTAATCATATTTTCATCACAAAGTCTTTTGATAACGTCTTTATAATCTGAATCAATTTGCTCATAAAACTCTTTTAATGTCATCTGTTTTTCTCCTTTGTTTTACAGTGTATTTATGTTCATATCTCGTTCTATTTCCTGAATGGTTTTTTTATACGTTTCCTTTTTCACAGAACCACTACCGTCAAGTTCGGTTTTTATTCTGTCTTGAATTTCAACCAAACATTCCAAAAGCAATGGATTAAATGCACCGCATTCGCCGTTTAAAATCATTTCCATAGCCTTTTCGTGTGAAAATGCTTTCTTATATACACGCTCACTCACAAGTGCGTCATATACATCTGCTATTGAAACAATTTGAGCCGATATAGGAATTTCATCACCCTTCAAGCCGTCGGGATAACCCTTACCGTCATATCGTTCGTGATGCCAACGGCCTATCTCACAAGCCGTTTTTACCAACGGTTCGTCTTGATACAATTCAAGACTTTTCAACATTTTTTCGCCTATCACGGTATGTTCTTTCATAATTTCATATTCTTCTTTTGTAAGCTTGCCGGGTTTATTCAATATTTCTTCGGGGATACCTATTTTTCCTATATCATGAAGTGCCGAACCGTTTGTTATATAAAAACGTTTCGACCATGAAAGATGATACTTGTCCGTCTTTTGAACAATTTTTTCCAAAAACATTCCTGTCAGTGTGCTTATATTTCTGACGTGCATACCGCTCTCGTTGTTTCTGAATTCAACGATTTGGCTCAGTATGTCTATCATCATTTTATTGTTTTTCTCTTTTTCATAAACTTGATCGGTTATCAAATTTATAAGCCGTCTTTGTTTAGCGTACAATTTTATTGTGTTTAAAACACGCTGATAAACGACCTTTGCATCAAACGGTCTGCTTATATAATCCGACACGCCCATTTCATATGCGCGTCTTATATATTGATTAGAATCTTCGCTTGAAATCAGAATTACAGGAATATCTTCAATCCAATTATTGTTATTCATATAATTAAGCACTTCAAAGCCGTCCATACCTGGCATAACAATATCAAGCAAAATAATATCTATACCGGTGCCGTACTTTTCGATTATTTCAAGACATTCTTCGCCGCTTGACGCGTTGATGATCTCATAATCCGATTTCAGTATTTCAGTCAAAATCATTCTGTTCATATATGAATCGTCAACCACAAGCACGCGTTGTCGGTCTTTTACTTCTGATTCATTGTCAATGACGCCAAACTCATTTTCTTCGGTTACAACCATACCTTTTTGATGGCTTTTCACCTGCAACATCAATTTGTCGGCACGATGCATAGCCGATTCAATCGTTTCGTTGTGAGTCATAACTCCGCCTATGCTGACAGACAAACGTATTTTTGAATATCCGTCAACCTTAACCTCTTTGATTCTTGTTCGTATCTGTTGAAGTTTTTTATTAAAGATATTGTTGTGTATACCAGGGAGTACAAGTAAAAATTCATCTCCGCCAAAACGAATAATCTTATCTGAACTTCTTATACATTTTTTGATTGCACTGACGATTGTTTCAAGCGCCATATCTCCTGCATTGTGACCGTAGGAATCATTATAAAGTTTGAAATCGTCTAAATCAATCATTGCCACACCGGAATTTTCATTCAAATCTTTAATATTATCTTCGTAATAACGTCTGTTGTAAACACCTGTCAGAGGGTCACGATAAAGCTCGTTTTTGTAACCGGTTAGGTTATCCATTAGAATTCTTCTGCCATCGTTATCTATAAGATTTTCATTGTCAAGACGGTGCACCATTTCCATAACGCAAGGTACTCCGTCAATCTCAAAATACTTCGCGATTATTTGATATATGTTATTTTCCAAACATTCAAGCTTTGTATATTGCTTTTTTTGGGTCAAAGCTTTTTCGGACACACAGTTTTCACATTGCTTGTCCTTGTTCCAAAAATCATAACATCTGCACATATTCTCATCAAGTTCCGGCTCTTGACAGCATTGCATTCTGCGAATATCTGTGGATTTTATAATTCGTACAACATCAAAAACTTCTCTGTAAATTTTCATTTTTTCTTCAGCCTGTTTAGTTGTCAATTTTATATTTGAATCCATTAATTTACCTCCTCATTATAATATCAAACTAAACAATAACAAAATATACCAATTTAGGCTAAGTGCTTTTGTAAAATTAATCCTTTTTATGGAATTTAAAATTTCTTTTACTACTTTATTGTATAATAATATACGAAAAAAGTCAACATTTATAACTGCATTTATCGCCGTCTTTTGAACTTTTATGCAAAATTGCATAAAAATATGCACCTCCAAAAGTGTCTAACTTTTGGGGTGCATATCAGTAATCGCTTTTTGATTTAATTTTGTGTAATATATTCTCTAAAAATATCTCTTAACATAAATATATCACCACTAACCGATTTGATAGTTGCTATCATTAAATAATCTGCATCAATTTGTGAAAAGTTCAAACTTTTTCCTAATGAATTTACAAGCATTGACAAAAATAGTCTTTGTATACGTCCGTTGCCTTCTCTGAACGGATGTAAATAGTTCAAATCACAGTATAAATCCGTAAACTCAACTATAAATTCATCTTCCTTGATATTCCCCAAGAAATTTAAGTTTATAATTTTTTGGAAAATTCTCTGACCACGTTCCTCAATTTTATCGGCAGGACAAAATCTTGTACCTTTTTTACTCATATCTACCGTACGAATTGTACCTGCCCATTCATAAATATCTCCAAAAACATATTTGTGCAAATTTTTATAAAATTCAAAATCAACATTTTCAAACGGTATTTCTATCATTGCCTTTGCTATGAGCATACTCGTGATGCTACGTTCCATAATATCAAGTTTTTCAGCATCGTGTATATTAAATTTATTTTTCAGTACAGTGCTGTTTTCATAACAATCATCCTGCAACGGATTTAAAGAATATTCAGGCATTATACTGTACACCTTTCAAGCATTATTTTTATAAAGTCATCTTTTGTGAGTTTTCCGTTTAAAACTTCCATACAAAGTTCTTTTTCATCATCAGAAAGTTTGTAACCTTCTATTTCAACTGACGCAATCGCATTGTTTAAAACTTTTTCTGTTTCTTGTAATAAAATTTGATTCATATTGAAAACTCCTCTCTTATTTAATATTAATCAGTATATTACAAATAACATATTAAATCAACATTATAAAAAATACCGACTTCATTATTGAAGTCGGTATTATAATATTAGTCGTTAATTGATTCCCATTTCCAATTACGAACTTCAGGCAAGTCCTGACCGTATTCGGCAATGTATTGCTTATGTTCAACAAGTTTATCGCACATAAGTTGATTTAGGTATGCACCCTTATTGCCAAGCTGAGGCAAGCTTTCAACAGTTGCCTTAACAAGGTGGAAACGATCGATTTCATTTTGAACACGCATATCGAACGGAGTAGTGATTGTGCCCTCTTCCATATAACCAAAAACGTGAAGATTTCTGTTATGTCTGTTATATGTAAGTTCGTGTACAAGTTTTCTGTAACCGTGGAATGCGAATATAATCGGCTTATCCTTTGTAAAGATTGAATCGTATTCAACGTCGCTAAGACCGTGAGGGTGTTCAGACTGTGGCTGAAGTTTCATAAGGTCAACTACGTTTACAACACGAATTTTTAAATCAGGCATATTCTTATGAAGAATTGTAGCTGCCGCAAGAATTTCAAGTGTCGGTGTATCACCGCAGCAAGCAAGTACAACATCAGGTTCACAACCTTTATCGTTTGATGCCCAATCCCAAATACCGATACCTTGTGTACAGTGCTTAACAGCCTGTTCCATTGTAAGCCATTGCGGACGTGGGTGCTTTGATGTTACAAGAACGTTTACATAGTTCTTACTTCTGATACAGTGGTCAAAGCATGATAGCAAGCAGTTGGCATCCGGCGGAAGATAAATTCTTGCAACGTCTGCTTTCTTATTTGAAATATGGTCAAGGAATCCCGGGTCCTGGTGTGTAAAACCGTTATGGTCTTGCTGCCATACGTTTGATGACAAGATAAGATTTAGCGATGCAATCTTTTGACGCCATGGAAGTTCCGATGTAACCTTTAACCATTTAGCATGCTGTGCAGCCATTGAATCGATTATTCTGATAAATGCCTCGTAACTTGCAAAGAAACCGTGACGACCTGTCAAAATATAGCCCTCAAGCCAACCTTCACACATATGTTCCGAAAGCATTGAGTCCATAACTCTGCCGTCTGTTGCAAGGAATTCGTCATTATCGTATTTTTCACCGTTCCAGTCACGGTTTGTTTCTTCAAACACTTTACCAAGTCTGTTTGACATAGTTTCGTCAGGACCGAATATACGGAAATTTTTGCTTTCCTTATTTAGTTTGAATATGTCACGAACAAATCCGCCAAGTTCAATCATATCCTGTCCCTCGACAGAACCCGGAAACGGTACATCAAATGCATAATCTCTGAAATCAGGCATACGTAAATCTCTTAAAAGCAAACCGCCGTTTGCGTGTGGGTTAGCACCCATTCTGTAATTGCCCTCCGGAGCAAGTGCGGCGATTTCAGGAACAAGTCTGCCGTTTTCGTCGAACAATTCTTCAGGTTTGTAGCTTAACATCCATTCTTTTAGCTGTTCAAGATGTTCAGGCTTTGACATATCCATAGGTACTTGGTGCGCTCTGAATGTACCTTCGATTTGGTTTCCGTCAACAACCTTTGGACCTGTCCAACCCTTTGGTGTACGAAGAACAATCATAGGCCACTTTGGACGTGACGCGTCATTATTTTCACGGGCATTCTTTTGGATTGCCTTAATCTTTTCGATTACTGTATCCATAGTTTCTGCCATCAATTTGTGCATTGTCATAGGGTCGTCGCCCTCAACAAAGTACGGTTCCCAACCACATCCCTTGAAGAATGATTCGATTTCTTCGTGTGATATACGTGAGAAAATTGTTGGATTTGAAATTTTATATCCGTTTAAGTGAAGTATAGGTAATACCGCACCGTCATTTATTGGGTTTAGGAATTTGTTTGATTGCCATGCTGTTGCAAGAGGACCTGTTTCAGCCTCACCGTCACCGACAACACAAGCAGTGATAAGATCGGGATTATCAAATACCGAACCGAATGCGTGTGCAAGTGAGTAACCAAGCTCACCGCCTTCGTTGATTGAACCCGGTGTTTCGGGTGCAACGTGGCTTGAAATACCGCCCGGGAATGAGAACTGCTTAAACAGTTTTTTCATACCCTCTGTATCTTGGCTTACGTTCGGATATACTTCCGAATAAGAGCCTTCCATATATGTATTTGCCACCATAAAGTTACCGCCGTGTCCCGGACCTGAAATGTAAATCATATCAAGATCGTAACGCTTAATAACTCTGTTTAAGTGAGTGTAAACAAAGTTTTGACCCGGCACTGTACCCCAGTGGCCTACTATTTTGTGCTTTACGTGTTCTCTTTTAAGAGGCTCTCTCAAAAGAGGGTTGTCAAGTAAGTAAAGTTGACCTGCCGCAAGATAGTTCGCAGCTCTCCACCATGCGTCCATTTTTGTAAGCATTTCGTCGCATAATGGCTGTTTTTCCAAACAATCATTTGAATTCATAAAAATTCTCCCTCCGTTTTTTTTTTACATGGCAATTTTATTCACAAGCCGTAAAATTAAATGTCTAAAAATTGTCATACTACTCTCCAAGAATAAATTATACGCCTGTGTTAAATATTTGTCAATGTTTATTTTGACAAGATTAGCCTTTGTTTTTTGGATATAACTGTTCACTTTTTTGTTGCGTGTTTCTAACCAAAAAGATAACAATGATGATATAAAAATCAAACGTCTGTATGCAGACGATGTTGGTATTTGCGGTAAAGTTATTATCATACAAAATGCAATGAATAAGAATGTTAATGTAAAGATTCGGTATAATTCAAAGCAGGAAATTTTAAATAAAGAAATACCGCCCGTTAAAATTGTAAAGTTTATTGACAAAAATCTGTTTTATTTGATTTCGATAGAAAACGGGGAGTTGGCATATTACAGAATCAACAGAATTATTGATATAAAGCTTACGAAAACCAAAAGTATCGTATCTGATGAAGATTTGAAATTGCTTGATATTTTTGATTACGGTTATCATACTTGTAATAGACATTAACAGAATGTAAAATTTTTTTATTATCTTTCACTTGACAATAGAAAAAATATTATGCTACAATAGTACAAAAATGGACTGTCCGGAATTGTACTAAACGGAGGTGGACTATGTCGGTTGAAAATTATATCAATCAATACTGTTCATACATACATGAATGGGATGCGGTATATGAGGAATATGCGAAGTCTGTAGGACTGTCATATACGGGGTTGATTATTCTGTATGAAATTTATGAAATTGAAAACTGCACGCAAAAGAAGTTATGTGAATATTGTTTTATACCTAAGCAGACCGTTAATGCGGTGGTAACGTCTTTTTACAAAAACGGTTGGATTATGTTAGAGGAAATGCCGCAGGACAGGCGGAACAAGACAATTCACCTAACCGAAAAGGGCAGAAAAGATACTGAAGAAATATTAGAAAAAGTCAAAGAAAACGAAAACAAAGCCATGGAGCAGTTAAGCGAATCGGAGCGAGAAACATTGATGTCGCTTACAAAAAAGTATGTTACCTGCTTTAAAGATGTTATGTTGAAAGGATAAAATGAGTAAAAATAATCAAGATGTTTTAAATCGTCCGATACATTTAAAAATGTTAATCGGATTTTCATTGCCGACGATTTTGTCGATGGTATTTATGAGTATTTACACGACTGTTGACGGACTGTTCGTGGCAAGGCTTGTTAATACAGACGCACTGTCGGCGGTTAATATCGTAATGCCGATGGTATTTATCGCAACGGGAATAGGAACAATGTTCGGCAGCGGCGGTAATGCGTTGGTGGCGAAGAAAATAGGTGAGGGCAAAAAACAAGAGGCACGAGAAGATTTTTCACTGTTGCTTTTTACGTCGTTTGTTGTGAGTTTGGTTATATCGGTTTTGTGCTTTGTATTTTTAAAACCGCTTTTGAGGTTGCTTGGCTCTGACGATAATTTAATGACATATTGTATAGAGTATATGTATCCGATTTTGATAGCAATGCCGTTTACGGTATTCGGTATGATGTTGTCAATGTCGTATATAACGGTCGGAAAAGCACATTTCGGACTGTGGATGTCGATACTTGGCGGTGTGCTGAATATCGTGCTTGACGGGTTGTTTATAGCGATATTCAAGTGGGGTATTGCCGGTGCGGCTATTGCCACTTCAATAGGTTATGTTACAACGTCGATTATCGGACTTGTGTACTTCTTTGTGAACAGGAAACACGAACTGTATATAGTTAAACCAAAATTGAGATGGCACACGATTATTAAAAGCTGTACAAACGGCTCGTCTGAAATGATTGGAGTGTTCGCAGGAAGTATCGTTGCAATTTTGTTTAATAATATTCTAATGCGTATGGCAGGATCGGACGGTGTTGCGTCAATCACGATTATGCTTTATGTGCAGGAGCTTTTTAACGCGGTGTATCGTGGATATGCAACAGGTATTGCACCTGTCATCAGCTATAATTTCGGCCGTGACGATTCGGTGAGGCTGAAGAGAATTCACTCAATCAGTACAAAGGTTATATTGCTTGCGTCGTTTGTACTGACGAGTGTGTGTATTGTGCTTGCACCGACTTTGGTTGAATTCTTTGCCGGTGATAATCAGTCCGTTCTTGAAATGGCAGTGCATGGATTCAGAATTTTTGCGATAAGCTGTTTGTTTGTCGGAATTAATGTGTATTCATCATCACTGTTTACCGCATTGAATGACGGCAAAACATCCGCAATATTGTCATTTTGCAGAACTGTTGTTTTCTTGGTAGTGCCTGTGCTTGTACTTCCTATGATAATCGGCTTGGACGGTGTATGGTGGTCAATGCCGATAGGTGAATTGCTGTCGTTTGCAATGAGCGTGTACTATTTTAGAAAATTGTATTTCAGAAAAGTAAAAGCATGATAAAAAGCTATGGCTTAGCCATAGCTTTTTACTATTTTATGTTAAAATACAATCCCCAATCTTGATCGTTTGCATATGGGTCGGCGTAGTTTGCGGATATACCGTTTATCGAGGTAGGGTAGACGTATGCACAAGTGGCGGTACCGTCGGAGTTCAGCAGACTAAGCACGGAGCGGTGAGAATAATCCGCTCTTTTTTTATACTCGTTTGAGCCTATAATATCGCCGTAATCACTATACGCATTACCTGTAAGCGCACTCCAATAATGTGGGAAAGTATCGCCGTACAGTCGACATTTGCCGAACCAATAACCGTCCCAATGACGTATGGCGGTTTCATACAAATGACAGTCGGGCTGTAAGCCGTTAAAAAGTTCGAGTACATCAAGTTGAATTTTTGCGGCGTCAAGATACTTATTCTCATTTGTAACAATATATGTTTGAAGTAAAATGTTCGTCGCCGGTGCGACTATGCTCTGCTCATAATTTACTTCGTGTGCGGGATAATCAAGTGCTGTTTCGGCGATATAATCGGCATGTTTTTTAAACCACGCAATCATATTATCCGCCATATCGGTCATACCGCTTTCTCTCAAACACTCAACAAGTTTTACAATCGGCACTTCAATAGCATAAAAATGCTCACCGCCTTGGTTGTAAAAAAATAACATAATCTTATACGCAATTTCAAGCATATTTTTGTCCCTAAACAATTTGTAAAGTTCAATATAAAACAAGCTGAACCACGGATAATTGTAAAGGCGGGTAAAGGAATTATCGTAATTGTAGTCATTGAACACCTCGCCTGTTTCGATGCAAACAAGGTTGTTTTGTACGTATTTTATGTACTTTTTAAGACTATTTAAAAGCACTTCGTCATCGTGATTTTGCAGATATTTTGCAATAAGCACTCCCATACCGACACGCTCACGACCTCCGTTAAAGTCGTATTCACGATTATAATATATATGCTTTTCCTCATTGTCATAGATAAGATATGCACCGTCAAGCTTGCTTTTCGGATTGTTGTATTGCTGATTTTCAGCGATAAAATGACATCTGTTTTTAGCAAGTTCATCAAGACAAGGCAAGACCAAAATGTTGCAGTGAGTAACAACATCGTCAATATTTATCGAATATGAATACTTTCTCGGTGTATCGGCTTTTGTTGAAATGACAATTTTATTGTTTTCGATTTTGTAGTCAACAGATTTGTTATTTTCTCTGATTTGCAACTCAGAAAAATCAAAGTTAGGTGAAACGGTTATATTGATATTTTCACCGCTGAACAGTACGAAATTTTCAGCCGAAACATTGATAAAACGATTGCATAGTTGATTAACTTTGCTGTAAAAATCGTTTTTGCCGTTATGCCAAAATAATTTCCATTCAATCGTAAAACTTTCATTCGGCACAAGTGCGACAGGTGACGGGTGAAGAATAAAATCACCTCTGTCGTTGCTGATTTTTTCAAAATCACGCTCGACACTGTAACCTGAAAGACTTCCATCGGTCAGCGCAAGTCCGAGGTGTGGAGCTTCGCCACCCATTCTAAGACACATAACATACGAAATATTTTCGCCACACCAAATATGTGTGTGACATTTTGTCGTCATACACGCTTTAGCACCGCAGGTGTAATCATCATTAAAAGGCGTGTATATAGAAATATCTTTCAGTGACGTAAAAATGTCCTTGTCGGTGGTGTTTGTGAACGTGTATCGCTCTGTGATTATATCGTCTGATTGAGAGGAAGTCTTTTTTACGGAAATGCCTTTAGGGCATTTAACCGTACCCCATTCGGTGTTTCCCTCAATCCAATTCATTTTGTATTTATCGTTTGCGTTTATCAATTCTTTCATAAAATTAATCCTTTCTGTTTTTTATTAATATTTCCACATCTTTATCGCACGGCTTTGTCGCCTGAATTGATTAGGAGTGACTTCCTTCATATTCTTAAATACGCGGTTAAAATACTGACTGTTGTCGTAACCGCACATTTTATAAATGTCGTGTATCGGAATTTTTGACTCGCATAAAAGCAGACATGCGCGTTGAATTTTGAGCGCATTTATATAGTGAGTAATCGTAATGCCTGTGTGTTCTTTGAATACACGGCAAAGATGACTTTTTGTTATGCCGAAATGCTCCGAAAGAGCGTCAAGTCCTTTGATTTCAAGGTAGTTTTTCTGTATGTAATTTCCGATTGTTGATAAATCGGAATCGAATGTGCGCTTGGCATTCGGATTGCTGAAAGGAATGTGCTTGTACAATATGTCAACTATTGCAAGCATACAGTCGTTACGCATATCAACGTTGTTGTAAGCAGTGAGCGAATATGTGCGGATAATCGGGAGTAAGTTGGGAGGGAGTGATATAAGTGGAGTTTTGAAACATTCCGTTATTTTGTCGTATTGCGATTTAGTAAAATGCTCTTTTATGTATGCGTCCGAAAATTCTATACATATTCCCGAAAAAGCACCATCCCCGAAACTTCTGTGATGCAGGAATCATAAGCGCGTCACCTGTGCCGACTTTGTAAAGCACGTTACCTAAATACATACGCCGTTCACCGTTGCAGACAATATAAATTTCATACGCACCGTGCGATTCGTATATCGGATTGACGTTGCCTTGCTCTTTGTCCTCAATCCAAAAATAAATGTTGTCGGCAGTGTTGGATTGTAATACCTCCATAAATTTTCCGCTCCTTTCAAGATGTTTTTCGATATTTTGATTGTATATTATGATAATCAAATTTTCAATAGCAATATCACATTTCAGAGCAATAAATATCAAAATTGTTTCACTTTTAAAATGAAACAATTCTTGATTTACTTTAAATAAATGGTATAATTAAATTAATTATTTATTCGGAAAGGATTATGGTATTATGAAAGCAAAATTGACAAAGCCGCCTATGGGGTGGAACAGTTGGGATTGTTACGGTGCGAGCGTTACGGAGGAGGAAGTAAGACGTAATGCGGAGTATATGGCGAAAAATTTAAAGGAGTTCGGTTGGGAGTATGTGGTTGTTGACATACAGTGGTTTGAGCCGAACGCAAAAAGTGCGGATTACAACAAAAACGCATCGCTTATAATGGACGAGTATTCACGTCTTATGCCTGCGGTAAATCGTTTCCCGTCGGCAGAGGGCGGAAAGGGTTTTAAACCGCTTGCCGATTATGTGCACAGTCTTGGATTGAAATTCGGTATACATATTTTAAGAGGTATTCCGAAACAGGCGGTAAGACAGAACACAAAGATTTTGGGTACAACTCATACGGCGGCGGAAATAGCCGATTTCGGAAGTGTATGTGATTGGAACGGTGATATGTGCGGTGTTGATATGAGCCGTGACGGTGCACAGGAATATTATAATTCGATAATCAAAATGTACGCCGAATGGGGTGTTGATTTTATAAAGGTAGACGATATTGCAAGACCGTATCACAAGGCGGAAATTGAGGGGGTACAAAATGCGATACAGGCAAGCGGTCGTGATATAATTTTATCGCTTTCACCGGGTGAAGCACCGCTTAAAGAGGCAAAACATCTTAATGAATATGCACATATGTGGCGAATGACCGATGATTTTTGGGACGGTTGGGAACAGCTTAAAAAGATGTTTGACTATTGCCGTAATTGGTTTCCGTATGTGTGTGACGGCGGTTATCCCGACTGCGATATGTTGCCGCTTGGCAGAATAGGTATTCGTTCGCATGGCGGTGACAGAATGACTAATTTCACGCGTGACGAACAACGAATGATGATGACTCTTTGGAGTATGTTTCGTTCACCGTTGATGTTTGGCGGCGATATGGTGTATAACGATGAATTTACGCTGTCACTTATGACAAACAAAACGATTATCGAAATCGACCAAAACGGTTATGCAGGCAGAGAAGTTTACAGAAAAGGCAATGAAATCGTTTGGGCGGCAAACGGAAAAGACGGTAAATATTACGTTGCTCAATTCAATATCGGTGAAGAAGAAATTACCGCAAAAACCGATTTGGCGTTCGTGGGTATTATGCCGAACGAGAATGTAAAAATAACCGAAGTATGGGAAAATAAAAAGGCAGAACTAAACGATAATACAATCATTTCAACTGTTCCGCCGCACGGTGTGAAATTGTTTGAAATCGTGCTATAATAAGCATACGAAGTGTGCGATAATTGTACCTAACGCAATTCCGCCGATAATATCGGACGGATAGTGAACGTACAGATATAATCTTGAAAACGCAATGACACTTGCCAACAAAAATGCGGGATACGCAAACATTATATCGGTGTGCAACAAAACGGCTGCGGCAATGAATGATGACATAGTATGGCAAGACGGAAATGAATAGTCGTACGGTATCGGAATTAAAAGCGATACCGCACGGTTTATCCAACAAGGACGAGGACGGCAGATAATGTTTTTAAGTAAACAGTTGCCGATTAACACGCCCATAATAAGACCGACAAGTATGAGAATACCTGCTTGTCGGTATTTTTTATAACAGATTAATAGAAATGATATTGCTATCCAGACTATACCTCCGTCACCGAGTGATGAGAATTTTACCATTAACGAATCTAAGAATTTACCATAAATAAATTGTCCAAAGATTTGATGTGATCTAACTGCATAATCATGAATAAGTTCTATTTTTTCTTTTGACATAAAAAGTGAACATAAACGATCAAAGATACTTACAAGCCTTTTTGCTTCAATTAAAACATAAGGTGTAAATATTAAACCTAAAACAGCAGTAATAATCGTACTACCTGCTTTAAAGATTGTTCCAAGTGTTGCAATAGGATCTATAGCTTCAATTGAATTAACATATTTAACAACCATTTCATCTATTTTAATAATAACTTCACTGGCAAGATTGCTTCCTAAATAGGCTTCTAGAGTCTTTTCAAAATTTTTAATATAA
>ERZ1106943.1991-NODE-1991-length-18650-cov-8.516644_pt1 | contig 18650 bp, 15 predicted proteins | sample MGYA00403671_ERZ1106943 | MGnify/ENA primary metagenome ERZ1106943 (study PRJEB35170, sample SAMEA104062427) | human gut metagenome | biome: human gut; feature: human-associated habitat; material: faeces | place: Denmark | collected 2012-06-14 ...
ATACTCTGATGTCTTTACTATTCAAATTTAATTAACTAAGTACAAATATACAATGAGAGTAGACCCCGAAAAACTGAAAAAGAACTTCCGCCCGGCCGAGGAGTTAATGACCGAGTATGTAGGCCCGGCCGGAAGCCCCGAGCGTGAGGAAATGGAGACAAAGGCGAAAGCCTGGTTCTACGGCGAAATTCTCCGCGAACGCCGCAGGGAGTTGAAAATGTCGCAAGCTGCGCTGGCCGAGAAGGTCGGAGCGAAACAAAGCTACATCGCCCGTCTCGAAAAAGGAGAAGTAGACGTGCAGTTCTCGTCCCTGCTGAAGATCGCCGGAGCACTCGGATTAAATATACAACTTCAATAGCCCCCGACTATGTTCTGGCTTACAATAGGCATCACCCTCTTTCTGCTGGCCTGCTTGGTCGGCGCCCGCAAAAAAAAGACCACTTAACCCGGCCGAGTGAATCGGCCGAGGGGGGGGGGCCCTTGCACCTTCTCCGGCCGCAATTTACGCCGCTTTTTTGTCCTTTAATAGCCGCCTTCGGGCGGCTATTTTTGTTGCAAAACGAATGACATGGCATCACTCGTCGAGCAACGATTTGTAGAAGAAATCCTCACTAACGAAGGCGCCCGCCTTCTCACGAACCAGGAAGCCGCGTTTGCCGCACGGCTGCATTTCCATTCCAAAAATATCATAGCCCGACGCGAAGCCGAGGTTTCGGCCGGCGCCGCGTACTCCGGGAAACTGGTCCTCACCCACACCGCCTACGAACGCTTCCTCGACCTCAAAGCGATGAAATACGGCTCGAAGATCGTCCGACGGAACCGGAAAATTCACAACCGGTTCATTTGGGGACATTTCAATTCCATAGCCTACCGTCTCGCCAACGATTTCACGGAAAATGTTGCCGCTCGCATTCGCTCTGAACTCGAAAACAAGTAGCAGCCAATGGGAAAGAACCTCAAAGAAGAAGACCTCCGTTTGAACATCATCGTAAACGGCGATCCCGCCCGCAAGGAAATCTGGCAACTCACCCGTAGCACCAAGGACCTCCGAAGTGAGAACGGCCGCCTGCTGGCCGAGCAAAAAAAACTCCGAGCAGAAGGCGGCGAGAACAAAGCCCGTATCGCCGAGATAACCGCCACGATCAAAAAGAACTCCGAAACGATCAAGGCCAACGAGGCCCGGACCAAGCAACTCCAATCCGAAATGAAGGTTACATCCATGACCACGGCGGAGTTAAGCCAGCGACACGCCGAACTTCGGAACGCCATGCGTAACGTCGTCCCCGGGACGCCGCAATGGAAACACCTGCGAAACGAACTGCAAGCCGTAACGGGCCGCATGGCACAACTCCGAACCGAAACAGCCGTTACCGAAGGTGTCATGTGCCGCATGGCTACCAACGTGAACAAGTACATCGGAACCGTTACGGCAACATTCGCCGCGCTCGCTATGTACGGCTCGGGCCTTCACAAAACGATACAGACCTATTCGGGACTCGACGAGGCTATGTCGAACGCCCGAAAGACTACCAACATGACCCGTCTGGAGGTAGAAGAATTGAACGCCATACTTGCCAAGATCGACACCCGGACCGCGCAAAACGAACTCCTCGCCCTGGCCCGCATCGGCGGAAAACTCGGCATCGCCAAGAATGACATAGAAGGATTTACCCGCGCGGCGGACATCATAAAAATATCACTCGGCAAAGACCTCGGCGATAACGTCGAAACAACAATCGGCCAGATCGGAAAACTGGTAAACGTGTTCAAGATAAAAGACGAGTTCGGCATCGAGGAGGGGATGATGAAAACAGCCGCCGCGGTAAACGAACTCGGAAAGGCTTCGACGGCCAACGAGGCGAACATCGTGGAGTTCATGCGCCGCGTTGGTGGTGTCGGAAATTCTGCGAAAATATCCCTCGCCAACATCGCCGGCCTGGGCGCAACGCTCGATGACCTCGGGCAGACAATGGAGGTAGCCGGAACATCCATGTCCCAGGTTATAACCGGAATGTACCGCCGCACGGACGCCTTCGCGGCCGCAGCGAAGATGAGCGTCAAAGATTTTAAAAAGCTGATGGCCGAAGATATGAACGAGGCCCTTATCCGGATGCTCGACGGCATGGGATCGAACGGCGCGGCAATGGGCAAGATCGTCGCAGCTCTCGACTCCCTCAAACTCGACGGGACACGCGCAACCGGCGTTCTGACAGCCCTGGCCCAAAATACCGGCAAACTCCGCGAACAGCAGGAGATCGCAAACCGTGCATATACCGAGGGGACATCGTGTTTGAAGGAGTTCAATATCATGAACAACTCGGCTGAAGCAATAGCCGAAAAACGGAAAAAACAGATCACGGCCGAGGCGGCCGCCCTCGGAAAATCATTATTACCGGCCTACTACGAATCCCTCTCGGCACAAGCGGCGCTTATCAAAACCACCCGCATCCTAATTGAGTGGCTGATAAGGAACAAAGGGGCTATCATTGTGCTGGTTGCTGCATACGCCTCCTATGTCGCAGCCGCGAAGATTAAGGAAAAGTGGGACAGCATACAGATCGCCCGAAAAAAATTGCTGGTAGTATGGAGCAAAGCACACCAGATTGCGCTCATGCGTGAAACCCTGGCGATGAAGGAGGGAACTGCTTCGACGAAGCTAATGGCCGCCGCGCAACTTCTCCTCGCCGGGAACCTGCGGGCCGCAGGTCTGGCCTTCAAGGCGTTCTTTGTGTCTATGGGACCCGTCGGCTGGGCCACACTCGCCATATCGGGATTGGTGAGCGTCATTACGCTATTTTCAAACCGGACCAGCACAGCAGCCAAATTTCAAAAATTGTTATCGGGCCACATGCGGGATGCTGCGACGGAAGCCGCGACCGAGCGCACCGAACTCGACCGGCTGAAAGGGAAACTGGAAGGCTGCAAAGTAGGCACGAAAGAGTACAACGACACGAAACAGGAGATCATCGACAAATTCGGCAAATACGACAGCACGCTGAAAAGCGAAACCCTGACCGTGCAAACCCTTCGGGATAAGTACAACTCTTTGACGGCCGCTATTATGCAGAGCGCCAAAACAAGGCAGTACAACAAATTCGTCGAAGCACAGCAGACCGCCTTCGATGAACAGTTCAGCGAAATATCGGATAAACTCTGGGAAAAACTCAACGACCAATATTACACCGAGAAGGCGTCAAAATATTACAGCCAGATCATGAACGCCTTCTTTGGCGGTCAGTCTCTCGATGCCTGGCTCACGACCGGCTCCGCAAAAGCCCAGAGATTAGTCCGGAAGTTACAAGAACTCCGCGACGCGCAAAATGCGGCCGACAAAGAGGCCCGCAACCGCTTCGGGATAACGGCTACAACCCCGCCAGGTACAAATTCCACGACAGCCGAGGGCGGCGGCACGCTGAAAACCGACGACCCCGACAGCGACTTCGGCGACGGGAACAACAAGAAAAAGTGGAGCCTCGACAACGACGCCTCCTTCCTGGCAGCGAAAAAGAAACTCCGCCAGACATTCGCCGACGGGGAGATCGCCACGGAACGCGAATACCAAGGGAAACTACTGGCCCTCGAAATCGCGGCCCTAAAAGCCCGCCTCGCGGCAAACAAAGAATCCGGCGCCGACAGGTCGAAACTCGAAATACAGCTCGCCGACAAACTCCTCGAACTGAAAAAAAACGAATCGGAGATTTCGGAAGCGGATTTTGAAGCCCAAAAACAAAAACTCCGCAAGCAGTTCGCCGACGGGGAAATCGCCACAGAGCAGGAGTACCAGGACAAACTGCTGGCCCTCGAAATCGCATCCCTCAAAGCCCGCCTCGCTTCGAATAAAGACACCGGGGAAGCCCGTGCGAAACTCGAAGCCCAACTCTCCGACAAACTGATCGAGCAGAAGAAACGCGAGCAACAGCAGGCCGACGCGGCCGAGGACCTTCGCATCCAGAACATGACGGATGCCACGGACCGGGAGAATGCCGACTACGAGCGGAAGAAGAAACAGCACGCCGGAAACGCTGCGGCCCTGGAACAACTCGAAGCACAGCACAACCGGAACCTCGTAAAAATCCAACTTCAACGGGCCACAGGAGCACTTAAACAGGAGGAGGACGAATACAAGCAGAGCCGCCGGGTCATGCAGGAACGCCACAAGATCGAACTCCAAACCGCCACTCTCACCAAAACCGAACGCGCCCGCCTCAAACGACAACAATACAACGAATTGAAAGCCCTCGACGAGGAATACTTACGCAGTACCCTCGCGCAACTCCAATCGTTGAACGCCACCGGCACAATGTCATTCCGGGACCTCAAAGGCGTGCTCCAAACAATCGACATCGACTCCTCCCTGCTTTCCGAGGAGGAGAAGAACGACCTTATCCGCCGGATCAAAGAGGTGAACGGCGCCATAGATGCCGCCGCAGAGCAAGTGGACGAACTCGGCTACTCCTTCACCCAGAACCAAAGCGGCGGCAGTTTGTTCGGGTTCTCGCAGGACGACTGGTCGCTGTTTTTTGAGAATATAGGGAACGGGAAATTCGGAGCCGAAGAATTGACAATGACCCTGCTCGCAGCAGCCGAGGCCGCCAATATGGCAATGGACCTATATTCGGGCTACGACAAAATGATGACGGCGAAAGAAAACGCCGAACTGAAAAAGTACAAGAAGAATAACGACGCCAAGAAAAAAACGCTACAATCCCGACTCGACGCCGGGCTGATAACCCAGGAGCAGTACAACCAGCAGGTAGACCAAATGGACGCCGAGTACGAACGGAAACAAGAGGAGGCCCAGATCAAGCAAGCCAAGCGGCAGAAAACCCAGAGCATCATCCAGGCGACGATCAACACCGCAGCCGGTGTTGTGAAAACCCTCTCCGAATGGGGCATTCCCTGGGGACTTATCCCCGCCGGCATCATGGCTGCAATGGGTGCAGCACAAATCGCCATGATCGCCGCAACACCTATCGCCGGCGCCGAGGAGGGTAGCTTTCTTGTGGAACGGGCGCAGGACGGCCGGAAATTTAACGCCCGGATCAACCCCGACGCCCGGGGATATATCGACCGCCCCACGGTTCTCGTCGGTGAAAACGGAATGGAATACGTCATTCCCAACGAAGCCATGCAGAACCCCACGGCCGCGCCGATCATCAACACCATAGAAGCAGTACGCCAGAAAGGCCGCCTCCGGGATTTCGACTTCACGCAAGTAATGCCCGCCATGATCCAGGCCCCCGGCTATGCCGCAGGAGGTCCGGCAAACGGATCAATGCCTTCGATCACCCTCCCAACGGCTCCCGGAACGGACACCCCCGAAAACAAGGCCATGATACAAATCCTAACCCGTCTCGCTGGCATCCTCGAAAAACCGCTCAAATCCGATATTTCGCTCATGGGGCGCGGTGGGTTTCTGGAAAAAATGGCAGAATACGAAAGAATGAAAGAACGCGGTAAATTAGGATAAATATGCTTATCAAATCGTTACGCACCGAAAATATTCTCGAATACAAACCGGACCAGGAAGTAACTTTCACACTCGACAACCCCATGTTCGAGGACGACCGGCTTCCCGTGGCTGTATCGACCGGCATAGAATTTTCGCTGACTCCGACCAACAAAAAGGAGTTCGGGTTCGTCGAAGCCATGATGCTCGCGCCGCTTGTGCAGAAGGTCCCCGCAGTTATTATTCTTGCCGGAATAGAAATATTTAACGGGGAGCTGCAATTCGATGAATTTTCAGACTCCGCCCTAAAATATACATTCGTCGGAAAGGGCATGGACGAAATGCTCGCAGGGAATATCTACGAATTACCCTCGAACACCTACGACGGTATTAAACTCTCGACATTCGTTCAAAATGCCCGAAACGGAAACTACCATGATTTCGGTCTCCCGATGATTATACGTCAGCCGAACAGCGCCAAGGTCGAATATACAACGGCGGCAGGATATGCCGAATGTTCACTCATTGATAAATATGCAAATTTCCTATACTCGGACACACCCTATATTGTACCGGCTATAAAAGTGCCGTTCCTTTTCCAAAAGATTCTCCCGGGAGTATATTTCCCCGGCAGTATTGACTGGCACATCGACCGGCTCGCAATTATTGCACCCTACAAGCCCGAAAGTTGGAATAATGAATATTACGGTGTGCCGGTGGCATATCAAGACGGCTTCGACCCGGTTACGGGACGGTACAGCGTTGCCAAAATATCGAATTTCCGACCGACCGAGGGCTTGCCGGATATGACAAATAGCGATTTTGTGAGCAACATCCTAAAAATGTTCTGCGCGACATTGTTCTCCAATGGAACCGGTTACATTATTCAAAGCAACAAGGACATCATCAACGATAAGACGTTCATAAATTGGAGCGATAAGGTGGCGGAAATTTATTCGATTGTCGCCGGAGAAGAAAGCGGGTACTCGCTGGAATATGCCAATGAAAACAGCAACTACACCCCCTCCAAGGTGGACGACCTCGGTCAGGCGGAGATAGACCCCAGCATCGTAACCTGCTACTCTTACGAGGAAATGTTTCGGAAATTCCAAACCTCCGCGAATTATATCAATGTCCAAATCGCCAAAACCCGAAATATATATTCCGGGAAACAAGTTAAAGCCCGCCTATACTACCACTACGAAGGACGCAGAGGGATCGCCTACAACAACTTCGAGACCCCCATTGCTACAATGGATATTGTTTACCAGGCCGGGCTGGAGAAGAAAGTTATAAATCGCCAAACCGAGGACTCAAAGACCTACGAAAATAGCATTGCGTTCAACTGCGCAAAATGCGTCCCGGCGAACGTCGCTACCCCAATTCTGGAAAGTTCGACAAACTCACAGGTTACGCTACGTGGCATGTCCCCCGTTATTGATTTCCCGACCGTCGGCGCGGAACGTCCGACCACCGTCTATATCGGGATGCTCCGGTATCATAATTTTTTCGACCAGGGTAACTATTTCGCCAAGCCGACGCCCTACGTGGACATTGGAACGGAAATGTCAGACAATACCTACTCCATTGCTATCGGAGGAGAACAGGGATTATACGAACAGTTCCACAAAGATTTCGCAGAATGGTTCATGAAGAAGAAGGACACAATCAAGGCCGACGTGTTCCTCTCGCCGACGGATGTCGCAAACCTCCAACTTTGGCGTAAAATTATGATTTATAACCGTCTGTTCCTTATCAAAACAATGGAACTTACAATTTCCGATAAAACAGATATTGTCTTTGCGAATGTTGAATTTGTAGAGGCGTAATTTGTCCTTTCGACCGGCGCCCAGGCGCCCTATATTTGACGAAAAAAGAACATGGCAATATTGACCACCGGTTTGCCGGCATACGGATTTCTCGACGACCTCCCCGATATAATTTTTTCGGAGATAACGACTTCGACGGCATACGTTACGGTGAAATACAACGGTTCGGCACTCATTACCAGCGTCAAAATGACACCAGACGCAAAGAAAACGATCACCATATACGCAAAGCAGATGATTCGGAACATGGTAACGCTGACAAAGCCGAACTCATGCGCCCTGGGATTGCCGCAGCTTATTGTTCAAATTGCATTCCCCGGCGGGGGAGCACTCTCGACATCTGGTTATGTAATTCCGGGCAACACCAACGACCTCGGTATAATCACCCAGGAATGGTTTGCGAAAAACTTTCTAACCTGGCAACCCCAGATAATAGAAACAACCCGGACACAGCCGCAATGGCTGGCATTTATCCCGGTCCCGCCTTTCTATCAATACAATATACAATCGACCCTTTACACCAGAGACGGCCGCACATTCACGCAGTCTTTTTTCAAATTCCCAAGCGGCCCCAACTTTCAGCAATTCCGGGCCGACTTCACCTACCTATGGAAAAGCCATTGCGTAGCCCATGACCTCGACCCATACTGCTACGACGTATTCGGCTACGGTTACAGAGCTGGTGTCAGTTTAGACGCAAACCCAGACATAGCCCCGGCCAAGGTTATGGAATTAATTGCCCCGAATAGGCCATACGCCCAACGCTATATACTACGTCCCGAGCGTTACAACGACGTTTGTTTCGGCTTCGAAAATACCCTGGGCGCCTTCGATACCCTCATGCTGGAAGGGAAACAGACATACCAGCCCGAGGGCAACATTTCGACCTTCAAGACCTACACAACGGAAAAGGAACTCATCAACGACTTCACCTCGATATGGGAGGCCAGCACGGGCCGGCTCGAAACAGAACGCTCCGCGAACCAGTTCCAGGACTTTCTGAAAAGCACGAACCGCTACGTTCTCATGCAGGGAATATGGCGCCGGATCATCGTCAGCGACTACAAAGTGAAACACTCCCGCGGAGAATCGAACAGCTACACGTTCAAATACCACCTCGCCGATAAAAACGAAGGCCGCTATTTCAACCGCGAAAAACTCCCCGAACCCGAATTGCCCACAAATTTTTTCCCGGAATATGACTACAAAAAAATGTAACTGGAAAACAGACCTCCAGCTTGCCGAAACCTTCTACACGCTCGCGGAGAACAACACCCTTGTTGCAACGCCGATCCCCGACGATGCAATAGATTTTCAAATCGTGTACCGTGCCGAGCACGATTGCCGTTACACCGTAAGCCGCACCCGTGGCGTTTACAACGGCTGCAAGAAAATCGACGCCAACACGCTCGCGGTATTCATCCCCCTATCCCGCTACTCTCTGGGCCGCGGTCCCCTGCTGCGTGAACTCTACATGCAGGTCCCGAACAACGACTTCGAAGGCAAAATCCGCAATATTTGCGTGCCGGCCGATACGAAACATTTCCTCTGGGACGGACCGACCGACAACGACGTGGTAGTGGCCACCGAAATCATTACCGCCACAATCCTCAAAGGCAACACCGGAGACAGCGCCTACGAAGATGCCGTGCAGCATGGCTACGAGGGGACCGAGGAGCAATATGCCTTGTGGCCGATAATCCAGGGCGACTACGCAAAGGAGCAGGCGGGGATCGCCAAAGGTGCGGCCGCGAAGGCGACGGACGCAGCCGAGAAGGCAAACACAGCCGCCGGCCGTGTTGAAACGGCAATAACGAACGCCACCACCGCAACGGCCGAAGCCGAGAAAACCACCAAGGAGTCAAAAACCCAGACAGATAAGGCCAAGGAAGCAACGGACCTCGCAAACAAAGCGACGGGAGCAGCCAGCGACGCGACGGCCGAGGCAAAAAAGGCTACATCTGCAACGAACCTCGCGGCGACGAACGCCAACCAGGCCGCAACCCGCGCCGAGAAGGTCGTGGAGGAACTGCACGATGCCGAGGAGGTAACCCAGGCTGCGATCAAAGCAACGGAAGAGGCCCTCGCCGCGACACAGACCATGCAGGAAATGCAACCCCAGATCACGAAGGCCGCATCCCTCGTGCCGGCCCTCCTGCGGGTCGAATATCCCGGGCATATCACAACCCGCAATCCTCGAACGCACCGCGTAAACGCCCGCCTGCTCCCGGCGTCGTCCCTGCAAAACATCATTTTCCAGGTCGAAGCCGGAAACTCGGTATTTGTACGCCCCGACGGTGAAATCATCCGCCGCGGCATCGGTACAACGAGAATCAACGTCCTGCCCACGGCCAACATTCCACTCTACCAGGTACTCGACATCACCGTAGAGCAGCCCCGCATCCGGCAAACCGGGGCCGGCAAAATACGCCGGACAGCGGCAGGGAAAATTCGTCTCACCTAACTAATTTTCAATAATATGGCAGAATTAACACAAGTGGAAATCACGACGTTGAAAGACGTAGCCGCAGCATGGGGAGGAGCACAGCGCATTGAGGAACTCCCCGCGCTTTCGGCCTCGTCAGACGTTACACGCATGGAGTTCGAAGGCTCTATCGACGGCGAACCCTGCAAAGTCGGAGCCGGCACAATCGGCTCCTTGTTCTCCGGGATCAAGGCGTGCGGCCGTATCTGGGACCTCACCCTCGGCTCCCCCGTGGCCGTAGGATATTACGGGTCCGCGGACGTGCTGCGCAACATTCAGGACGAGTTTCACATCGGCGGCTACATCTACAAAGACGACGGAAGCCGCCGCAAACTCTCCAAAACGGACCACAGCAAGTACGACGACGGCGCCGACGCGAAACTCGACGGCACGGACGGACAGTACATGTGGGGGTTGGATGCTCACTATTTCACCGAGCGCATCGTCGGAAACCTGCTCTACCGCATCATAAGCGACAAACCGATTCCCGGCTGGGATAGCGTCTACATCCCCGAAATGGGGACCTCCGCGACGGGCTTCGGGGTAATTGATCGCACAACAAACACCCTTTGCTCCGTGGTCAGCACCGACGAACGCTACCGCGGCGGCAACGGTGGTGAACTTTCGACGGAAACGAAGAACTGCATCCCCGGATCGCCCCAGCAAACGATGCTCGGGATGCCCGCAACCGCCAAAACCGTAACTTCATGGCGCCAACTGGCGCAAAAGCGCGGCAAAGGCTGGGATGCAAACTGGTATATTTCGGACCGCGTGAAACATTACGTGTTCGAGATCGCCTTCGGAACGCTCAACGTGCAGACCGCCTTCAATTCCCAGCGCGACGCAAACGGATTCTACCAGGGCGGGTTCGGCGCCGGCGTAACGACCGTAAACAGCCAGAAATGGAACGATCTGAACGGCTACTATCCCCTTATCCCCACGGACATCAACGTCCACCTGGCCGACGGCTGCGGCCTCACCGAGTATTCGGTGCGAAACACCGCGGACGAAGTTGTTGCCACATTCCAGGTCCCCCGTATGTTCGGACTCGATTATGTCGGCTTCGGTCATTTATGGAGCCAGACCGCCGGGGAATTTGTGAACGCCGGGGAAACGGAAACTATCGGCTACGTCGCAAAATCCATGTACGAACCCTACAACGAAACGACCCTCGAAAACTGCCTGGAAGTCGGCCGCCTCCCGCGCAAGGAAGGTTACATCAAAAAGTCCACCATGCGCTACATGGCCTTCATGCCGACCGAGGTCGGAGGTTCTACAACAACGTACTACGGCGACTATTTCTACTCCAACGCTGAAACGTCGCAGTCTTACGGTTTGCGTTCCTGCCTTCGGGGCGGTAGTGCTAACAATGGTTCCAATGCTGGCTCTGCTAACTTGAATGTCAACAATGCCCTCTCGGCGTCCTCGGCGAACTACTCGGCTGCGCAATGACAATAAAAAAACCGCTGACACCGTGTTTGCGTCGGCAGTTTTGGAGGGAGACCCGGCCCCTTGGCCAAAGATAAATTTATGTTCAATAGGGTTTTGGTAGGCGGCCCCTGGCCGTTCGACTTCTCCCGAACAACAAAGCAGACACATGAAGTGCGTCTACAACCTATATTCCCAAACTGCCGATCCGGCGACGTGGTTTGCAGCAGAGGAAAAGGCTGCAACGCACAAGAGGAGCCGGCCGGACGTTATTCGTTTCCGCCAAAACAAAAGGCAGAACCTCGAAGAACTCCGCCGCTCCTTTTTATCGCAATCCTTCGAAGTCCACGACTATCGCATAGAAACGATATTCGACAAAAAGGCCCGACTCCTGGCGAAACTCCCCTACATCGACCACATATATCAATGGGGCCTCCTATTCCCGGCAGAAAAGGCGCTCGACGTTCCCAACGTCGAAACATCCTATGCTTGCCGATACGGGAAAGGGATTCACGTCATGGCCCGCGATATTATGCAGATGATCCAAGAGGACCAGGCTGGGGACACCGACTACTACGGCAGCTTCGACATCAAATCATTCTATGCCACGATGCCGCACGCCATTTGCAAAAAAGTAGTCGCCCGCAAGATCGGCGACCGCATCATTCTCGACGAACTGTTCAAATTCATAGATAAGGCCGCCGGGACAGAGATCGGAAAGCCATGTAACGAGAACGAGGCCGCAGGGTTCCCGCTCGGAATAAAATTTTCCCCCGCGGTGGGAAACCTCCTCGTTGCATACATGACCCACGACCTCTACAAATGGTTCGGGATATTAGAGAACCCCACGCTGAAGAACTATTACCTCCAGCGTTACATCGAGCACAAAATATTTTCCGCTCGGACTCCCGCCGATGCTGCCGAATTGGAGAAAGGAATAGCCTATTTATCGGAGCGGTTCGACGAAAATTTCCGCCGCCCGAAAAAAGTGTTCACGTACTCGGACAACATTTATATTTTTCACCGGGACAAAGCCTTTTTACACCTCATAACGGAGTGGATCGGGCTTTACCTTTCGACCGAATACCACCTTTCGCTAAACCCCAAGTGGCATATCGCACCGACGTACACCGGAGTTCCGTCGCCGGGCTACATCGTATTCGGGAGCCACATCCGCCCCAAAGGTCAGATCAAACACGACCTTTGCCGGAGTATAGCCAAAGGCAAAAAACTCGGACTATCCCAGAAAACAATGCGCAAAGCAAATTCCGGTCTGCTCGGACATTGCAAACACGCAAATTGCAAAAATTTAATACGTAAAATAGGTATGGAGAAAGAAACAATGACCGTCGGGCAGGTTCTTGAAGCTGCCCGAACCCGTTTTGACAACTGTAAGGCGATACCATTAGAGCGCCTGGTTCATGATCCCTTTGCGCCGCGCTTCCTCGACAATGCCCAAGCGCGGGAGGAGGACGAACGGAGCAAACGCATACGAATTGTCGGCCACTTCTTCATGCACAGCAAGTATGACAAAAACGAGGACGGAACCCCCAAAACGTGCCTCGTGTTCTGCTGGACATCCGAAGCCGCGGCGAACAAAGAACAGCGATACGTTTCATGGACCGGTTCCGAAATCCTCATAGACCGCATCGAGCGCGACCCCTGGGCCAAAATGCTCACAGAGTATCCCACAGTTATCAAATACGAAAAATCCGTTCGCGGAAAAAAGTATTTAGTATTTGGATAACACCTTAAAAAAATGAAAAACAGAACAACCTACCCCTGCCGCATGGCGCACATCAAATTCGACGCCACCCACATCCTCGTATTTCTCAACGAGGAAAAGGCCATGCACAAACCCGTCAGCCCCGGAACGGAAGGAGAAACCCCCGAGATCGACGGCTACGCATACGCCCAGCCCGACTGGTACGCCGGCCCGGAAACCGACGGCGCCGTGTTGATCGAAGCCCAGGAGTTCACCAAGGACGGGATCGTCCCCGGACTGATCCACGCACACCCGGAGTACGCCGGCGACGGGGAAAACAAAATTCACTCCCTGGCCCTCAAACTCCAAATCACTACGGACCAAGCCGAACGCGAGGCAATCACCAAACAACTCCAAGCCTTCGACGCCCACCGAACATGGGCCTATGAAACGGCCGAAGAACTCCTCGCAAGGACTGTCTGACAACCCCCTTTTGTGTCCTTTCCAGCCGCCCTCCGGGCGGCTATTTTTGTGCCATAACTTCAAAATTATGGAACAAGAAATCGCAACCGCAGCCGGAGGATTCTGGCAATATCTTCCGGCAATCATTACCGCAGTCGGCGCACTTATTATGGCATGGTGGAAACGCGACCAAACCCGCCACGATGCTATGGTAAAACTCGAAATGAAGCAGAAAGAAGCCGAACTCACCAACCAGAGCAAGCGCCGTAACGAGTATGTTTCACAGATTTTCGGCCAGATATGGCAGCTTCTCCACGACCTGCGAGCCGACCGCGTTTATATCGTTCAACCCCACCCCCTCACGAACAACGAGTTCCTTTCCATATCGCTGGAGGTGAAACGGACCGGCATCGCCGAAATGAAATCCCACATCCAGCGGTTACCAATGTCCGACGTGGCAAATTTCGCGGCTGAACTCTCCTCCCGCGACTTCATATACTACAAGCATATCGCCGAAAACGTCCGCGACAAACGCGCCCGGGCGCTTCTACTTAACAGCGGATCACATTCGGCAATAATCCGTCGTCTGACGACATCCGAAAACGGATGGGTAGGGAACATCTTCTGCGAATTTACAGACACCGCAGAGGTCGCACCCGAATACGCAAAGGGCCTGCTCGAAGCAGCAGCCGAACAAATTCAGTACATCTTACCACCAATCCAATAAGACCATGAGCAGACTCCGCATCCTCCTCGACAACGGCCACGGCCAGGAAACACCCGGCAAGCGGTCCCCCGTATGGGCCGACGGCTCGCAGCTTTTCGAGTACGAGTTCAACCGCGACATCGTGCGCCGCATCGCCCGCCTGCTGGCACACAAAAGTATCACCTTCGACATCATCGTCCACGAGAACACCGACATCCCGCTCTACGTCCGCGCAAACCGCGTGAACCACATTTGCAGCGTGAACGGCGCGAAAAATTGCCTTCTTCTCTCTATCCACGCCAACGCCGGCGGCGGAACCGGCTGGGAAGTGTGGACCAGCATCGGACAGACCAAGGCCGACGACTACGCCGAAATCATCTACAAACGTGCGAAAATAGCCCTCCCCGAATGGAAAATGCGGGCCGATACGACCGACGGCGATCACGACAAAGAGGCCGACTTCGCAATCCTCAAAAAGACGCAATGCCCCGCGGTCCTCACCGAGAACTTTTTTATGGACACCGAGCGCGATTGCCGTTTCATCATGTCGGAGGCCGGCCGCGACCGCATCGCCCGGATGCACTTCGACGCAATCCTCGACTGCATAGCCTGGTACGAAAAGCAATCCCGATGAAAGCCGCCCGCATTGTAATTCTGCTCCTCCTGCTCGGCCTGGCCTTCCTGCTCGGTTGGAAGGCCGCCGGCCGCCGGGTGCAGATCATCGAAAAAAGCACCGTAGACACCGTAACGCTCTATGTGGACCGAGATCCCGAACCAGCCAACGTGACCGAACCGGTGGAGGAGATAGAAGATACCCTCCCGGTCGTGCCGCCCACCAAACCAGAACCCGCAGAACCGCCAGTCGTGAACCAGCCACCCGCAGACTCCGCGACCGTCCGCGTTCCGTTAAGCCTCTACCACTTCGAGAAGCCCGGCGTCTACTCCATAACCGCCCTCGGCTATCACGTATCGCTCCCGAAGGTGGAAACCTTTTCCATACACACGACAACCGTACAGACACAAATTGTCCGTGAACTGCCCGCCTGGGAAATAGGCCTCGAAGTCGGGATCAACCCGCGCAACAAATGGCTCGGAGCAACGGCCAGCTACAACATCGGCCGGTTTTCCCTGCAAGCATCGGGCGGGTACGATCCCTACCGCCGCGAGGTGCTGGTCGAAGGCCGTGTAAAAGTGGCACTTTTCAGAACTTACCACAAATAAAACACCATGAAAAACTTTTTCGCAAAAATCAAATCGTTCATGCTGGCCGCTATCGCCTGGCTGAACAAATGGCCCAAAGACCTCCAGCAGCACTTTTCGCTCGCGGACAACATCAATGCCGTGGCGTGGATCGTAGGAGCCGTAACCTTCGGCATGTTCGCCCCGATCAAATGGGTGTACCTGTTCAGTGCAGCGGTAACGCTGGCCCTCATCCTTTTCAAAGACTACGTGCTCGATGCCCGGGCCGACTGGCGCGACATCGCCGCCGGGATTATCGGGCTACTGTGGTCCCTACTCAAAATATGGCTGGTGTGCTTCGCCTGGCTGTTGCTTCATAGGCTGACAATGTAACTTCGGCATGGCCGACAACAAGAGGGACGACCTTTCCGGCCGTCCCTCGTTTCGTTACAAAATACCTTTGTAATTCAGTAAGAGCGGATTGGCCTCTCGAATATCCTGCGGAGTATAAATATCTGTCATCAATAACGACGAGTGCCGAGCCTGCTCCTTCACCGAAAGTGCGTCGCACCCCGCCCGGAGCATGGCCGTGATCCCGGTATCTTTTAATGAATAGAATTTATACTCTTTCGGAAAGTGTAACACCGGACGAATCGTCCGACTCCAATAGTCCCGGTAGGTCTTTTCATTCACCCAATCCGATCCAGGCCGAAATCCGTGCGAAAAAATGTAATACGAATCGGGAGCGTTGAAATAACCGAGATCGACCATCAATTCGATAATCTTTGCGGGCATCGTCACGAACGCCGATTTTTTATTCTTCGAAATCGTATCGTCTATATAGATCGTCTGTTTGGCAACACAAATATCGCAGAGGCGAAGTTTGGCAATCTCTTTCGGCCGGATCAGCATATAATGCAGAAAATAACAGACCAGCAGAAACGGACGATTGTTCTCCCGGAGCCAATCATGCAACCGCTGCATATCTGCCGGTGCAATCACTTTGCGCTCCTTTTTCAGCAGCGCTTTCCCGACGCTGACCAGGCCGTCGGTCGGCCGCTCCTTCAGATACAGGTGTTGCACCAAAAAAGAACTGAACGTGCGAAGGAAGGCCAGGTAGTTGTTTCGGGTCCGTGGAGAGTTCTCCCGCTCGATGTAGATATAATCCAGGAAGCGGACACAAAAATCCCTATCGAATTGGTAAATATACCGGATCGGCGAACGCCGGTCCTCATTCCAGCACTCGAGAATATGCGCGAAGCACATGTAATCGTGGCAGGTGGATTGCCGGAGAACTCCGTCATTGAGTAGCTTCGTCGTATAATTCCGGTAATGGGTCAGCACATCGGAAAACCGCTTATAACAACGGTCGGCTTCGGCCTCGACCCAAGGATTCCAGCCCGTTTCAAGTTTTTCGGAAAGACGATGGCAAACCTGCGCGGCATATCGCCGCCGCTGAACAGAATTACCCACCGAGTTTATCTTGATCCGCTTTCGGCGCATCACACCCTTGGCCGGGTCAAACGCATAGAAGGAAATGAACCAGCAAGAGCCGGTGTGTACTTTCGGATAAGTAAACGAAAGAATTTCGTTTAACGCGGAATTTCTCGCGGTTTCGACTGACAACATTTTTTTTACATTTTCACCGAAGTAAAAATGTATATAATTGAAAATCAGCCCACGGAAAGAAATAGTTGTGTCCCGTTTCTGTCCCGGTTGTTTTGCGAAAAAGGCCGTAATTTACTGAAATTCAGTTAATTAACGGCCTTTTAGTAGCGGGAGGAGGACTCGAACCTCCGATAATTAGAATTGTATTTCAATAAGTTACACTCGTTCTTTCGTAAAAAAGTATTCCAACCGGCATTATTTAATTCAATATTTGAACAGGTTAACCCCACCATTTCAGCAGGTATCCGAAGAATACCTTGTAGAATAGCCGTATCATATCCAAGTGGTTTTTACTCGACAAACCATCTGTACTCGGGTTCACCTATCAGAGCCTTTGCCACTCCCTCCGTGAATACCGTCGCATTCCGGCTTCGTGCGAGGAACGAATCTATGTAGCTGGACTTGTTGGCCCCGGTAAAGAGGTTGAACACTCTCCATAGGTCAATCTCCCGCTGTCTGTCGCATGCAAACGCCGTATCGTTGTAATAGGCCCTTGCGATGGTGTTCAGATGGCAGTCCGTGAATTCGAATTCCGGGAGCTGCTTGCGTTGAGCAGGCGGCAGGAACTGATACAACCGTGCCTTTCCCACCATCTGCGCGAACTGACTTTCCGACATGGAGGTATCGAGCAACGCCCGCATCCGCTCCAAATGCCGCTTGGCATTGTAGCTTGCGATCAGCTCCGTAATCTTTGCTGTCAGCTCCTGCGTGTTCGTTACCCGCATCTCCCCGGCCAGTCCGTCCGTGGCCACACACATATTGCAACAAACCATGTTCTTGAACCCGATAAATACTTTGAATTTCTCGAAGCCTTTCTTACTGTAAAGGTTCTCTTGGTTATAGGCCCTTACACCTCCTACGGTCAGGTTGAGCCTGCATCCGTCGATGGTCTCCGTTACGGCGGGTATCTCGATGCAGAACATCATCCGCTCGTAATAGATGGTCTTGTCCTCGTCGGTGAGGTCCTTTACAGCCTTGTGGATGGCTTCGGGCGTCCGTCCCTTGACGATATGGCTCACTCGTATTTCGGGCTCCTCCACCGTACAGCTTCGGAACATCCGCTGGGCACACTCCCATGCGGTTTCGATGAACTGATTGTGCGATATGGTCACCTCGTTGTCCTTGGAGAATACCGGGGTGATGCAGTCGTTCTGGAGGTGGCTGAGTGTAACAGCCTTGGTATTGGCCTCGATGAAAGGCTTGCGGGGCTGTTCTTCGGGAGTTTCCCGGAACGGGGATTCCTCCTGCACTTCGAACGAGGGCGAGGGGATAATCAGCTGTGTTGCGTCCCGTGCATCTTCACGGAGCGTAAAGGGCAGTACGTTATTGTGCGACTCTGCCCGCGGGATAGCTTGTTCCATAATTTGCGGATGATTGGGTTCGACATTGGTTGCACCAGCCGAGAATCTGCATCCCGACTTGTTCCGTAAGCGGAAATTCCGGCTTTCCGGCGAAGAGTTCCGTGCGGTCCTTGGAAGCCAGCGCATAATGTTTCATGTTGACATCGAATACGATGGTGAACTCGTAGTCTACATTGTCCCGCTGTACGGCTTTCAGACCCACTTTCTCGGGGATCATCTTCCCGTTGCGTTCGTTGAGCACGTACTCCTGCTTGCTCCGCATCGTACAGATCACATGGCACGAGGAGTTGAGAATCCGCTGGATAAAGGCGTTCTGCCGGGGTGTGACCTTGGCCCAGTTGGCAAAGGAGTTGCCTTGCAGATTGGCGTGGAAATCCA
>ERZ1106943.1992-NODE-1992-length-18640-cov-6.617433_pt1 | contig 18640 bp, 10 predicted proteins | sample MGYA00403671_ERZ1106943 | MGnify/ENA primary metagenome ERZ1106943 (study PRJEB35170, sample SAMEA104062427) | human gut metagenome | biome: human gut; feature: human-associated habitat; material: faeces | place: Denmark | collected 2012-06-14 ...
TATCTTGGCGCAGGCTGCGGCGTGCTCGTTCTCTGCGGCAACGAAACGCGCGCGAAGAATTTCCAGCGCCTTTTGGAAGAGCGGAACATCCGCGCGCAGCTCAACTTGAAAAACGACCGCCTCCCCGCCCCGCACGAGACCGTCATCGGCCTCGGCGCGCTGAGCGCGGGCAGCGAATATCCACAATTAAAGCTCGTCATCCTGACCGAGGGCCAGCTGACCGCTCCCCTCTCCGGCAAGCGCGCAAAGGCGCGGCCAAAGAAGGAGACATCCGCGCGCGCCGCGCTGCGCTCCTATGAAGACCTCTCCCCCGGCGATCTCGTCGTGCATGTCCACCACGGCATCGGCCGCTTTGCGGGCATCGAGCGCATGCGCGTCGACGGCGTGGACAAGGACTATATTAAGATCTGCTATGCGGGCAACGACAGCTTATACGTCCCCGCGACGCAGCTCGACATGGTGTCGAAATACATCGGCGGCCATGGCGAGGACGAGGACGGCCAAATACGCACGAAGCTCAGTAAGCTCGGCGGCACGGACTGGTCGCGCGCGAAAACGAAGGCGCGCGCCGCGGCGAAGGACCTTGCCAAGGGTCTCATCGCGCTCTATGCCGAGCGCCAACGCCGCCCGGGCTTCGCCTTTTCGCCCGACTCCCCGTGGCAGAAGGAATTTGAAGAGGCCTTCGACTACGAAGAGACCGACGATCAGCTGCGCGCCATCGCCGAGATCAAGGCCGACATGGAGCGCAGTACGCCGATGGACCGCCTGCTCTGCGGCGACGTCGGCTACGGCAAGACTGAGGTCGCGCTGCGCGCCGTGATGAAGTGCGTGCTCGACGGCAAGCAGGCGGCCATCTTAGTGCCGACCACCGTGCTCGCCCAGCAGCACTACGCGACGGCGCTGAACCGCTTCCGCTCGTTCCCCGTGCGCATCGAAGTGCTCTCGCGCTTCAAAACGCCCGCGCAGAAGAAGCAAATTTTGCAGGATGCCGCCGCAGGAAAGATCGACTTACTCATTGGCACGCACTCGCTGCTGCAAAAGAGTTTGCACTTCAAGGACCTTGGCCTTCTCATCATCGACGAGGAGCAGCGCTTCGGCGTAACGCACAAGGAAAAGCTCAAGGAGCTCTCGCGCCAGGTCGACACGCTGACGCTCTCGGCAACGCCCATCCCCCGCACGCTCAACATGGCGCTTTCGGGCATTCGCGACATGTCGACCATCGAGGTCCCGCCCGTTGACCGCCAGCCGGTGCAGACATATGTGCTCGAGCATAACTGGAGCGTCATCGCCGACGCCATCCGGCGCGAGCTCGCGCGCGGCGGGCAGGTCTACTACATGCACAACCGCGTCGAGACCATCGACCGCTGCGCCGCCCAGCTCAAAAAGCTCCTCGGCGACGACGTCGCCATCGGCGTCGCGCACGGCAAGATGGACGAAAAGGGCCTGTCGTCCGTGATGCAGCAACTCTCGGACGGAGAAATTCAGGTGCTCGTCTGCACGACGATCATCGAGACGGGCATCGACATTCCGAATGTCAACACCCTCATCATCGAGGACGCCGACCGCCTCGGCCTCGCCCAGCTGCACCAGATCCGCGGGCGCATCGGCCGCAGCGCGCGCCGGGCCTACGCCTATATGACCTACCGCGCGGGAAAAATTCTCACCGAGGTCGCCGCCAAGCGGCTCACCGCCATCCGCGAATACGCGGAGTTCGGCTCGGGCTTCCGTATCGCGATGCGCGACCTTGAAATTCGCGGCGCGGGCAATTTGCTCGGCCCCGAGCAGTCGGGCTACATGATGAGCGTCGGCTACGATATGTACTTGCAGCTCTTGGAAGAGGCTGTGCTCGAGCAGCGCGGCGAAAAAGCGCCGCAGCGCACCGAATGCTCGGCAGACCTCACAGTCTCGGCCAACCTGCCGGAGAGCTACATTCCCTCGGGCGAGCAGCGCATGGATATCTACCGCCGCATCGCGGCGCTGCGCACCGCCGAGCAGTCGCAGGAGCTGCTCGACGAGCTCATCGACCGCTACGGCGAGCCGCCCCAGCCGGTCCTCAAGCTCATGGACGTCGCGCTTTTGCGCGCGGAGGCCGTGCAGATCGGTGTGAGCGATATCTCACAGCGCGGCAGCGAGATCACCTTCACCTTTGCCGCGTCCGAGGCAGTCCCCGTGGAGGCCGTGATGGCCCTCTGCTCGCTGCCGAAGAACCGCCGCCGGCTCACGCTCTCCGCCACGGGGACGGAGCCGAAGCTCCTGTTGCGTCTTTCGCTGGGCGAGGACGCATTGGATACAGCCTTGACGCTGGTCGGAGACCTGCGTGTGAATAAGGAAGAAAACGAAAAAGAGGTAACATTATGATCAAGAAGAGATTGCTTTCGTTCCTTGGCGCGGCGGCCATCACCGCGGCGCTCGCCTTTGCCGTCGTGACGCTTTCGCCCTCGAACGGCTTCACCTCCGGCACGATGCAGGAGGGTCTCTGCTACGAAGCGACCGGCGTCGCGCCCGACGCGATCGTCGCAAGCCTGAACGGCAACGGCGCGAGCGCCGACCTTGTCGCCTACTGGATCGGCTACGACGTGTCGTATCTCGACAGCTACATGCAGTATTACACCGGCTCGTCGCTCGACTGGGACTACACCCTTTCCGACGGCACGAATATCACCGACTACATCAAGTCCAACGTCTATTCGTCCGTCAAGCAGCATCTGGTGCTTGAAAACCTGGCGAACAAGTACGGCGTGACGCTCACCGAGGGGCAGGAATCCGCCATGGCGGACAGCGACCAGACCTATATCGACCAGTACGGCAGCGAAGAGGCCTTTGAAGAAGAGATCGCCAAGCTCGGCATGCGCCGCGAGACCTATGACCGCGTCGCCCGCTCGAACTACCTGTACCAGAACCTATATCAGCTCTACAACACCGAGGGCAGCGCGCTCTATGCCTCTGACGAGGACCTTGCCGTCTACGCCGCCGAGCAGGGCTACATCACGGCGGACCACATCCTGCTTGCGACGAAGGACATGACGACCGGCGAAGCCCTCACCGACGAGCAGAAGGCCGAAAAGAAAGCGCTCGCTGAGGAGCTCGTCGAAAAGCTCAATTCCTACACCGGCGACGACATCGCCTCCTACTTTGCCGAGCTCGCCGACGAGTACAGCGAGGATCCCGGCCGCGAGAGCCATCCCACGGGCTACACCTTCACGACCGGCTCGATGGTGCAGGAGTTTGAAGACGCCGCCTACGCGCTTTCCGAGGGCGAGGTGAGTGAAGTCGTCGAATCCAGCCTCGGCTATCACATCCTGCTCCGCCTGCCGCTCGACAAGTCCGCCGCAGCCGACGAGGTGCGCGAGGAGTACTTCACGAACTTCATCGCCGAGCAGGTCGACGCCGCCGCGATGGCGACGAGCGCGGACTATGATAAGCTCGACCCGCAGACGATCTACGAGGCGATCGTCGCAGCGCAGGCGGAGGGTTAAATCGCAGCGTGACGCACTGTACGGCGCTTGCGCCCGCGAGGGCGCGTGAGGGGCAGCCCGAAAGGGCTGCTTCCTTTTTGCGTCTCGGCAGGGGCACTGCTTTTTTCCCTGCACCGTGCAGAGGACAAAATAAAAAGGAGACCTCTTCGGGTACTCCTGATAGGGGTATCTTCGGGCGTGTCCTCGGAATTAGGCGGACAGCGCATCAGCGCTGTCTGCCTTTTCTGTTGTTTCCGCAAAGAATGGGTCATCTGCTTCGTTCAGGTCAAAATCTCTAAACCGGATGCGCACCACCTGCGGCGCGTGTTTGGAATACTTCACTTCTTTTTCGTGGACGATGATCTTGGCCACAAAGACTCGCAGAAGCTCCGGCGTCAATTCGGTCATGTCCGTGTACTTCCTGGCCTTGGCAATGAAGTTCTTTGCATTTGCCACACTGCCCCGCAGCTTCTCCAGCCGCTCGACGGCAGCAGGAATGCTCTCAGCCAACTGTGTTTTCTCCTTGGAGTATGCTTCAGACAGCAGACGGAACTGCTCATTGCTTACCCGGCCAAGGGCGCTGTCCTCATACATGCGCTTGAACACAGTGTCCAGTTCAGAGTCACGCTTGCGCATGGCGGACAGCTCCCGTTCCACCGTCTTGATCTCCTTCGCTACCTCGGTGGACTGCTTCTGCTGGATATACTCCGCAAACTTTTCGGGATAGCTTCTGGCGAACTCTGCCGTTCTGCGAATGGTCTCCAGCACGATCTCCTTGAGCGCTGTCTCGCGGATGTAGTGGGCGGTACAGACTTCCGCACCATCTCGTTTGTAGGTCCGGCAGGTGAAGTTGTTCTGCTCCGGCTTCATCGTGTGCGCCCGGTGCAGCACCATGGGCTTGCCGCAGTCCGCGCAGTACACCAATCCAGAGAACATATTCTGCTCGTCCATATTCGTGCGACGGCGCTTGTGGGAGCGCACCTCCTGCACGATGTCCCAGGTTTCCTGATCCACCAGCGCCTCATGGGTGTTCTCAAAGATGAGCCAGTCGGATTTGGGACGCTCACGCTTCTTTTTGTCCTTGTAGGACTTCGTGCTGTAGCGCATATTGACCGTATGGCCCAGATACACCATGTTCACCAGCATATCGGCCACCATATCACTGGTCCAGTTATAAGGCCGCTCGGTGTTCAGGCCGGAGTGGGAGATGCCGTATTTCGTGTAGGCATACATGGACGGAGAGAGGATCTGTTCCCCCTTGAGCTGCCGTGCGATCTGCGAGGGGCCAAGGCCACTGGCGCACATGGCGAAGATCCGCCGGACGACCTGCGCAGCCTCGTCATCCACCACGAGAGGACCATCCTTGATTTCGCTCTTCCGGTAGCCGTATGGAGCGCGGGTTCCGAGGCGAACGCCGCGCTGTGCCTTGGCGGTGAACACGGCGCGCACCTTGCGGCTGGAGTCTCGCACATGCCATTCGTTGAACAAATTTTTGAAGGGCATGAGCTCGTTGCTGGTTTCGTACAGAGTGTCCACATTGTCGTTGATGGCGATGTAGCGCACATCGTAGGACGGGAAGATCTCCTCGATGTAGAGACCCGTGTGGAGCTGATTGCGCCCCAGACGGGAGAGGTCTTTGGTGATCACGACGGCGACTCTTCCGTTTTCTATCTCCTCCATCATTTCCTCGAACGCGGGACGATTGAAATTGGCTCCAGAGTACCCGTCATCAATAAACAGCCTGGTGTCGGAGAATCCATTGTCGTCAGCATACTTCTGCAGGATGATTTTTTGATTCTGGATCGAATTCGAATCGCCATCCAGGTTATCGTCACGGGAGAGGCGGCAGTAGAGCGCCGTGATCTTTTGGTTTGGCTGTAGCATATTTACCTCCTTAAAATGCCAAACCGATTGAGAGATTGCAACCATACAATACTCCCAATCGGTTTGAAAGTCTATTGGAACTTAGTTCACGCGGAGAGATTTTTCGCGTCTTCCGTCAGGTCGATGGCCTGCTTCAGCAAGTCGGAGAGTTTTTCTTTCCCATCGATGCCGAACTCAGCGCAGACGATGTACTCCCGACCACAGACCGTCTGGCGTCTGCTTTTTACAATCACGCCATTCTTTTCTTCGACCAGAGTATCCCTGATGGCCTTTGCAGAAGGAATGTCCGTGTGATCATCATGCCGCTCCTCGTTTTCAAAATGAGGACGCTCGTTGTATTTGAATCGATAGTTCATAGAACTCCTTTCCCCCGAATCATATCGGGCAATAAAAATAGCAGACCGTCACATGGTCTGCCGCATCACCGGACCGTTCATGTCCGGTGTCTCATGTTCAATTTCAGGTTCAGGCTGCGCCGGTCCTTCCTGCATCGCCTGATGCGCGGCGACAGCAACGCCAACCGCCAGTCCGATAACTGCGCCGATGTTTTTCGCTTCCTGCTCTGCCTGGATACGGCGATACCGTTCCTCGGCATCTTCGTCATCGTCATCCAGCAACGCTCCGGTCGCCGCCAGACCATACAGTCCCGCGTGGAGCGGCTTCAGAGAAACAGGTTTCGGATATTGCTGATCACAGTCGCTGTACCGTACCCCATCCCCAGCAGTGCCGCCACGATGAGCAGTAATAGTACGATCCACTTGGTCACTACGATTAGGTCGAAGTCCGGAAGCCAGTCCAGCCATTTGCAGGTACGCTTCTCTTGCTTCTTCCCAACCGGTTTCATCAGAGCGGTCATTTCCTTCAACGCTTTCTGCATCTCTGCCATGGAGTTCTGCACCGTTGTCAGGTCTGTACGGGATCTCAGCTCCGGAAGATACTCCCGTATCCCGTGTAGCTCCCATCTGATGTCGTCCGTCTTCTGCGTCAACGCTGTCAGCGCCTCCGGCAGAGGACACTGGATAACGATGGGCGTGATCGGTGCACTCTGCTCCCGCGCTGTCGGCTGCGGTGTGGGTGCGGGACGGTTCCGTGCCATGAGCTCGTCCATGGATAATTTCTTCTCTGATCCTGAATTCATATTCCATGTTCTCCTTCAAGTATTTGTCACCGAACAGCAGGCGGTCACGGCACTGCCAGCCGGTCGGTGTGGTGTAGGTGATGTTCCGCCGGGATTTCTCCCAGCGCACTTTGTAACCCTCGCTCTCCATCAGGGCGATGAACTCCTCCCGGTTGGAAGCGTGGCGCATACAGTCGTTGATGATATTCATGAGCTGCAGCTTCTTGCTCTGACCACGAGCCGCTGTGTGATACTCCCCGATGGTCATGGTCTTTGACTTCTTCGGGTTCGCTCTGGGTACGAACATCGGTAGGTTGAATTCCATGCACACCGCATCGTTGCGCTGCCGCAGCTCCTGTAACTGTTCTTTGGCGATGTGTAGTTTCTTTCCGGTATCGAAGTTGACCGAGTTGATTAGGAAGTGGGAATGGATGTGTTCCCGGTCTGTGTGGGTGCAGACCAGAACATCAAACCCCTCGTAGTACTCAGCCAGCTTCAGTGCCGCCGCATGAGCGGTGGCCGGGTCGACTGCTTCGCCTTTCGGGAAGCTCTGCACCATGTGATAGAACAGCACGCCATCGGTTTTGTGGTAGAGCCGTTTCGTGGTCATGAAGTCCTCGTAGACAGATTCCGGCTGACAGTTGATGCCTGTGACCAAGCGCTGCCCTTCGAACTCGGTCTTCTTATCCTGCATGGTGTAGCGCATCACGGCGCCCATGCATCCGGTGGTCTGGCCCCGCTTGTAGTTGGTGAAGCTGATGATCGCCATAGCTCACCACCGCTTTCGTTCCAGGATCATCCGGACAGCTTCGCAGAGTTCAGAGAACGCCTGACGCACACTTCCCAGATCGATCACGGTCACTCGTCCCATGTGCGCCAGGGTGACCAGCTGGTTCAGATTTCTGCCGATGGACTTCAGTTCTTTCAGCACCTCTTTCAGTCCGTCGATGACCACCACCTGTTTACCCAAACAACAGGCAGTCACATAATCGCTCATGGACATACCGGACTGCTTTGCCAGTTCCTTGATAGCCTCCCGGTCTTCGGAAGCCATGCGGGTGCTGAATTTGATATCTTTTTTCATTGTAGATCCTCCAAAATCGTAGATGAAGTGGGTCCGGGCTTCTGCCCGGAAATCATGCGGAAGGCGGGCAGCGCGGGGCGCAGACCAGACAAACGCGATGCTGGCCACCTCTAAAGAGGTGATTTCCCCTCTGCCGTAAACCTCTGCATAAACGGGCCACAAACGGGCTTTCGTACTGCTGCGGGCGTTTACTCCACCTCGCCGGGAAAGCCCCGCAAATCGCCTCCTGTGGCCTTGACAGGGTCGATAGGGACGATTCCTCCGGCACCGGGAAGATCGACACTATCGGCACGGCGCAGCTCGATGAGCCGCTTGCCGTTGCTTCTTCTGACAGAGGCAGAGATACCGATTTTGCTTAGAGCGTCAACGCTTTGCAGAATCAGACGAGATACTTTCTTCGGCGTGATCCGCTCGACACCGGCAGGGTCGATCTTTGCAGACAGCTCTGTGGGAGTGCCGATAAATTCTGTGCGGTCATGCATCAGTTCAGAGACAAGAAAGACGACGCGGCTCTCCAGTAGCAACGGCTGCTCCCTGCTGTCGCTGACCACCTCCCAGACGTTTTCTTCGCCGCGCTTCAGCTCGATCTCCCGGTACTCAATGTCCCGTCCGATGCAGTAGAGCACAGCCTGTCCGCTGCCGCGCTTACTCTCCACCAGTGTGAAGCTGGAATCCACCGCGCCGCTGATGGCAGTCGTGCCGGAGATGCGGCTGAACACATCGTCGGCGTATTCTTTGCGCAGATGGTGGATGAGCAGGATGGCGATGCCGTGCGCGTCTGCGATTTTCTTCAGGACGGACAGGTCCCGGTAGTCGTTGGCGTAGGTGTTATCGTAGTTGGCCCCACGGATCATCTGCAGCGTGTCGATGATAATTAGCACCGTGTCAGGATGATCTGTGAGGAATGCCTGGAGCTGCTCCTCCAGACCTTTGCCGAGGATGAAACTCTCCGTGCAGAAGTGAACATTAGACGGCGCGTCCTCCGTGATCTCGAGCAGCCGGTTTTGGATGCGGATGGTAGAATCTTCAAGGCAGAGATAGAGCGTGGTGCCTCGGCGGGTGTCCATCCCCCACACGGGTTCGCCCTTCGCCACCATGACAGACAGCCACAGGGCCAGCCAGGACTTGCCAACCTTGGGCGAGCCAGCAAGGATGTGCAGGCCCTGAGAGAGCAGAGAGTCCACCACAAAGTTCAGCGGCTTCAGCGGCTGACTCATCAGGGTTGCACCGTCGATGGTGCGTAAAGGGTCAACGAATTTTTTGGTCATGATACAAGACCTCCTGTAAAAAAGATATACTGCCCTCACAAAAAGTGGGGGTAGTATTTATTTTACTTTCGAGAAGGTTTGTGATATCATCTGACCATAGGAGGTGGTACCATGCCGAAGACGAGATACAAAATCTATCTGCTCTCAGCCAGAGCAGTCATCAGTCACGCTGTTTTGAGAGATGGCGTGTATACCGTTTCTCTGGATGCGGCCGCCACCGGGAAGTGTAAGGTGTCCGGCGCAAGCCACGAGCAGGATGGCAACGCTTTGTTCTATCAGATCATGTGTCAGATCCGGGGAGGCCGGTACCGTGAGCCCAGAGATGAAAAAGTGATCCCCGATCTCTCGGAGATCATCTTCTACATGAACTTCGAGGGCATCTTCGACCGTAACAATCTGGAGCGGCAGAAGAAGGCGGAAGACCTGTTCCGTCCAGAGGGCGTGACGCTGGACTTCGGCAGCGGCCCACATCGCTATGTTGCCTTTGAACGCTCCGCCAGCATGAGCCGAGACTCCAGACTGTCCTTTATCCGTGCGGACTACTATGAGCCGGTGCGCAGACGCATCATGTTGGACATGGAGATCGACCGCTGCCAGCTCACCAAGCTCTACGCCTACAACGGCTTGATGCTCTCCGGCGGTGTACGCATCGACGGTATCCGTATCCATAAGAACAGCCGTGTGATCGTGGTGGACAATCCCACAACCACCGTGGAGCACACATCGGTGATCACCGCCGTGGATGACGGCTCCCGCGGCAGCATCAGAAGATATCACCGCTATGACACGATAGAGGATGTGAAGGTCACCTGCTTCGACGGCGTGGGCCTGATTTCAAAAGAATACGCCGCCGTGATCAACTGTGCCTATGACGACGGCTGTGACCATACCTCGTTTCAGATCCGCATGCCATACGTGAAGGGTATGCTGCACCAGGTGGACTTCAAGGATTTCCTGAAGCGCACCGGCACACAGGTCATTCAAGACATCTGGGGGAAGAAACATTCGGTCGAGAATATAGACATCATCCTGACCAGAAGTATGTTCAAGGCCTACGGCTGGCTGAACGAGTGCGGGATGACCTGGAAGGACTACTGGAAGGCATTCCAGAAATACGACCACGCCCTGTATATCACCAATGTCAGCAGAGCCGTACCCCAGGAGATGACCGAGCTGAATTATCAGTTTCTGGTCACCCTCTCCATCCAGCCGGAGGAGTTTCGTCCCGCCGATCTGCCGGACGGTTGGACACACAGCCCGACGGCTGACCAACGCGCATGGCTGACCAAGGAGACGGAGCTGGCCTACTACAATTTCCGCGCCAATGCTTATTTCCGAATCAGCCATTTTCTGAAACCACTGTACGATCCTTTCGTCAGCAAGAGGAGCCGGGCGTACCGCATGGCAAAAATTCTGGAGAAGAATTCGCTGTTTATCCATGAGCCTGTGTACGCTTCAGAGCTGGAGGCGCAGGCGGAATCCATTCTGAAAAACTATTCGCAGGGACACCTGATCGTCGCCGGGGACACACGCTTTCTGTCTGGCGACCTGCTCGAGTTGATGCGGCGGCTGGTGTGGCCCCGTTCCTTTCTGATGCCCGACCAGCGCCGCTTCAATGATGAGCTGCTTCGGTATCCCTTTGACGATGAACACTTCTTCGCACCCATGGCCGCCTACGACCACGGCGATTCCTGCACGCTGCTCCGCAACCCTCACATCGCACGGAATGAGGAACTGCAGCTTTCCTTCTACGATGACATTGACTATCTTCGGCAGGAGTATCTGGGACATCTGAGCGATGTGGTCATGGTATCCGCCGCATCGCTGGCGGCGGACCGTTTGGGCGGCGCTGACTATGACGGCGACCTGATTCGCACCATCACAGATCCTATTGTCAACAGATGCGTTCTGCGCAACTACGAATACGAATACCACCAATCCCTGAAAAACGGACTCACAGCGCCGTTTCTGCGCATCCCGTCGCTGTCCGGCCCGAAGAAGAGCGCGAAGGATTGGCACGCCTGCTTCGAGACCGTCCGGGACACCTTCTCCACCCGCATCGGCCAGATCTGCAACGCCGCTCTGGACCGAAGCGTCATTGCCTACAGCGACAGCGCCGACGCCGGGGAGCGCAAGCGCTGCCGCCGGGAGACGGAGCTGCTGGCTATCCTGACCGGCTTGGAGATCGACTCGGCCAAGACAGGCATCCGGCCCGATTTAAGCGAATACCTCAAAGAGCGGACTGTGAAACGAAGTCTGTTCCTGCAATATAAGACCTTGATGGAAAAGGCAGAGACGCGCCGTGCCTGGTATGAGCCTACCCACAAGGAGAAAATCAGGAAGTTCTTCGAGAGCACCGATTGGAGCAAGGTTGAGTCGCCCATCGACCGCCTGCCCTATTTGGCGTGGCAGTTGGAACGGAATACACCAAAAATCAAACCCAGACCTGCGGCGGACGCAGAGTTGTTCACCTTCGCCGCAGAAGATGGATGGAAGGACAAACTGGACCAGAGCAAGCTGCGAAAAATTGAGGCGCTCCTGACCGACTACGAGCGCTGCCTGTCCCGCATCCGGGCCTGCCGTGTTCCGGTGAAGGATGCCAAGAGGCGTTCGGACATCTCCCGTACCCTGTTCCTCCGTGGGCAAGAGGAACGATACGATGTGGAAGAACTCTACGCTCTGTTCCGTCAGCTTCCACCGGAGCGTGTCACCATACTGCGGCAGGCACTCATCGAACGGAAGTGGCATCTGATGGACACCGAGGAGCGTGAAGTGTTTCTTCTGGAGCAGCTGCCGGAGCCGGAATTGGCAGAGCGTTACGATCTGCTGATGGATTTCCGCAGCGGCGGATTCCGAGTGCTGGGCGACCTGGTGTGTGACATTGACGATGAAAACGCCGCCTACGAGCGCAAGCAGCTTGACCGCGATACGGACAGTCCTGCTTTCCGGGCCATGATGGCCGCGTACAAAGAGAAGCCTTTTTCCTCTGACTATAAAGCCGCTGTTTCAAGCACCTGCCGCGCCCTGCTGAACAAAATCGTGAGTCCCGGCAAAGCAGTTCCGTATGTGGTTGCGCTGGGGAAACGAAATTTGCTGTGGGATCTGCTCATCGACCGCATCGAGGAGCATGTACGGAAAAGGGAGGTGTGACCCATGCTGAATGAGTGGCAGGAATTTCTGGACTATACCGGAAAAGTCAGCTATACTGTCAGGTCGAAAAGCGATACCACCTACATGGGACGCTTCACCTTTGAAGCCTTTCTGGACTTCGAAGGGCTTTCCCGTGTGCTGACCATCCTTGCCCGCGGTTATCTGTTCCATGACAGAGAGGGAAATCTTCTGCCGGAGCCGCGCAGCCGCATAGAGTACGCCCGCCGTGCGCTGTGCGCCTGGTGCAGTGTTCCGGACAGCAAAAAAGCCGCTCCAAAAGAGGAGCGGCAGTTCCGAAGTGATTTCAGGGAGCTTCACGAAGAATTTCCTGAGTTAGTGGATAAAAGCGGCGGTGGATGGTTCTATAACCATGTCCACGCCGTGGAGCGGTTCATCTTACAGCACCCTGACGCTGTACGTAAAAACATGGCAGAGAAAGCGGCGGCGCTGCGCCGCTTCGATGAAGCCTGGCGGAAGAAGGTCATCCAGTATCAGATCCCCATCTTCTCCCCCGACACCGAGGGACAGTGGACGCTGCGTTTTGACGATGTGATCGCCGAGACTCTGGAACTGGGGCCGCTGAGAAGTATGGAGGCCGAACTGCCATCGGAGCTGGTGGAGCAACTGAAGGCTGTGCAGCCCAAGGGCGTGCCGCTGGAGGTGCTGACCACGCTGGTGGCCTACTACATGGCAAACCGGCAGGAGGACACCGACTGGGTTCCGCTGCCGGTAGCCAGTTTCGACGCATACTTTGGCGGCAAGACCTTCAGCAAGAAGTATCTGAAAGCCATCCCGACGGAGATTATGGAGCGTACCTTTATCGGGTACGGCGTCAGCCGGTATCGGGTGAAAAGAGAATCTCTGCCATGGTTGAGAATGGACAGTCACTGAATGCCCAACTTTCCAGCCGACAGAAATTGTTTTGTCAAGCCCTCACAAAAAACACAGCACAGCCCGGAATGATAGTCCGGGCTGTGCGCTCTTGTTCACCAAGAGATTCAGCCGAAGCCAGTTCCTGCTTGCGATGTTTTTTCTTCGTTTACTTCAAGATTTTCGTCCAGTCCTCGGAAGGCCGGGAGCCGGTGTACTCGTGGCCGTTGGTGGCCTCGATAACATCGTAGTAGAACCAGTGGGAGGACTTGTTATCCGGCCACTGCTTGAAGTCCAGCAGCTCGCTGTCCTCGTCAACGCCGCGGTTGAGCACGCGGTTAATGATCGTCATGACTTCTGCGCGGGTGATGGGTTTCTCGGGGCCAAAGCTGCCGTCACTGTATCCGGCGATCCAGCCCACAGCCGTAGCCGTAGAGATGCTCTGATACGCCCAATAGGTCTCCGGCACATCGGTAAAGGTCTTGGTGCCCTCGGCAGGATTGACGAAGCGCACCATCATGGTGACGAACTCCGCCCGGGTGATGGACTTATCTCCACCAAAGGTGCCGTCGGAATAGCCGGTCACATAGCCGCCGTTGGCCATGGAGGAAACCTCCTTGCTGTACCATGCAGAGGCCGGGACATCGCTGAAGGAATTACTTGTGGTGGTGATCTCCTCGCTGCGCTCCGGTGTCAGCAGACGGTAGAGCATGACGGCGGTCTCCGCTCTGGTAATATTGCGGTTGGGTCCAACGGTGCCATCGGTGTAGCCGTGGACATAGGCCACATGATCCTTTGCATTCAGCGCACCGTTAAATTCCCATCCGGCATAGACGGTCTTGTTTCCGTTCATCGTGACGGAGGTGATCTTGTCGGTGGTTCCCTTGTCGGCATACCAGCCGGTGAAGGTGTAGCCTTCGCGGGTCGGTACCTTATCCAGCTTTACCGTTTTGCCGGAGGAATAAGTCTCACTGGGATACGTCGTGCCGCCGTTGGATTCGTAAGTCAGGGTGTAGCGGGTCACGCTGCCTCCACCGCCACCACCGCCGGAAGTATTTTTGCTCCACTGTGCGTAGACGGTCTTATCGCCGTCAACGGTTGTTTCGGCGGTAAAGGGAGCGCCGGAGCCGTCCGCAGCTGTGTTCCAGCCATCAAAGGTGTAGCCGCTGCGGGTGGGAGCGGTGGGGATAGCCACGGTGTTGCCGGAGACTGTCCGAACCGCCGTATTCTTCCTGCCATCGGAGAACGCGCCGCCGTTGGCATCAAAGGTGACGGTGCAGTTGTACCACTTTGCCTTGAGGGTGATATTTTCCAAAACACGGGTATTTTCGAAATCATAGGGTTCATCGGCCATTGTTCCGTCAGTTACCAGATACCAGCCATCGAACTGGTATCCGTCTTTTTCAGGATTTGCGGGCCGTGCTGCATAATCGCCCACATTGATCGTTTGAGCATCAACCGTTGTGCCGCCGTCAGTGTCAAAGGTGACAATAACTTGATCAACCTTATCCACAGACTGCACAATGCGGAGGGCATAAGATTGTCCAGGGGTCAGATTCTCCAGAGAAATGGACAGCGGATTGGAGTTGTACTGAATCGGTATCAGTGCTGCCTGTGCGTCAGTGGCTGGTACACCGTTTTCATCGACTGGGATATAGGCTGCATACAATTTCGTATGGGTGTCAGTCTGGCGCGTGGCCTTGAAATGCAATGTTGTAGCATCTTCCAACTTGAACCAAAGACCGTTGGTGCCGAGCAATGCCCAATCTTTCCGGACATCCGTATTTTCAGCCTTTGCCGATGCCAGGATCGCATTATCCGCTTCCTTGGAAGACGAGCCCAAATACATAGCGGGGTACTTTTCGTCAAAGGTCAAGGTGCCAAAAGAGGTTTGAATCTTGCGGGAATTCTGTAGGACAGACGGTTTCAAATAGATGTTTTCGTATGCGTCGCAGGCTGTTCCGCCAACAGCAGAAATCTGGATGCCATTGCCTGAATTGTTGTTGATAACCTTACCGCCATTCAATTTCACAGTGGCCTGAGTATCGGGTTTTCTGAACTCATAAAGAATACCGTACCCGGTGTTGCCGGAAATTTCGCCGTTGTTCATGATAAAGCAAACATTTTTGTTTCCACCGGACTTTCCGGTTACCCGAACGCCAATCCCATCGTTATCCGAGATTTTACCGTCCTCCATGGTAAACAGCGCACCGTTGTTGACGCGGATGCCCAAGCCTGTATTTCCAGAAATCTCTGCGCCTGATTTCATCACAGCTTCGACTCGGCCACCGCTCTGATTGGCCAGATAGAACACACCATTGGACGCAGTGTTCTCTGTAAATTTTCCCTGAATCACATAGCGGGAACCGTTGTTGGAATACATCAGTCCGCCACCGCCGTAGGCAGTATTCTCGGTAAAGCGGCCATCGGAGCCAATCGTAATCAAACCGTAAAAGGATCGTGCAAGACTGTTCGTAGTCGTGCAGTTATATACCTTGCCATTGATGAGCATATTGTGGGAATAATCGTTGCCAAGATCATCCGCATAGAACACCGTGCAGTTGGTGATGCCGGTAATCTCCGCGCCTTTCTGCATATCAAAGTTACTGCCATAAGTGGCAATCACCTTTGCATCGTCGGCATTGACCGATTTTGCGGAGTTCGTGATGCCGGTGATTGCTCCGGTTTCACCAATGACAGCACTGGCACCGCCGCGGGCGTGGATTGCCAATCCGCTGCCGCCCTGCCACATATCTGCATCAGGAACAATCCCGCTGATGGTGCCGTTGATAACCGCTTTACCGCCGTCGGCATAGACTGCCCGGCCGACGATGTTTTCAATCACAGCGCCGTCCTGCATATCAATTTCGCCGCCCTGCATCCAAATCGCACCGGCCGCGCCAAAATCACCAGAGGTTTTAGTCCGGTTGGTTACCGTATCATCGATGATCTTACTGCCTTTTTCCATCACGAGAATACCGTCGGCAATACGGACAGCGGACATACCACCGAAGTTCTTCAGCACCGCGCCATTACCCAAAGTGATGGTGGCAGTATTGTTATAGGTAGCAATGATGGCATCCTGGACGATTTGAGTATTATCCCCGGTGCCTTTCCCGGCCTGTAAAAACTTCTCGCCCATCTTCTTGCCGCCGTCATCCAGTACGATGTTTTCCAGCCGCAGAGAGGCGCTCTGCTCCACCAGCTCATCGTTCTCATCGGTTTTGCCACCCACTTCGATCATGGCGGGATTGTACCAGGAGCGGTTGGTATCCTCTAATGTGTCAAACTTATCACCACGGGTCACAGTAATGACACCATCCGCGTCATTCTCACCGGGCTGGCCAATGATGGTCAGATGCTTGCCGTAATACCGGGCGCACTCGCTCATCGTCAAATCAGACGTGACATAAATGGTTGCGCCGTCTTCTGCGGCATCGACCGCCTTTGCCAGCGTGGCATAGGGCTTCTCCTGTGTGCCGTCACCCTTATCGGCAGCATCGTCGCCCGTCGCAGACACATATACCGGCGCAGGCGTTGGAGTGCTCGATTCATCTGCCAGCGCCACGGTGGGCATGAGCCCCAGCAGCAGGCAGAAACTAACCAGAGTTGCTAAAACTTTTTTCCTCATATCCAGTTCCCTCCTCATAAGTGTTATTATTGAACAGCTATGCTGTACTTTAAGCATATTTGTCTGGAATGACTGTATCTTTGCGTCGCCTCTCCAGCCTAATGTATCCAGTACAGGCGAAATCGTTTTCCCCTCCAGCCGCACAGCAGCATCGCGCGATCCATCGAGATACCCCCCTTTCCGAAGAAAGAAAAATACAGCAGAAAAGGAAAGCGGCTCATAACGTGTGGGTTATGAGCCGCATAAAAAAGCGGGGGTTCATCTTGCTTTTCATGGTAAAGAGTAGTAGAATATTAACAAAAAAGCCAAGAGCAAGTCACACTGCGTACGAAACCCAGTGAAATCTGCTCTTGACCTCGGCTCTTTATGTATGGACTATAACCCACGCTTTGTGGGCCGTTTATTCTTTGCTCCAGCGCTGAAAGGTGCCGTGGGCGACGCCCAGCTGCCTGGCCGCCTCCCGGCCGGACAGTTCACCCCGCTCCCATGCCGCTTTGATGGTATCGTAGTTCTCGCCACGGTTCTTGAAGTTCGGCCCGAAATGGACGCCTCTCGCTTTCGCTGCGGCGATCCCCTCGGCCTGCCGCTGGCGGTTGAACTCCCGCTCCGTCTGAGCCACATAGCTCAGAAGCTGCAGGACAATGTCGGCAATGAGGACCCCTGTCAGATCCCGCCCCTGGCGTGTGTCCAGCAGCGGCATATCCAGCACCACGATGGCGGCCTGTTTTTCTTTTGTGATAAACCGCCACTGCTCCAAAATCTCATCGTAATTTCTTCCAAGCCGGTCGATGCTCTTGATGACAAGGGTATCGCCGGTTTTTAACTTTCTTATCAGCTTTTTGTAGCCGGGCCGGTCGAAATCCTTTCCGGATTGCTTGTCCAGAATGATATTTTCCTCGGGTACGCCAAATTCCCGCATGGCGATCAGCTGCCGGTCTTCGTTTTGTTCCTTTGTGGAAACACGGATATAGCCATAGGTTTTCATGTTTTGCTCCTCCTCGTCATTAGTATGGCTTCATTTTAGAGGAGCCGATGGTCAACATATTTTATTGTTTCAGGCAGAGACGGAAAGAGCGGACAGACGTCCCGTGTGGACGCTGTCCGCTTGTGCGATTCCTGTTTTGATTTCTCTGCCTGTTCATGTTCTCCCTCCTTCAAGCAACACAACATACCAGCTTTGAAGGAGAAAGTCTATCGAAACATTCTATAAAAAGAGGCCAGGAGTCATCGTTAGATAACTCCTGGCCTTTGCCATCCTCAATCGGTTATGTTTTTAGATGTCCCTATGAGGACTCGCCCTTTCGAGGTCTCCTTTTATTTTCAGGGGTTAGCGGTGCTTTAGCACTTCTCGAAGATGGTGGCAACGCCCTGGCCGCCGCCGATGCAGAGGGTGGCAAGACCCTTCTTGGCGTCGTCGCGCTTGAGCATTTCGTGCAGCAGGGTGACGATGATACGAGCGCCGGAAGCGCCGACGGGGTGGCCGATGGAGATCGCGCCGCCGTTGACGTTGACCTTGCTCATGTCGAAGTGCAGCTCACGGGCAACAGCGATGGACTGGGCCGCGAAGGCTTCGTTGGCCTCGACGAGGTCGATATCGTCGATGGTCAGGCCGGCCTTCTGCATGGCCTGACGGGAAGCGGGCACGGGGCCGACGCCCATGATCTTCGGGTCGACGCCGCCCTGGCCCCAGCTGACGAGCTTGGCCATGGGCTTGAGGTTGTACTTCTTCACGGCCTCGCCGGAAGCGAGGACGATGGCGGCAGCGCCGTCGTTGATGCCGGAGGCGTTACCGGCGGTGACGCGCTGGACGTGCTTCTTGGTATCGGCTTCGTGGATGCCGGTGGGCTCGAAGGTGTGGACGATCTCGTCCTCAACGCCCTCAGGACCGACGGGGAACGCGCCGCGCAGCTTGGCAAGACCCTCGACGGTGGAACCGGCGCGGGGGAACTCGTCCTTCTTGAACTCGACGATCTCCTTCTTGACCTTCACGGGGACGGGAACGATCTCATCGTCAAAACGGCCGGCAGCCTGAGCAGCCTCGGTCTTCTGCTGGGAGGCAGCGCCGAAGGCGTCGAGCTCTTCGCGGGTGATGCCCCAAACATCGCAGATGTTCTCGGCGGTGGTGCCCATGTGGTAGTTGTTGAACGCATCCCACAGGCCGTCCTTGATCATGGTGTCGAC
>ERZ1106943.1998-NODE-1998-length-18610-cov-3.176664_pt1 | contig 18610 bp, 29 predicted proteins | sample MGYA00403671_ERZ1106943 | MGnify/ENA primary metagenome ERZ1106943 (study PRJEB35170, sample SAMEA104062427) | human gut metagenome | biome: human gut; feature: human-associated habitat; material: faeces | place: Denmark | collected 2012-06-14 ...
GACCAGCACTTTAGCGAAATCGATCAAGCGCAAGGCGATACCTCCGCTATTCATGATATTCCCCGCCAATATAAAAAACGGGATCGCCAACAGAGCGAAACTGTCCAGACCCGAAGCCATACGCATCGCATAAGTCGTAAGGGCGGGAAGCGAGTCTATATTCACGAGCATCGTCAATATACCCGCCACGCCGATGCTATACGCTACCGGAACCCCGACCACCAGCAGGAAAAAGAAACTTATCACTAATACGAGTATACCTATAATATCCATATCATCAGTCTTTTAAGAATTAGAGGAACGAAATAAGGTGATTGCGTTATCTATCGCATAATAAGCGGTAAGCAATCCCCCTAGCGGCAATGCCAAATACACATATCCTAAATTAATCTCTAAGGAAGCCGAAGTAACTCCCAAATGAAAACGAGTGTATACCAGCCAAGCCCCTCCTACGATCAATACAAATACAGCGAATAAAAATACGATCAAGAAGATAAACAATCGCAAGAGCTTTCTGCGGGAAGGACGCATATGTTGAAGCAATAAATCGATCGCTAGATGCTCATTTTTACCGGATACATAAGCGGCCCCCAACAATCCCACCCAGATCAATAAATATCCGGCCAATTCATCCGTCACGGAACTCGGGGAAACCAGAATATACCGGCTTAATACCTGCCATAGCACATCCACGACCAAGAAAATCAACGATAGCTCCAATCCTTTATCAATTATCTTTCTCATGGGTATTCTGCATTTGATCTATTAAATCATGAAAAACCGGATCATTCTTAAACCGCTCGATCATCGGGGCGGCGGCATCCATAAACGGCTGCTTATCCGGGTAAATAATCTCTACGCCATGCGCTTCCATCTCCTCAAGCGATTGCTTCTCTTGCTCCGCCCAAAGTTTCCGTTGATAAATAGCGGCGGCGTCAGCGGCCTGTCGCAGCCAATTACGTTCTTGTTCCGTCAGCTTCTGCCAAGTAGCCAAGCTAATGATGATCACGTCCGGACACATCGTGTGCTCATTGACTGAATAGTATTTTACCACCTCATGATGGAACGCTGTTGTCACGGAAGGCGTATTATTCTCGGCTCCATCCACGACATTACTTTGTAAGGCCGTATACAATTCACCCCAATCCACGGGAGTAGCCGAACCACCGAATGTCTTCATCATCTCCACGGCTATCGGGCTCTTTTGCACACGGATCTTCAGTCCTTTCAGATCCTCGGGAGTACGAATCTGCTTGTTTACCGTATAAAAGCTACGGGCCCCCGAGTCAAAATAAGCGAGTCCCCTAAACCAATAAGGTTCCGTTGATCCCAATATCTGTTTACCTACCGAGCCATCCAACACCTCGAAAAACTGCTCACGGGAACGGAATAGATAAGGTATGCCAAATACCTTAAACGGATCGGCAAATCCTTCCAACGCAGCGGAGGAAACTTTCGTGATATCGAGACTTCCTATTTGAAGCAACTCTATACATTGATTTTCGGACCCCAATTGAGCGGAAGAATAAATGTCCATGCTCATCTTTCCTCCGGACAACTCTTTCAGACGCTCGTTCATATAGAGCAATCCTAAATGGACGGAATGGCTGGGGGACAATCCGTGTGCCAGTTTCAGCACCCTTACTTCCTTTACTCCTTCCTTACAGGAGAAGGAGAAAGATACGCACATCAGGAATAGCAGGGCAGTCTTTAGAACTTTCATATTAGAAATGTTAACAATTCGTTGTTTATCGACAAATATAAAGGAAATAATCGAATTGTGCACGTACACAGAAGAAAAAAGTGGCCGCTTTCTTCCTGCCTATATTCACATACGGAACAAGAAGAGCACGGCCTTGATTTAACCTATTTCTCTAATGTTATGATGAAACATCGAGACGGTCAAATGTAGAAACAATCAAAGTGACAGGTCTTATATCGACCGTGATCTTATTTCACGAAAGCGTGAAACTTATTCACGCCTTTTCTCTAACAACCATTTACGGATCTCCTCTATATCTTCCTTGTCCGCTTCTATAGTGATTGAATATCGCCGGGGTTCGTCCGCTAAATACACCTCCCGCAAGAAATCATAGGCTAAGACTTCCGATATACGCAGTAACAAATCAACATCAATACTGCTTCGCTTAAATATCTTATAAATATTGGTACGTTCATAATGAAGCGCATGGGCAAAATCAGAAACCGAAAGTCCCCGCTCTTCCATTTTCTCTTTTATTAACGAACCGATATGTATCTCCTTTTGTTCTTTCATATACAAAAGCCGTTTTTAAGGTAATCTTATCTCATAAATAAACCCACATCTGAGAAAAGGTGTGTTACACTTTACCTTAAACCCGTCAAACTGCGGCACGACCAAATGCCTTGTACACAACAGAAATAAGGCAAAGGAACACACCAAATACAGGTGTATTCGCATTGTCTATTTCTCTGTGTACTTTAAATTGGTCGTTTTCAGTTTAGAGAAATACCAGCAAATACAATATCGTCATCCTCTCTGACCAAAGAGACAAACTAGTCCCCTCAATCATCGTATAATATCTCCATTTTACCTTTACAAAGGTAGGCAAATTCAACTATCAGAAAAAACACAAAGAATAAAAAGAAGTATAAACATATCGGAAATATAGGCCATTGAAAGAGGCTTTTTTATACTTTTGTGGTAAAACAATATCTAATGGCATCTAAAATACACAATGGAATACTCATTCTTACGCTAATTTTATTTGCGTCTTGCCGTACGCAAAAGCCTGCTCCACGCCCGGCCCCTCCCGAAACTGTGGATTTCCCTACGGCAAATATTCCTCTTCCCGTCGTGGATTTCAATTTCATGTTGCCGGAAGCTCCGGAGCTAGCGGTTTGTCATTCTCCTAGAAAAGATATCACGGAAGCCTTTACGCCCCGTGATAAAAGCCAGATAGCGATCAAGGACCCCAAGCTATTCGATGAGAATAACACGGAAATTATTGATTTATCCTTGATCCCCGCCGGGGAATACGCATTTCCCCTTCCTAATGGAAACGTGATCTCTCCTTACGGGGGAAGGAGAAGACATCATTCCGGAGTAGATATCAAAACTTGTGCCAACGATACGATCGTGTCTGCTTTCGATGGTATTGTCAGGATGGCGAAACCATTCGCCGCCTATGGCAACGTTATCGTTGTCCGCCATTATAATGGACTGGAAACGATCTATAGCCACAACTCCAAGAACTTGGTTAAACCCGGAGATCGTGTTCTCGCCGGACAACCGATCGCCTTAACCGGACGTACCGGCAGGGCTACTACCGAGCATTTACATTTTGAGACTCGTATAAACGGAGTTCATTTCAATCCGAATATCGTCTTCAACATGGCTAAGAGGAAATTACGTTCAAAATGTCTGGTTTGTACCCAGAAAGGTAATAACGTAATCGTCAAATCGGTTGATATATTACCCCATCAAAAGGCTGGTCCATACGTACCGCCACCTCCTTATAAATGGGTTTACAATGAATGAAAAAAGGCCTTACGGATTGTCCGTAAGGCCTTTTTTCATTCCGTGGAGATGGAGAGACCATAACTTATACTGTCATACATTATCAAACAATATCATATGCGCTCATGTTCAACGATTTCATGTGTTTTTAAACAGTCACTAAATATCATGTTATGTCATATGATGTCATGTTTTTTGCGTGTAAATTCGCGTAGTTACACGCAACACGTTTTTATCATGGAAATAAAGAGGAGCATAACATTCGAGATAGAGAAAAGAAGGAAGGAGGGGGAATTGATTACCAAGAACGTCCCCATCAGGTGCGTGGTGACATTCAACCGGAACAGGATCACGTTTTTCACGGGGCATAGGATAGACGCAAGCAAGTTCGTCCCGGAGAAGGGCATCGTTAAAAACGGATGCTTCAACAAGGCCGGGGAAAGCTCTTCCGAGATAAATTCCGATCTTGACGATATACGTGCCACATTGCAAAACATATTCCGCCAATACGAGAGAGAGGGCGAGATGCCTAGCGCCAACGATATCAAGGAAAAGTTCAAGGTTGCGACAGGCCGGGTAAAAGAGGAAGAGAGGAAGCAGATATCCCTGTTCGATATCTACAAGGAGTTTATCGATACGGTAGGGAGGCAGAACGCATGGACGAAGACATCGCACTACAAACATAACTCGATCATGCACCTTCTGGAGGAGTTCAATCCACAGATCAAGTTCGATGACCTGTCGGAGGATACCTTGCAAGACTTCGTAGAGTTCTTAAGGGAATACAAGGGTATAAGGAATACCACGTTGAATAAGTACCTGCACTTCATAAAGCAATTCCTTTTATGGGCCGAAGACAAGGGATACAACACGAGAAAGGACTATCGAAGGTTCAGCCCAAGGCTTAAAGGGGCTAACTTCGAGCTGAAGAAAGTCATATACTTGACATGGGAGGAATTGATGCGTATATATAATATGTATATAAAGGAAGGGACGTTATCCACAGTCCGGGACGTTTTCTGTTTCTGCTGCTTCACCGGTCTCCGTTACTCAGACGTATATAACTTAAGGAAGACCGATATCATCAACGGGAAGATTGATATCGTGACACAGAAGGACAGCGACAACATACAGATCGAGTTGAACAAGTACAGTAAATCAATACTTGATAAATACGAAGACATCGAGCTCAAGAACGGGAAGGCGCTGCCGGTCTTGTCCAATCAAAAATACAACATGCATCTAAAGGATCTCGGCAAGATGGCGGAGCTGGACTCCGAGATAACCGAGGTATGGTACGAGGGCAACAAGCGAATACAACAGACATTCCACAAGTGGGAACGGCTTACTACCCATGTCGCAAGGAAGACGTTTGTCGTCAACGCCCTCATGTTAGGCATCCCCCCTCAAGTCATCATGAGATGGACAGGGCACAACGACCTCAAGGCCATGAAACCTTACACTCATATAGTGGACAAGCTGAAGGAGGACGAGATGAGCAAGTTCGATAAGATATAATTTGTAGCAATATAATTATTTGATAGGTTAAAAGACATATTCATGATGGTATCTCCGATTTTTCACTAACCACATATCTAGTAAGAAACAATTTCTCGATATTCTTTTTTTTAGAATCTATGTCCTTATTACTCTTGTTAACTAATAGGTACACGCTTACATCTTTATATTCAATATGCTCAAACGTCTGATCTCCTATAGTCTCTGAAAAAAGCCATCGATATATTCTAAATCTTTGGTTGACTGAATCATCCTCCTCCTTTTTACTTTTGATATCTATAGTATTAGAAGCTTTTATAATAAAAGAGGAGGAAGGATAATCCTTAAGCAGCATTGGGATAAGGTTGACACATGTCATTAAAATACATAATGTACCCCTATATCTATTTTTATCCAATATTAAATGATACTTATTCTCACTTTTACTATTCTTGGCCGCATAAAACTTTATAGCTATTACATCCTCATGAAATTCAGCCCTAACGATATACTTAATTCTTTCTGGATCAGTTTTTGTAAAAAAAGAATAGACAAGACAAAAATCAAAAGCATCACGACTTTTCGGTTTCTCCTTTTGTATATATTTTAATTCGTAAGGATGAATACTCTCTAACATAATACTTATGGAACAATACGACAAGGACGTTCTCTACCTACGACATATTTCTTTCTGTCAACAATATTCCCCTCTCCCATCGAAAACATCACGCATCTCTTAGAACGAGATGAAATAGGTTTCCAACCCATCCTATCAGCCTTGGATCTAAGCTTAGAAGCTCTCACATTCGATTTTCGAGACATTGAATGTACTGTTAAATCAGCTTTCATACTTAAATAATGATATTTTATTACGTTACAAAGATACGTGATTAGCACACAGCAAAATAATAAAATCTCAAAAAAATATCAATAAATTCAAAATAAGAGCATAAAACACACGTTTTCAACACATATCTCTCCATAAACCAATATAGCTAAGGCCTAGTCTATTGTTCGATTTTTCGCATATAAAAAGTATAACGCCCGTGTTTTTTCTGACACGGGCGTGTTTTATTGGTCTATTTGACTTATTATCATATTTAATATCTCTATGTTGAAAATTCGCTCGAATCAACATTCCTACGTTTGACATAAAGGCATCGCTTGGATATCTCAGGATTCGCTATACCACGGTTATACACTCTTACCGTCATTACCACTTTTCTTTTCTCTAAAAACAAATCTTCCGTCAAACGAATAATCTGCTCTACTCTATCGTCATAATCGCCAACCATATTAATTAGATTTTTTAAGGTAATAATTAAACAGTACAGCGAAAAAGTTTGTTTTACAACGCCCACATGTTATTAAGCAGAATCTTTCTCTCCTTGCCGGTTCCCAGACCTCTCGTCTCTCTCTTGCTTCAACGACTCGGCCAACAGGCCTATGAGTTTCTCGATATTCCGGCTGTTCCTCTCGTTCGCCTCCGCGTTTTGCTTGCCTTGCGCCGTTAGATCATGTATGATATCTAGCAGTTCCCTTGGATTAAAGCCGTCACCTATTTCTTCCGGGATATCCACTGATCGTGCGGGTGGAACGTCAGAGGTTAGCATATCACCAACACCTGTAAGAAGCCATGCAATATTTAGATCTGGATAAATAGAAGATATTTTATCCAATGATGTTCTTCTGATACTATCTCCTATATTATTTACAAATCCAGTAGATAAACCCACTTTTTTCTCAAAGCCACCTTGACTAATACCTATATAGGCAAGAAATGATATTAATCTTTCCTTCGTCGTCATGCTAATATTTTTTATACCCTCTTGCATACTAGAAGAATCTTCATATTTAATATGAAATACCTCATGTATCTTTTTCTGCATAGACTCGTTATAGGGAACACGACCATTTATCATATCAGATAAATATGTACTCTTGACTCCCAATCTTTCAGATATCTGAGCTTGATTGATAGAAAATTCATATTTTATTTTATCTATCAACCTCTTAAATTCTTCATTTACTGGCATAAAACATAATTTAACTGTTACTATATGAAAATAATTCATATCATCATACCTATATATGAAATAAGTTCATATATTTGCATCATCATTCAATCACGCACAAAGATACGATAAAGATTGAAATAACGAAATGGCATAAACATGCCAAAATGATATAAGGTCCTTTAGCTCAGACGAACAGAGCGACGGTTTCCTAAACCGCAGGTCCCGGGTTTGAGTCCCGGAAGGGCTACTAAAAAAGAGTTCTTTGACTTATTGAATAAAATCCTTATCCCCATAAGAGGATATACGCAAGAGATATAGGTATGGTGGTAAGGTTATGATAGGCGAAGATACCGGAAGGGATGATGATCCCCGCTCCCGATGTAGTTTAATCGGTTCCGACGTTGGAGTCTACATATTTAATAATGTATATACAAAGGTTAGATATTACGTCGTGTCAGTGAAGTACGGATATTTCCGTATCGGTGTCAAACTGTCTATCTAACGCATAAGATACACTCCCCCACCCGTCTATGATTCGGGTTCGAAACCGTTGGAGGTTGTAGGGGAGCTATTATAAATAAAAAGGAAATGTAAATCATGCAGAAAAAAGTGGAAAGCAAAAGAAAGATCAGAGAAATGAAAGTATCTGAGAAACTATCATTCCCTATAGAAGTGTTAGAGACGGTTAGAAATAACGTGTCTCTGTTAAACGCTAAGTATTATAGAGAGGGAAGAAAATGGTCTTCCGTATCAAACAAGGAAGAAGGGATCGTTTATGTCAGACGCTTAACATGACAGATCATGGAAAGGGTATTCACCGAGTTAACCGAGGAATGTGATTACACGGCCCAGTATTACGCCGTGGGATTCGAGAAAAAGGAGATAGCCGAGAAAAAACACAGGTCGTTGCATACGATCATAAACCAGCTAAGGACGGCTTTCGAGATACTTGGCGTAAGGAACGGGAGGGAATTGGCCATAAAGCTATGCGAGAGACTGTGCGATATAAAGGCTAACGTAAATATACAACAGATGGTTCATTCAGCCGTGGCGTGCGTCTTGCTACTTATCCTTTGCGTGGATTCTCATCTGGAAATGAGGAGGGCAAGGCAAAGGTGCCGGTGCATAGCTAGAATAGAGATATCCTCTAGGGCTTTTAGAGGCTGTAGAGGGAGGAATATAACATTATAACAATAACAATATGGAGAATATAGCGGAATTACCGGCAACCCAAGTGACAGCCGGACAACTAGCGGACTTGATCATATCAAGGCTAGCCACCCAAAAAGAAGAAGATCCATCCCGGAAGTACGTTAGGGGACTAGATTCCTTGGCGAAATTGCTCCAAGTAAGTACATCCACCATAGCGAGATACAAGAAGAAGGGGATTTTCGGGGATGCCATAAAACAAAATGGTAAATATATCCTAGTGGACGTAAAGCTCGCTCAGGAAAGGTTCTTTTCCAAAAAGACGAGACCACATTAACAAGTCTTCCGGCTTATGGTCTTATCGCACCTGTGACGCATAAGCCGGAAGAATCTACTTATAAATAAAAATTCCCCCACCCGTTATCATTCGGGTTCGAAACCGTTGGAGGTTGTGGGGGAGCGAACATTTAAAATAATAACAACATGAATGAGATTTATTGGATCACAAGATTAGATGCCATACAAACGTTGGCGATAATCGCAGTATTTATCTTGGGGATATTAATTGCCATATGCATTTCCTTATGGTTTATGGAAGATGACTTTGAAAACAATTCTAAGTTTAAGAACATGGCTATCAAATGTGCCGCCTATATATCAATCCCTATTTTTTTGCTAGTGTTCATCCCCTCTAAAAGGGATATGCTGATGATTATCGGAATAGGCGGAACTATAGAATATCTCAAGTCTAATGATACCGCCAAGGAGTTGCCGGATAAGGTTATCATGGCTATCGATAAGTTCTTGGATGATACAATAGAGGAAGAAAAATGAATAAAACCGATAGACCTATTAATAACCAAGTTTTATAACAATGAAAGAAAGAAGAATCCCACCCTAGGAAATGGCTAGGGCAGGTAGCTAACCATAATAAATTCATATTATTATTCAGGGTTACAGGGGGTTCGAGTTCCCCCGGCTACCACGCTTAAATCACATTGCTAATTATTATACACTTCTCAACCAAGACCTTAATATACTGCCGTGAGGCAGGCAATTAGATATTAGTTATTATTAAACTGTGCCGGGGAATCCCACCCCGGCAAACGCTCCCTTAGCTCAGTTGGTCGAGAGCATTCGCCTCATAAGCGAGAGGTCGCCGGTTCAAGCCCGGCAGGGAGCACGTTTCACCCCTAGGGGTGCTTATTCAATCAGAAAATCAGTCACAATTTACAAAGCAGGTCTCCGTCCGTGAGGATATGAGGCCTTTCTTCCGAATTTTAAAAACAACAATATATATGATAAAGAGAAACCAAGCATGGTTCTGGAAGATATTCCGGGCCATAAAGAGCATTATCATCTTTACTTTTAGGATGGTCTTAGCTACAATATTGGGACTGGCCTCAATAGTCGCAATCTTCGAATGGAATGAAAAACCTTCTCATATCCATTTACTGATATTTGGCATAGTATCAGTATTTGTTGTGATAAATCAAATCGTAATAATGACTTATGAGTCAGAAAAATGATTTCGGGGTGTTGTACGTGGTACAAGCCCCATCAAGACCGAATCGATCGAGGAAGGACGATATACTAGACAAGCTAAGGGTACTTAGCAAGGAGGAGCTTATACAAATCAGGAAAGATATTATAAAACTAATAAACGAAAAATAATGAAGACATTCGAGGAATTAAAGAAGGATCTGCTTGAACGGGCTAAAAAACATAATGCTTGTCAAGATGGATACAGGATGGGGTTAAACGCAAAAAGCAAACAGGACTTACTGAAAGCGATAACCGATAATTGGTATTGGGTCTTGAGTGCATCCAAGATGATTGACGCAAATTACCTAGAAAATAACTTTTCTGAAGAGGAATTAGCCGAAGCCGGTATTTACACAAGAAAAGAACACACCTCTAATGCTAAATCATTTGCTTGCGGCTCTGCCACGGTCGAGGCTTACGGCTCTGCCACGGTCGAGGCTTACGGCTCTGCCACGGTCAAGGCTTACGACTCTGCCACGGTCAAGGCTTGCGACTCTGCCACGGTCGAGGCTTACGGCTCTGCCACGGTCGAGGCTTACGACTCTGCCACGGTCGAGGCTTACGGCTCTGCCACGGTCAAGGCTTACGGCTCTGCCACGGTCAAGGCTTACGACTCTGCCACGGTCGAGGCTTACGGCTCTGCCACGGTCAAGGCTTGCGATAACTCATATGTTGAGGATTGCACAGGGAACATAAATACAGTTTCCGATCATGGAATAGTCAAAGATTACTACAATCATAAGATATATATAAAGAAAGGAAAATTCGAGATTATCGAGATCGAATAAATTCAAGGCCTTAGCTTATCGGTAGAGCGCCCCTAACATGGGGATGGCCGGGTTCGACTCCCGGAGGCCTACAAATCAAGATATATGAGAGACATATACATAAAAGACCCCGACGGCGAACCGGAGTACGACGGGGAGGAGGAAACAGAATCCGAGGACGATCGGTATCAACGAGATTGGGAAACCAGCACTTTATATTGGTAAAGAAAATCATTCAAAATAAATAATCATGGAATCAAGCAGTTACGAAGTACTTCCAGTAGAAAGCCCTGAAGTACAAATTTTACAGGCAGATGCGGTTGAGAGAGCAAACGTGGACTCACAAGTTGCGACCGCGAAAAGATATCCTAGGGATATCAGAAGGAGTATTGATAATTCCGTGGTAATGGCCACGATGAATCAAGACACGGCAAGGTCATGCAGTTACGCCTTGCCAAGAGGAGGGAAACCTATTACTGGCCCATCCGTACACCTCGCCAAGATAATCGTATCTAATTGGGGTAATATCAGGACTGAGGCCAAGGTTATCCAGATAACGGACAAGCAGATCATCAGCAGGGGTACATGCTGGGATCTGGAGACAAACGTAGCGTCCGCGTTCGAGGTTCGTAGGAGCATAGTGGATAGCAAGGGGAAACGTTACTCAGACGACATGATTACCGTCACCGGTAACGCCGCCAACTCCATAGCTTATCGCAATTCGGTATTCGCCGTTATCCCCAAGGCCATAGTGGACAGGGTCTACCAAGCCGCCCAAAAATTCATCACGGGGGATCTATCCGACGCTGACAAGATATTAAAAACGAGAACTAATATCATCAACAAGTTCAAGAACGAATACGCCATAACGGAAGAGGAGGTCATTAAGCTATGCGGCAAACAGACCAGCAATCAGATAGGCCCCGACGAGATCGCCATGCTGATCGGGATCATACAAGCGTTAAAGGACGGGGATACCACGGTAAACGATCTAATCCTTCCAATTCGTGAGACAAAGAAAGATGTCGATCAAAAAAAGGAGGCGATGAGACAGTCTAAGGGCAAAAACAAAGAGGACATGCCATGAACAAGTACTCATCCTATACCAACGCCGAGCTGGAGGAGCATCTATCAAACTACCTTATCGACTCTTGGAGTTACAGCAAGGTAGCCTCTTTCTCCCGGAACGAGAAGGAGTTCGAGAAACGGGAGATTTACCGGGAAAGATCCAGATCATCCTCCAGCACGGTGGCGGGTAACGCCTATCATTCGGCCTTGGAGTATTTCTTCATGGAGCTACAGCGCAAGGGGCAGATAATACCGATCACGGAAATGGAGAGGGTAGCGTTCTCATACATAGAGGAGGTACACCCGAATGATTGGAAGATACAGAAAACGACACCTACCGTAGAGGAATGCAAGATCGAGGCCACCAAGAACGCCACGAGGCTTATCAATAACTTCTACGGGGAGAAGGATATCTATCTTTCCGGTATCAAGGAGATAATCGCCGTGGAATCAAGGTGCGAGGAATGGGTAACGATAAACGGGGTGGACATCCCCCTACCCTGCCACGCTAGGCTAGACTTGGCGATAAGGACGGAAAGCGGTCGGACGGTCATCATAGACCATAAGTCAAGGGCCAAGTTCACCGATGACGAGGAGCTAACGTTTACCTGCGGGAAACAGGCGATGACCTACGTCAAGTGCTATGAGTCCCGCTTCGGGGAGAATGTTGACGAGGTATGGTTCGTGGAGAACAAGATCTCGAAAAACAAGGACGGCTCCTCCCAGTTGAAGAAATTCGTGATCAATCTCGATAACGACACGAGGAAGCTTTACGAGGCCATATTGTACGAGCCGCTAAAAAGGATGATAGAGGCCGTGTCCGATCCGGATTACGTGTACATGATCAACGATAGCGACAACTTCGTGGACAGGGCCGAGCTTTATAATTTCTGGGCCAAGACGCTGATAGCGGAGGTCGATGATTTCAACGTGCCCGAGTCAAAGAAGGAATTGATATCGAAGAGACAGAAAAAAATACGGGACGCTTCCCTTGGATCGGTAAACCCCAAGGTAATATCCGAGTTCAAGAGGAACGCTTCCTCATTCATTCAATACGATTTATCCAATAGTAATATGACAAACAGCGAGAAAATAGAGCATATCCTACGGACATTCGGGGTGATCGTGAACGTGGCCAAGGAGATTAACGGGTACTCGTCAGACACGTATCTGCTAGAGGTATCCGCTGGGACAAAGATCACGACAGTGATGAAATACAAGCTAGACATAGCGAACGCGCTGGACGTGCCATCCATAAGGATGGGTAACGAGCTTATGGTGTATGAGGGAAAATCCTACCTCTCCATAGAATCACCGAAGAAAAGAACCAAGTCCTTGTACTGGGACAAGAAGTATATCGACGGCATGAGGATTCCCATAGGAACGGATAACTTCGGAAGGCTCGTGGTGTGGGATCTCGATAACAACTCCACGCCTCACGCCTTGATTTGCGGAGCTACCGGTAGCGGTAAATCCGTGTGTATCATATCCACGATAGAATACGCCCGCTTAGCCGGTATCCGGGACATCGTAATTTTCGATCCGAAATACGAGTTCTGTAATTATTCCTCCGAGAAATACATAAAGGTCTATAATGATATAGAAGAAATAGAGGCCAAGATGAAAGAACTCGTACAGGATATGCAGGAAAGGGCTAAATCGAGGGCATCATGGAAAACGCTGGTGGTGTTCGATGAGTTCGCCGACGCAGTAGCGTCCTCCCGTTCGGGAACGGAACTTGACATAAAGGAAATGGTCGAGGTTGGCCAGCGAAAGAACGCTTTCGGTTTCCTCGAGCCTAAAATGGAACTACGTACGGTTGGCCGTGAGAAGTCATTGGAGGAGAATCTGAAGATGTTGCTACAAAAGGGACGATCGCTTGGGTTCCGGATCATGGCGGCTACGCAAAGAGCGTCGGTTAACGTGATCACGGGAGACGCTAAGGTAAATTTTCCCGTACAGATTTGCTTCCGTGTACCTAAGGAGATTGACTCCAAGGTTGTCCTTGACGAGCCGGGAGCCGAGACGTTGGGCGGCATGGGGGACGGACTAATGAAATCTCCCGAGTATCTAGGTATCGTGAGGTTCCAAGGTTTTTATAAAATATAACGGCCATGGCTAAAAGGTACCAGCTATCCGAGTCTTTCATTAAAACACTGTCCCGCCATCTATCGGTTATCCTAGAACACGTGGATTCCAAGGGAAGACCAAGGATAGCTGATACCGTAAGATTGGCCAAAAAGGATCTAAAGAAACTCGAGAAAATAATCCAAGATGAAAGAACTGATATTCTGCCTCAATGAGGCATGTTCTAAAAGACATTGCCTTTGCCATCAACGGCAGAGGCATTGGACAGACCCGTCTAAAAAAGAAGGGGAAACTGTGAGGCCGGAATCGGCCTTACTTGACGGGAATACTCCTTGCAAAGGGTATGTCCCACAATACGAAAGAAGAAAATATAATATTAAATATTAATGATATGGGAAAGAGAAAAGAAGGTTCTTACAACTTTGACAAGAACGTACAAATGTTTTTGGCTTGCGCAAAGGACGATAACCGTCCCGCTATGGAATGCGTATATTTCAAGGGAGATTGGGCCTACGCCAGTGACGGACATATTATCGTTAAAAACAGGATATCCGAATGCTCAAACCTTGACGAAGCCATGATACAGGCGTTAGACGGCAAATTGCTGCATAGTCTATTTTTTAAGGACATGTTGAAATATGATGACATCCTTATCTCTGATGACGGAATAGAGTGCCATAAGAAGAATGACAAGGCGTTCTTCTATTTCGCGGATGAGAACTTAAAATATCCAGACGCAGAGAAAGTGATACAAAATCATCTGGCAAAACCCAGCGTTCCGCTTCCTCAAATATCCTTTAACATGGGCTTATTCGACATAATGAGGAAAGCTTTATATGAATGCGATCGATGCACGGCTACTTTCAAGGGCGTTAACGATGCCATCATTTTTGACAGCATGGTAGAAGACGTAAGCAGTATCGGATTAATCATGCCTTTATACAATGAGGCACTAAACCAACAAATATGAGAAATTTTATCAACAAACATTGGGTATTGATATTGGCCATAGCCTTTATTCCGGTAGGGAACAGAGTTTTTAACCATGTTGACGCATGGCTAGGAATAGTCATTATGTTAACTAGTTCATTATTTATAATTTACAAACTATTTAATTTTATCAAGAATGAAAAGGACAAGTTTTAAGTTTTTTACTATAGCGATAATCGCTATGGTATTTTTATCCTCTTGTGAACGTGTAGCACCTAATTACGCTGGGGTATTGATGGAAAATTACGGGAAACAAGGGAAGGAGGATTTCAAGGTCGTATCAGGCAGGATTTCAACTTGGGAATGGGGCACGGAATTATTTCAAGTCCCGCTATTCGACCAACGAGGCGAGTTCGGAAGCCCTGTCACGTTAAAAGCCGCAGACAATACGGAGTTTAACGCACGCCCCACTTACTCCTACAAGGTCATCAAAAACAGGGCAATAGACGTTGTTTTCGATAACAAGCACATAGACAAGGCTGATACGGAATCAGGCAAAGACGGTTTCATGCAATCATTGGAGGATAATATACTAGAACCTCGCATCTATGATCTGATCAAGGAGGAAAGCCGTAAACATAAGACCGACAGCTTAATGGCAGACGGAGGTTCGCTTCTTTTTGAGAAACGCCTTGAGCAGATTGTAGATAAGGAATTCGAGAAAAGAGGTCTTCAATTACTCACATTCTCGGCGCAATTAGAGTTTTCCAAGGCGGTTCGCGAGAAAATTGATAGTAGGAATGAAGTTAACACCAATATTTCGGTTTTAGACCAGCAGATAGCGGAGCAACGGAAACGCAACGAGTTGGAGCAATTGAAAACGGAACAAGCGTTAATCACCTCGAGAGGATTGACTAAAGAAATTCTTTATAAGCAGTTTATCGACAAATGGGATGGTCGTACCCCCATTTATGGAGCGATACCCGATTTAATAAAGATTCAGAACTAAGGATATTAATATTAGAGTGTGTTTTTCATGGTATTAGATTTAGTTTTTATCCCCGCCGTCCGTGAGGATACGCGGGGATTTCGGGCGGTAAGTATTCCGGGATGAAACGTTACGGAGTGCGCATGACGTAAAGAGGCCGGTTCGATCCCGGCACCGTCCACGAATAACAAACATCTAATTATGGAAACAATACAGAATTTAGATCACTTGACAATGGCCATGTACCTTATCACCGCAATACTCGGACTTATAGCAGTGATCTTGGCCATATTCTTACTAATAAACGATAAAGAAAGGAGGAATCCATGGGAAAGAAAAGATACGAATTAGTGATAGCCGTTGACCCGGACATAGATAAATCCGGCGTATGCGTACTGTCTCCTTCAACGAGACAGCTAATTCTAAAGAGCCTCCCCTTCCCTTCCTTGATTGACTTTATCAAGGAGGCAAGAGAGAGATACAAGGGGATAGACATAGTGGTCATTGTCGAGGCCGGATGGCTTAACGAAAAAAGCAACTACCATAAGGCTAGGGGTAAATCCGGCGAGAGGATAGCCAAGTATGTAGGTCGTAACCAGCAAACCGGGATATTGCTTCTCCAGATGTGCGAGCACATAGGGATTCCCTGCGAGGAGGTAAAGCCTTTGACCAAGCATTGGAAAGGGGACGAGGGCAAGATAACCCATGAGGAACTCTCCTACATAGTCGGTCCCTTGCCTAAGAGAACGAACCAAGACCAACGTGACGCTACGATTCTGGCTTGGTGGTACGCCGATCTACCAATAAAAATAAAGACTTGGTGATATGGCGAAGAAGAAAGACGAGCAAGAAAAGGTGAAATGTGGCGATTGCGCCAACGGACATCCTCACAAGGGGCTATGCGTTTGGTGCATCATACATGATGCTGGACGGGTAGCTAACTCCACTAGATTTTGTAACACTTTTAAAAAGAGAAGATAATATGGAACAAGAGAAATTTGATTTATGGTGCGTGGTCGAGTTATTCGGCCATTCAAGGATAGCGGGAAGATGTACGGAACAGAACGTGGCCGGTACCAATATGCTTCGGGTAGACGTTCCGGATACGAGTAACCAACCCGGTTTCACCCGGTTTCTATCATCGGGGGACATATACGCTATAAATCCTGTCTCCGAGGAAGTGGCAAGGCAAATGGCGGAGAACCTGCAAATACAACCTGTAAACATATGGGATGTAAACCACCTTGTAGACCAGAAACTAAAGTCCTTGCAGGGAGGAGAATCCCCAGATTTTGATTTTTAGTATATGGATAAGGGTTTCATAATGCTCTCTCGTAAGTTTTTTTCTAATGAAATGTGGGAAGCAGCCCGGACATTCTCGGAGTGCGAAGCGTGGCTTGATCTAATACAATCGGCACGATTTGAGGCAACCGACACGATCGAATGTATCGGAGGTAGAGAAATAACATATGGGAGAGGACAATATCCGGCTTCAAACCGTTTCCTCGCTGGTAAATGGAAATGGGGAGAACAAAAAGTCAAGACATTTCTTGCCAAGTTAAAACGGAAAGGAATGATAACTACGGATAAAAGCCAAGGGATGAATGTCATAACTCTTGTTAAATACAACGAATACAATGGTAATATCCCAACAAGCAACCCACAAAGTAACCCAGTAAACAACCTTTCAATAAACGACTTAGAGAGTTTGATAACTCAATTGATATCCCATAGAACAACCCAGTGCCAACCCAGCGATAACCCAAATAATAATAAAGATAATACTTTAAGAGAGAGTCTTAATACGCGTGAGACGCTTTTCGAGAATTTCAAGAATGAGTTATTGGGGGACGAGGAATGGCGCAGATACGCTTGCCAGATATCGGGATTGAGCGTCGCTTTCAACGACCTCATTCCCGGCGAGCTGGATAACTTCCTCGCTTGGATGGTATCCACCGGGGAGGGCGATACGCTAAAAACGATAGATGACGTTAAGAGACGATTCACCTATTGGTGGCAGGGAACAGGACTAAGGGCTTATAATCAAAGACATAATGGAGGAACAAGAAAAGAAACTTTCGGAGGCTATACAAGCCATGCGGGGGCCTACGGAAAAAGAGAGGCTCCAGCAAAAACAGGTGTTCAACCTAGTGAAGAAGCACGCAAGGACTATACAGAACGTTTCTAGGTACGATCTCTCGGACGATACGGAGTACATCAGCCACGCCCGGATGATAAAGGCGCTAGGTTGTAATTACCTAGGGATCGAGAGGCGGCAATTCGAGACAGACAGGGGGAATGACAAGGTTTTGAGATTCCTGTTGTATTATTTCAACGATTGCCCGTTGGCCGAGTCCGTATTCCCGGAGGAGAACTATAAGCTGCACAAGAACCTCCTTATCGTGGGAGATCCGGGAACGGGCAAAACGCTCATGATGCAGATATTCGCCGATTACCTGAAATTGACGGATAACCCCAAACGCTTCGTGAACCTATCCGTGACCCAGATGATGAACTATTACAAGATCCATGGTCACATAGACAGGTTCACGTACAACGAGGAGGCCGGGAAAGGGAGCATGGAAGGGAACCCGTTCGATATCTGCCTTAACGATATCGGTCTTGAGACGGAGAACCAGAAAAGCTACGGCACCAGCCTTAACAGCGTAATAGACGAGTTCCTATACGCGAGGTACGAGATATACCAGTCCCATCAGAAGAAGTATCATATCACTTCCAACCTATCCGTCACGGATTTCAAGAATCGGTTCGGAACTAGGCTGGTGGACAGGTTCAAGAGTTTTAACGTGATAATCCTAAACGGAGAAAGCAGGAGAAGATAACATGGAAATAATAGAGAGATTGAGAAACACCCCTATCGGTTTGATCGTGTTGGAAGGAGACATGAGAATCGTCGTGGAAAAGTACAGGCCGTACTATAACGGCCAGAACAAGATCCCGTGCAGGGGATGCGTCTTCCGGGACGAGGGAGCGAGATTCTGCGAATACAGCAAGGCTTGCATGGCCCATCTGAGGCCGGACCATGAAAGCGTAGTTTTTG
>ERZ1106943.2000-NODE-2000-length-18589-cov-9.981547_pt1 | contig 18589 bp, 17 predicted proteins | sample MGYA00403671_ERZ1106943 | MGnify/ENA primary metagenome ERZ1106943 (study PRJEB35170, sample SAMEA104062427) | human gut metagenome | biome: human gut; feature: human-associated habitat; material: faeces | place: Denmark | collected 2012-06-14 ...
ACGCCTACCGCAAGCAGCAGATGAAGCAGAAAAGCTACTCCTCCACCCTGACCGAGGTGCCGGGCGTAGGCCCAAAAACCGCCAAAGCCCTGCTGACGCAGTTCAAGAGCGTGGGGGTGGTGAAGGAGGCTACCCCCGACCAGCTGGAAAACACCCCCGGCGTGGGTAAGCAGTTGGCCCAGACCATCTACGAGTATTTTCATCAGGAATAAGTAAACGCCCTTCTCCGCTGGCTCAAGGCCGTGGGAGAAGGGCGTTTTGCTGTCAGGCAGGGGAGTGCTGAGGGGTCAGATCAATGAGGCCCGTGGCAGACAGGTCCAGATCCCCCTTGGGACCGGTAGAGGTATAGCGTTTGTCGTATTTTTTGCTGCCGATGCGGACAACATTGTCGGTCCGGGCATCAATGGTGTAGTCGGCAGGGTCTCCGTCCAGACACAGATGGATGGAGCGGTAGGCACTGATATTAGCCTGCTTTGTGCCGGAAAGCTGGCGGATGAGGCATCCGCCGATGGAAATGTCCGCTTCCAGGTCCCGGGTCACGGTCAGGTCGTCGGCATACAGACTGCCGTTATCCAGCTCTACCTTCAGGCTCTGCAGCTGCAGGTCGTCCAGATGGACGTCCCCCACCTCCAGATCTAAGGTCAACCGGGTGAGGGCGTCTGCCGGGAGGGTGACGGTAAGCAGGGCTTCCGGGGCATCGGGGGACACCTGCCAGTTATCTGGCATCTCAAAATCCAGGGTGGTGTGCCCATATTCATCAGAGGTGCGCTGGAGAGGGGTATGGGGGAAGTTGTCGAACTGGAAGGTGGCGTATACGTCCGAGGTAAGGGTCGGGTCGGTGACAAAGACCACGGAGCCGTAGTCTAGCTCCAACTCCAGCTCTGTACGCAGCTTTTCCAGGGGGATCTGCAGGGTGCTGTTGCCCAGGTCATCGGCGGGGACGGTAAGAGGCAGGATGCCGCTGAGGTCTGCGCTGGCGGCAGAAGAAGTTCCCTCGTTCTGGACTACGGCAGAACTGGCATCCGATGTGCTGCTGGCAGGGGAGGGAGTTGCATCCACCGGCGGCACCGGGGCAGCCTTGGAATACTGGAACAGAAAGATGCAGATAGCCAGCACTGCCAGCCCACCGCCCAGCACCATGCGCCAGGTGGACCGGGGCTTGTGGGCAGGGGATGCCGGGGCGGCAGAGGAGTCAGCCGGGGCCTGCTCCTCCAGGATCTTGTGGGCTACCTCCTCCGGAGTGCCCAGCTCTGCGATGGTCTGGGCCTCCTTTTCCGGCCCGGCGGCGTCCAGATAATCCTCGTAGTAGCTCAAAGCGTCCTTGCGCTCGGCCTCCGGCAGGGGAGCCAGAAGCTGCTCCAGCGCAGCAAGAAATGCAGTACGGGTCATAGATCATTCCACCTCTCTGAAAAATGTGTCAATGGAAGAACGGTAGCGGCTCCACTCCTGCGCGTAGGCGGCAAGCTGCGCCCGCCCGGCGGAGGTGATCTGATAATAGCGGCGGTTGCGGCCATTGAAGGGCGCATCGTAGACCGTGAGCAGCTGATCTTTCTGCAACCGGCGCAGCACCGGGTACAGGGTGGATTCGCTCAGTTCCAGCGTGTGGGTGACCTGTTGGGTGATCTTGTAGCCGTAGGTACCTTCCGGCTCCTGCGCCACCACGGACAGCACAATGGCGTCCAGCAGCGCGGCACTGATGGGAAAACTCATGCAGGAACAGCCTCCTTTCGATATGGTGTGTTTCTATAATATTATATATCATATAATATTGCATGAGTCAATAGAGAAGCGTAGAAAAATATGGCTGATAACAAAAAAGCTCCCCCTTTCGGGGGAGCTGGATGAGAACGAAGGGAGCAGACGGAGAGGGCTGAGCTTCTTAGTCCTCCGAAGAAATATCCTGCCCAAAGTATTTTTCGCCCAGAGCTTTCAGGGTGCCGTCGGCGCGCAGCTCCTCAATGGCAGTGTTGATGGCTTCCAGCAGGGAAGCGCTGTCGTCGCCCTTGCGCACCGGGATGGCCACATGAGAAGCGTCCTCGGTCTGGGCCACCAGCTTGAAGTCGGCGTCCGGATGCACATTCAGGTAGTCGTAGAAGGACACATCGGCGTTCAGGGTGGCGTCGATGCGGCCGGCGGTCAGCAGCTGGATGGTCTCTTCCAGCGTGTCGATGCCCTGCACGGTGGCACCATAGCTCTCGGCCAGCTCCATGTAGGTGGAAGCCAGGCTGTTGGCGGTGGTCTTGCCCTTCAGGTCCTCAAAGCTCTTGATGTCCTCGTTGTCCTTGCGCACGGCCAGTGCGGTGTGGATGTAGCCGTAAGGGGTGGTGAAGTCGTAGGTCTTGGAGCGCTCGTCGGTCACCTCGACGCCGTTGCACACGATGTCAAAGCGGCCTGCGTCCAGACCGGCGAACAGGCTGTCCCAGTCGCTTTCCACATACTCCGGCTCCACGCCCAGCTTCTCGGCGATGGCGCGGGAGACTTCCACGTCGTAGCCCACCAGGGTGTCGCTCTCGTCGTGGTAGCTCCAGGGCTGCCAGGCACCTTCCAGTGCCACCACCAGCTTGCCGCTCTTCTGGATGCTGTCCAGCTTATTCAGCGTTGCGGAACTGGCAGTACTGGCGGTAGTGTCCTTGGAGGAGCAGCCGGTCAGACTCAGCACCCCGGCTGCGGCCATAACACCCATCAGAGAAATAAAGGTTCTGCGTTTCATAAGTAAAAATTCCTTTCTGTCGTAAAAAATGCAAAAAGAGAAGTGGTTTTATTCCGTATGGGCGATCCTGCGCAGGAAAGCCCGGGTGCGCTCCTCCTTGGGGGATGCAAAGAACTGCTGAGAGGGTGCCTGCTCCACCACCACGCCGTTTTCCATGAACACGGTCTTGGAGGAAACGTTGCGGGCAAAGCCCATCTCGTGGGTGACCACCAGCATGGTCATGCCCTCTTCGGCCAGCTTCCGCATGACAGAGAGCACCTCGCCGGTCAGCTCCGGGTCAAGGGCACTGGTGGGTTCGTCAAAGTAAATGATCTCCGGGTCGGTGGCAAGGGCGCGGGCAATGGCAACGCGCTGCTGCTGTCCGCCGGAAAGCTGGCGGGGATAGTAGTCGGCCCGGTCGGCCAGACCGACCTTTTCCAGCATCCGTCTGCCGATCTCATCCGCCTGCTCTTTGGGCATCCTGCGGGCAACGATCAGACCCTCGGTCACATTCTGCAGGGCGGTCTTGTTCCGGAACAGGTTGTAGTTCTGGAACACAAAGGCCGTTTTTTTGCGCAGGCGGGCAATGTCGGCCCGGGAGATCCTGCCAAGATCGAAGGATTCGCCGTCGAACACCAGAGTGCCGCTGTCAGCGGTCTCCAGAAAGTTCAGGCAGCGCAGCAGGGTGGTCTTGCCGGAGCCGGAAGGGCCCAGAATGGCAACAACGTCTCCCTTTTCCACACTCAGGTCCACGCCGTTCAGGACGTGCAGTGCGCTGCGCACCCGGCGGGCATTGCCGCGCGGGAAAGGCCCGATGTGGAAGCTGGGCTTGTCATCGTAGGTGTAAAATGTTTTGTGGATGTCTTTGATCTCTAACATGGCCATACCGTCCACCCCTTTCTCACTGGAAGCCGTGTGCGTTCAGCTGCCGCTCCACCAGCGCCTGCAGCTTGGTGATGATGGTGCAGAACAGCAGGTAGACCACAGCTACCTCGCAGTAGATGGGCAGGAAAATATAGGTGCGGGCTGCCACACGCTGGCCTGCCATGAACAACTCTGCCACCGTGATGTTGGAGGCCAGAGAGGTGTCCTTGATCATGCTGATGAGGGAGTTGGACAGGGAGGGCACAGCGGTGCGCAGGGCCTGCGGCAGAACGATGCGGCGCATGATCTGCCACCAGGTCATGCCCACGCAGGAACCGGCCTCCAGCTGGCCCTGGGGCACGCTTTCCAGCGCGCCGCGCATGGTCTCGGCGCAGTAGGCACCCTCGTTGAAAGCAAAGGCGATGACGGCTGCCGGAAAAGCATCCAGCATGATGCCCAGGCTGGGCAGGCCGTAGAAGATGATGAACAGCTGCACCAGCAGCGGCGTGCCCCGGATGACCCAGATGTAGAACCGGGCGATCTGGCGCAGCACCGGAACATTGGCGTACTGCACCAGCGCAACAGCCACTGCAATGACCATGGCAAGGCTGAAGGAGATCAGGGTCAGGGGAATGGTCATGGTCAGGCCTGCCGTCAGGATGCGGGGCAGGGCCTCCCACAGCACGCTGACCGTGCGGTTGGTAAGAAGTGCTTCAAACATATTTTTCTTCCTTATTGACAAAAAACGGTGGAATATCTTTAGGATACACCTTAAACTATGGTTCAGGTCAAGAGCATATCCTACAATTCCTACCAAAATACTATAGCATGAAATGGAGATAAGTGCAATCCATTGGCGAAAATCTTTCACTCTGGCCAAAAACAAAAGAAAACACAGGTTAACTTTGTGCAGACTGGCAAGGAGTTGACGCGGTACGATGTTTCGTGTAAAATGGAATCAGACAGGCCCCGTGCAGGAAGCGCGGGGAACAGGCCGGGCACACAAGCAGCCCGGCGCATACGGAGGACAAAACACAATGAAGCATAAAATTGGTATTCTGGGTGCAGGCACCTGGGGCATGGCTCTGGCGCGGATGCTGACGGTGAGCGGTAATGACGTGACCGTGTGGTCGGCGCTGGAACAGGAGATCGACAACCTTTCCACCACCCGGGTCCACCCCAATCTGCCCGGCATGACCATTCCGGCAGAGATGAAGTTCACCAAGAGCGTGAAAGAGGTGTGCACGGACAAGGAGATCCTGCTGTTCGCGGTGCCGTCGGTGTTCGTGCGCTCCACCGCAGCCAAGGCCCGGCCCTTTGTGCCGGACGGTCAGATCATTGTGGACGTTGCCAAGGGCATTGAAAAGGATACCCTGTTCACCATGACGGAGATCCTGGCCGATGAGCTGGGCAAAGAGGGCGGTCCCAAGGGGGTGCGTCTGGTGGCCCTGAGCGGCCCCACCCACGCCGAGGAGGTGGCAATCGACCTGCCCACCACCATCGTTTCGGCCAGCAAGGATATGGAAGCGGCCAGATTCGTGCAGACGGTGTTCACCAACAACGTCATGCGTGTGTACACCAATGAGGACATCAAGGGCGTGGAACTCAGCGGTGCCATGAAGAATGTCATTGCGTTGGGCGTGGGCATCTCCACCGGCCTGGGCTATGGCGACAACGCCCGTGCCGCCCTCATCACCCGCGGCATTGCCGAGCTTGCCCGGCTGGGTGTGGCCATGGGCTGCAATGTCCACACCTTTGCCGGTCTGGCCGGCATCGGTGACCTGATCGTGACCGCCACCAGTATGCACAGCCGCAACAACCGGGCCGGCATCCTCATCGGCAAGGGTGAGACCCCGGAGCAGGCCGTGAAGGAGGTGGGCATGGTGGTTGAGGGCATGAACGCCCTGCCCGCCGCGCTGGAGCTTGCCGCCAAGTATCAGGTGGAAATGCCCATTGTCCAGACCGTGAACGCTGTTGTGAACAAGGGCATGAGCGCCGCCGAGGCGGTGCGTTCCCTGATGGACCGTGACCCCAAGAACGAGCTGTCTCAGAGCTACGAAAAGTAATATTTTTTTCATCGAGAGGGACGACCCTCTCCGTCAGTGCTTCGCAATGCCACCTCTCCCAAGGGGAGAGGTTTGGTGCTGTACTTTACGGCATCAAAAAAGCTCCCCCTTTCGGGGGAGCTGGCAAAGCCGCAGGCTTTGACTGAGAGGGTTGTTCCTCTTTTATTTTACTGCTGGGCCTCGATTGCCTTGACGATCTTGTCGGCGATGTACTTGTGGCCGGAGACGGTGGGGTGGCCATCCAGCTCAGTCTGAGCAAAGGGGATGGAAACGTAGGTGGCACCGTAAACATCGGCCAGCTGCTTTTCGTAGTTGTTCAGCTTGCTGAAGTAGTCACTCCAGCTGGGCAGCAGGGGCACAGGGTTGGTGGCACCGATGATCAGGATCTGGGCATCAGGGTTCAGCTCCTTGACAGTCGCCACGATCTGGCGCAGGTTGCTGCTGCTTTCGGGATAAGCGTTCTCGCAGATTTTGTTCATGCCGGAGAAGAACAGGTTCCAGACGGCATCTTTCTCGCTGCGGGTCAGGCTGAGCTTTTTCAGGCTCTCGTTCAGTGCGTCCTCGGTTTCCTTGCTGCTGCCGCGCAGGTTGCCGCTGAGCACGATGGAAGCCAGGTCCTCACTTTTCCAGTTAGTGGCCTCACCAAAAGAGACCACGGTGGGCACAAAAGCATCATTGGAGCCCAGCTGGATGGAGATAACATCGGCACTTTTGATGTAATCTACAAACTCGGGGTAATTGTACTGGCAGCCGGAGAGGGTGTTCATCTCAGCCATGGTGCCGGTCTTGACCAGCTCCACCATATCCTTGCTCATCACGCCGGGCAGGCCAAGGTTGATGGCATGATCCCGGTCGAGGTTCAGGCTTTTGCCCACCTGACCCACATAGCAGGCCTCGGGGTAGCCCTTGAAGTTGAAGGAAACATCCACGCCCATCAAGTTATGTGCATATTGAACGGTAGTCAGGCCGATACCGGCGCAGATGCTGTCGCCCAGGGCAACATAGGTGATGGAGTTGGGCTCCTTCTCTTCTTCGGTGCTGCTGGAGGTGAAGAAACAGTTCTCCTCCTCTGCGGCGGTCTGTTCAGTGGTCAGAGCGGGGTCTGCGCTCTCTTCCGGGGCGGCTGCAAAGGCCGGAACGCTCAGGACAGAGAACAGCATGGCGGCCGAAAGGGCCAGGCCAATCAGTTTCTTTTTCATGGTGTCGTCACGAATCCTTTCCAATGTGTATTATTCTGCTTAATAATCGCGGGGAGTGATCTCTTCTTCCAGCTTGCGATAATCAAATTTAGCGGCCAGTGTCAGGGGCATTTCGGGGATGATCTTGTACCCCACGGGCTGGACATATTCGGGCAGCTCCTCAATGCAGAGCTGGCGCAGCTCCTTGATGATCTGCTTGCGCTTGGCGGCGGGAACCGCAGGGTCAAGCACCAGATAGACAAAAGGCAGGCGGCCCTGCACATGATCCTTGTCAACGCAGCCCACCACAGAGCACTGATGCACGGCGGGATGCTGGCTGACCACATTTTCGATCATGGAGGGGAACACCTTGAAACCATCGTGGCGGATGATGAGCCGCTTGATCCGGCTGTCCAGATAGACGAAGCCGTCCTCATCCAGATAGCCGATGTCACCGGTGTGCACCCAGACCCGGCCATCTGCATGGGTGCGCAGGATGGCGGCGGTCTCGGCAGGCTTGTTGTAGTAGCCCTTCATAACGCCGGGGCCGGAGATGCACAGCTCACCCCGCTGACCGATGGGCAGCTCCGTGTCGGTGCCCGGCTCAAAGGCGGACACCAGCGTGTTGACCAGCGGCAGGCCCACGCTGCCGGGTTTGTTGTTCCGTCCGGCAGCAGCGGTGGCAGCAGAGGATGCCTCGGTCATGCCGTAGCCCTTGGCGATGGGGAATTCCACGTTGTGAGCGGCCAGGAAGTCGTTGACCGTCTGTTCGGCACCCCGGGCGATGGCATCGCCGCCCGCGGCATAGTTGCGGATGAAGGAGAGATCCTTGTTCTGCAGCTTGGGGTCAACAGCCAGCTGCTGGTAGTGGGAGGGCACGCCGAACATGTGCTCGGGCTTGTACTTCCAGATCAGGCTGCCCAGCTTATTGGGGTCGAGGTTGGGGACGATGACCACCTTGATGCCCAGCGTCAGCGGCAGATGTACGCCGCAGGCAAAGCCGTAGGCAATGAAGGGGGGCATGATGTTCAGCAGGGACTGACCCTTGGAAAACAGCGTGTCGCAGGCAGAGAACTGCATGGCGATGCCGTTGAAGTTGTTATCGGTCAGCATCACGCCCTTGGGGGAGCCGGTGGTGCCGCCGGTGTGCACCACCACGCAGGCGTGCTCCGGGTCATAGGGCTCCGCGGCAATGCTCTCGTCCTTCCCGGCAGCAAGGAACTGCTTCCAGTGGATGACGTTGGAATGATACTTGTTCTTGTCGAGATTCTTGACCTTGTAACCCAGCGCCAGAGGCAGCGGCAGGGAGTCGGCCGGGGAGAGCACCACCACATGCTCCACATGGGTGCGCTTGGCAGCCTGATGGCAGCGCTCATACACCACATTCAGGCAGATCAGCAGGTGGGAATCCACCTCTTCAATGTATTCACGGATGCCCTCCACACTGTAACGGGGATCCACCAGGTTCAGAGTCGCGCCGATCATATCGGCGGCATAGAACGCAAAGATGACCTCCGGGGTCATCACGCTGACCACCGTGGCGATATCGCCCTTTTTCAGGCCCACGGCCCGCAGGGCGGCAGCTGTCTTTTTGACGTTGACGATAAAATCAGCGTAGGTGAACTTGCGGCCATAGTATTCCAGTGCGGTCTCGCCCAGCCGGTTCTTGTTCTGCCGGCAGACGAGCTCAAACGCCGTGCAGGCGGGCATGGTCTGGTCAATGTACTTCTGATCGTAGAATTTCAGCCAGGGACGTGCCTGGGAAGCATAGATCGGGGTGTTGGATGTTATCATAAATTGTCCTTTGTCCTTTGAGCAGTCACTGCACCCGCAGCCGGGGCAGCTGGATTCAACGGGGTCTTAAATTTCGTCCGTTTGTCAAAAACAACACAATACGTACAAGAGCTATTGTAGTAGAGCAGGGTGGAAATGTCAAGAAACAAAGGGCGAACTTTGCCAAAAAACGCAAGAGAAAGTTTACATTTCAGCCAGCCAGTCCTTGGCCTCCTGCTCGCTGCAGAGCACCCAGTGGCTGGGGCGCAGCTCCCGCCACTGGGGAGCCTCCTGCGTGTAATCGTGCATGGCGGGGTCGTAGACCAGCAGCTTTTTCTTCCGCTCCAGCCTGGGGTTGGGCATGGGGATGGCGGAGAGCAGGCTGCGGGTGTAGGGGTGGATGGCATGGGTCACCAGCTCCTCCGCATCGGCCAGCTCCACGATATCGCCCTTGTGGATGACGGCGATGCGGTCCGAAATGTACCGCATGACCGAGAGGTCGTGGGCGATGAACAGGTAGGTGATGCCGCGCTCCTTCTGCAGATGGCGCAGCAGGTTGAGCACCTGGGCGCGGATGGACATATCCAGAGCCGAGATGGGCTCGTCGGCAATGATGAACTCAGGCTCCACGATCAGGGCGCGGGCAATGCCGATGCGCTGGCGCTGGCCGCCGGAGAACTCATGTGGGAAACGGGAAGCGAATTCAGGCAGCAGGCCCACATCCAGCAGTGCCTGCCGGACCTTCTCCTCCCGCTGGGCGGCGGTCAGGTCGGGCCGGACATTCTGCAGGCCCTCGCCCACGATGTAGCTGACCTTGGCACGCTCGTTCAGGGAGGACTGCGGGTCCTGGAAGATCATCTGGATCTCCTTGATGACCTGCTGGTCCAGCTGGCGGGAGATCTTGCCGTTGATCTTCTGGCCCTTGTACAGGATCTCGCCGCCCGAGGTGGGCAGGATGCGCATGATGGCGCGGCCGATGGTGGTCTTGCCGGAACCGGATTCGCCCACCAGACCAAAGGTCTCACCCTTGTAAATTTCAAAGTTGGCACGGTTCACGGCCTTGAAGGCCTTGCGGCCGGAGCCGTAGGTCACCTCGAGGTCCTTGACCTCAAGCAGGACCTGCCGGGGCGAAGCCTCTCCATCTTGCTGGCGCAAGACCGTTCTTTCGCTCGAACACTCCACTGGGGTGTTCGCTGCTTCGCAAACGCGAATGTCACGATTTTCAGGCATCCTGCATCCCCTCCTCTTTCAACAGTTTGACGGCGGCAGGCGGTTCCACCTTGGGGGCCCGGGGGTCCAGCAGCCAGGTCTTGGCCTTGTGGGTGGGGCTGACCGCAAAGTAGGGCGGGCGCTTGACAAAGTCGATCTTCAGCGCCTGGGGGTTGCGGGGGGCGAAGGCATCGCCGTGGATCTCGGTGAACAGGTTCGGGGGTGTACCCTGAATGTTGAACAGATCCTCGCCCTTGATGCCCATCTGGGGCATACTGGACAGCAGCGCCCAGGTGTAGGGATGGCGGGGGTCGTAGTAGATCTCATCGGAGGTGCCGATCTCCACGATGTCACCTGCGTACATGACGGCCACCCGGTCGGCGATGTTGGCCACCACGCCCAGATCGTGGGTGATGAGGACGATGGTCAGGTTGTACTTGACCTGCATCTCCTTGAGCAGCTGCAGGATCTGGGCCTGAATGGTCACATCCAGTGCGGTGGTGGGCTCGTCGCAGATCAGGATCTGCGGGTTGCAGGCCACCGCAATGGCAATGACGACGCGCTGGCGCATACCGCCCGAAAACTCGTGGGGATACTGCGCAAAGCGCACCTCGGGGTCGGCAATGCCCACGTCCCGCAGGTATTCAAGGGTCTTTTCCCGGGCGGCCTTGCCCTTGAGATGCTGGTGCAGCTCCACGGCTTCCATGATCTGGTCGCCGATGGTTTTCAGGGGGTTCAGGCTGGTCATGGGGTCCTGCATGATCATGGCGATCTCATGGCCCCGGACCTTCAGCCAGTCCTTCTCCTTTTTCAGGTCGGAAAGGCGGATGGGCTTGCCGTCATCGGCACCGTAATAATCAATGGTGCCCGAGGTGATGGAGCCGTTGGCATCCAGCAGGCCCATGAAGCTCTTGGTGAACACGCTCTTGCCGGAGCCGGATTCGCCCACGATGGCAAGGACTTCGCCGTGGTAGATGTCCAGGTCGATGCCGCGGATGGCATGCAGCACCTTGCCGCGCAGGTTGAATTTGATGTTGAGGTCCTTTACAGAAAGGATGAGCTGATTTTTTTCCATCTTCTGTCCCTCCTTACTGCAGGTGGTTCTTCGGGTCAGCAGCGTCCGAGAAGGCGTTGCCGATGAGGTAGAACGCAATGGTGACAAAGCTCAGGATGATGGTGGGGTAGAGCAGCTGGTACCGCAGGCCCGCCTGCATCATCACCTTGCGGCCGTCGTTGATCAGGTTGCCCAGAGAGGGCGTTTCCACAGAAAGGCCCAGGCCGATATAGGTGATGAACACCTCGCTGCCGATGGCGGCGGGGATGGTCAGGGCCATGCGCAGCATGATGACCGATACCAGATAGGGCAGCAGGTTGCGCAGCACGATGCGGCGGATGGGGGTGCCGATGCAGCGGGAAGCCACGTTGTAATCACGGTCGCGGATGATCAGGATCTGGTTGCGGATAAAGCGCGCCATGGCGATCCAGCCCGTGATGGACATGCCCAGGATCAGGGTCTGGATGCTGGGGGACGCAACATAGGAGATCAGGATCAGGATGATGGTGGAGGGGATGTTATCACAGATGTTGTACAGCTCGGTGAAGAAGAAATCGAGCTGGCGGACATAGCCCCAGAGCACGCCCACCGTGATGCCCACCACGGCCTCGATGAGGGCCACAAAGAAGGCGATGGTCAGACTGGTGCGTGCACCGGCCCAGATGCGGGCCCACAGGTCCTGGCCGATGGCGTTGGAACCCCAGATAAAGCCCTCTTCCCCGGGGGCGATATTGCGGAACTGGATACCGGTGGTAGAGTCTACCTGGCAGAGATTGGGATCTGCCTGACCGGGCAGATAAGGCTGCAAAAAGGCAAAGCCCACCACGAACACCAGTGCAATGAGCAGGGCCACGGCGATCTTATTCTTGAAGAAAGCACGGAAGGTGCTGCCCCAATAGCTGTAATTGGAGTAGGAGGTGGCCTCGGCACGCTCCTCGCTGAACCCGGCGGGGGTGAACAGCTCGTCCTCGGGCAGGTCGGCCCAAGCGGCGGGGCCGTCCTTCTGCAGCTTGTTCAGGTCGTTTTCCAGAACAGCTGCCTTGTGATCTTTCATGTGGAACAGCATTATCGGCCACCTTCTTTCTTGCCAAAGCTGATGCGGGGATCGATGAGCACCATGAGCAGATCGCCCAGGATCAGGCCGATGATGCCCACGCAGGCGTACAGCAGCACGATGCCCTGCACCATGGTGTTGTCGTGGCGCTGGACGCAGGTGACCAGCAGGCCGCCCATGCCGGGGATGGAATACAGGCTCTCGATGTAGATGGAGCCGACCACAGTGTTCAGGAAGGCAGAGGGAATATACTGCACCAGCGGCACCATGGCGTTGCGGAAGATGTGGCGCAGGGCGATGTTGCTCTCGCTCACGCCCTTGGCCAGCGCCAGCCGGACGTAATCCTTGTTGCTCTCGTCCACCATGTAGCGGCGCAGCCACATGGCATAGAATGCCACGTTGCCCAGGCTCATGGAGCAGACCGGCAGCACCCAGTACCGCCAGTCGGAGGCATCAAACAGCAGGCCCACGCCCAGGGCGGTGGTGCCGTACATCTGAATATAAAGGTAATACACGGCGGCAGGCACAGCCTGAATGAGCACGATGATGGCGGTGCCGATCTTATCCGGCCAGCGGTTCTTGAACCGGCCCATCAGCAGGCCCATGGGGATGCCGATGACCAGGCTCAGCAGCATGGCAAACACGCCCATCTGGATGGAGATGGGCAGCTTTTTGGCCAGGATGCCGGTGACCGAGGCATTTACCTTATAAATATGGCTCACGCCCAGGTCGCCGTGGAGGGCATTCCACCAGAAGCGGCCAATCTGCACCGGCAGCGGATCCAGCAGGCCCATGGACTGCAGGCCCGCCTGGATCTGGGCCTCGGTCATTTTTTCGTAGTTTGCAAAGTAGCCTTCCACCGGCATCAGCCGCAGCAGGCAGAACACGAGCGTTACAATGACGAACAGCGTCAGGATGGAACGCCCGATGCGTTTTGCCAGATATTTCAGCATATCTGTGCGCACCCCTCTTTCGTTTGTGGTTCCTCCGCGGACAGTGGACCTGAACAGCGGATAGGAATAGAATACATCAAAATTGCACTTTTGGAAAGTGATTTGCCCGGATTTTGAAAAATGTTTTTGTAAAAGCAGGGTAAAGTGAACGTTTTTCTTACAAAAACAACCCTCTCCGCCGGGTTGACGGAGAGGGATAAAAGTTTTTATAAACCTCTGCGCTTCAAAATCTCATCCAGAATGGCATCGGCCACATCGGCCTTGCTCATCAGGGGCAGCTCCCGGGTGCCGTCGGGGGTGATGAAGGTGACCACGTTGGTGTCCACCCCAAAACCGGCCCCGGCGACCTTCAGGTTGTTGGCCACCACCATGTCCAGATTCTTCCGGGTCAGCTTGGCCGTGGAGTTTTCCACCATATCCCGGGTCTCCATGGAAAAACCGCAGAGGAACTGGTGGGTCTTTTTCGGGCCGATGGTACCCAGAATGTCGGCGGTGCGCTCCACAGGGATGGAGAGGTCGCCGTCCTTTTTCTTGATCTTGTCACTTGCCACCGTCACGGGGCGGTAGTCTGCCACGGCGGCAGCCATCACCAGCACGTCCATCTCCTCAAAGCGGCTGGTCACGGCATCGTACATATCCTGCGCCGTGGTAATGGGAACATCGGTGGTGAAGCGGACCGGCGGCAGGTCGGTGTGGCCGTGGATGAGGGTGACCTCTGCTCCCCGCATGGCGGCGGCCCGGGCGATGGCATAGCCCATCTTGCCGGTGGAGTGGTTGGTCAGGTAGCGCACGGGGTCCAGCGGCTCCTGCGTGGGCCCGGCGGTCACAGCGATGCGGACACCGGCCAGATCCTTGGGCCGGGCGATGGTGTGCAGGATGTACTCGATGAGCACATCCTCCTTGGGCAGGCGGCCGCTGCCCACATCCTTGCAGGCCAGCACCCCGCTCTCAGAGGGGATGACCGTGAAGCCGTAGTGCTCCAGCGTTCTGAGGTTGTCCTGCGTGATGGGGTTTTCCAGCATCCCGGTGTTCATGGCTGGGCTGACCAACTTGGGGCACTTGGCCGCAAGCACCACGGTGGTGAGCATATCATCGGCAATGCCGTGGGCCATTTTGGCAATGACGTTGGCCGTGGCCGGTGCCACCAGAACGACATCTGCCTTTTTGGCCAGCGAGATGTGGGTGACCTCGAACTTGAAATCGCGGTCGAAGGTGTCCACCATGCACTTGTGGCCGGTCAGCGTTTCAAAGACGAGAGGGGTGATGAAATGGGTGGCGTTCTCAGTCATAATGACCTCCACGTCCGCCCCCAGCTTTTTGAGTGCGCTGGCCACATTTGCCATTTTATAGGCGGCAATACCGCCGGTAACGCCCAAAAGGACGCATTTGCCCTGCAGATCCATCCAAAAAACCTCCTGTTTTGCGGGTTTGCCTCTTTAGTATAATCCAAAATCACCGCCAGCACAACAAAATCTTTCGGTTGGGTCTTGTATCCAGCGCAAAAATGCGGTAAAATAGCTTGACTTAGAATAAAACCTCTCCGTCAAGGTCTGCGTCTTTGCCGCCTCTCCTGCCGGGAGAGGCAGGCCAACCGGCTCCTCTGGCAGGGGAGCCGGAGCAAAGCGCCTGAGAGGTTTTGCAGGAAAGGTAAAATATGATCTTAGCCATTGATATAGGCAACACCACCGTCGCCCTGGGCGGCATCAAGGACGGACGTGTATGCTTTGTGGCCCACATGGATACGGTGCGCACCCGTACCGCCGCGGAATACCGCATTGAAATGGAAAAGGTGTTTGCTCACCGCCGCCACCCGGAAAAGCCCATCCGGTTCGAGGGCGCGGTGCTGACCAGCGTAGTGCCCCAGATCACCGGGGCACTGGCTGAGTGCGCCCGCTATTACACCGGCAAAAAGCCGGTCATCGTTTCGCCGGAGATCCGCACAGGCCTGACCATGGGGGTGCCTGACCCCCATGCCGTGGGCAAGGACCGGCTGGTGGATGCCGCTTACGCCGCGGCGAACTTCCCGCTGCCGGTCATCACTGTGGATCTGGGCACTGCCACTACATTTAATGTTGTGGATGAGAACCGGGTATTCCGGGGTGGTGTGATCTGCCCGGGGCTTTCCACCGGCCTGCGGGCTCTGGGGGAGCGCTGTGCCCAGCTGCCGCAGGTGCGGCTGAGCTCCCCCAAAGCAGCCATTGGTGTGAACACTGAGAGCTGTATGCTTTCGGGCTCTGTGCTGGGCACGGCAGTCTTGCTGGACGGCATCACCCAGCGCATTGAGGAAGAGCTGGGCCGCCCGGCCACCCTGGTGGTCACGGGCGGGCTGGCAAAGTATGTCACGCCGCTCTGCCGCCATCCGCTGACCTACGACCCGGAGCTGCTGCTGAAGGGGCTGGCACTGCTGTACCAGATGAACGCCCCTCAGCCGCACTATGCCGCCGGGGGCAGGCGGCGGAACCAGAACAACAATTTCCGCCGGGGCCGCCGTCCCCGCTCCCAGCGCCGGGAACGCCGCGAGGAGAAGAACAAAAACGGCTGACGACGAAACAGGATGGAGAGAACAATGAAACTAGGGATCCTGGGCACGGGGATGATCGTGCGGGAGTTTCTGCCCTGGCTGGCAGGGCCGGACTGCCCCTTTACGGTGCAGGCACTCTGCAGCACCCAGCGCAGTGCGCCGGTGGCCGACGAGATGTGCGAACAGTACGGCATTCCCCAGCGCACCACGAACTATTTTGAATTATTGCAGTGGGTGGATGTGATCTATCTGGCCGTGCCCAACCTGCAGCATTACCGCTATGCCAAGGTGGCGCTGGAAGCGGGCAAGCATGTCATAGTGGAAAAGCCCATGGCCTGCACCGCTGCCCAGACTGAGGAGCTGGCGGCGCTGGCCCGCCGCAAAAAGGTGTTCCTGTTTGAGGCCATGACCACCCAGTACCTCGAAAACTACAACAAGATCCGGGAGCTGCTGCCCCGCATCGGCAGGGTGAAGCTGGTGCAGTGCAATTTCAGCCAGTATTCCAGCCGCTACGATGCCTTCTGTGCCGGGGAAACGCCGGTCTCCTTTGACCCGGAGTGTGCGGGCGGTGCCCTGATGGATCTGAATGTCTACAACATCAGCTATATCGTGGGCCTGTTCGGTGAGCCGAATCAGGTGCACTACCTGCCCAACATGGAGCGCGGCATCGACACCAGCGGTATCCTGACCATGGAGTACAACAGCTTCAAGGCAGTCAGCATGGCCGCCAAGGACTGCGGTGCGCCTGCCCGGTATGTCATCCAGGGCACAAAGGGCTATATCCTGCAGAAATCCACGGCCAACTGGTGCGGCGGTGTGACCTTCCACCCCAATCAGGGCAAGGAAGAGCACTTCAACCTGAACGGCGGCAGACCCCGGCAGGCGGCGGAGTTCCACGCCTTTGCCAGGGCCATCGAGGGAGGTGACCAGGAGCTGTGCAGCCGGATGCTGGATACCTCCGTGGCCGTCAGCCGTGTACTGACCGTGGCCCGGCGGAGCGCCGGCATCAAATTTCCCTGTGATAAATAAGGTGGGCTTGCCCGCTTATTTATAGATTCCCTGACAGAAAAAACCAGATTTGCGCCGTATCCGACGTATAGGGCGGAACGGCAGCAGGAGGAAAACTGAATTATGAAAAACAACGATCTTCGCACTCTCACCCGACTGGCACTGCTGGTCGCCATCGAGCTTGTAATGAAGGCCATCGGCCTGGGCAGTGTGCCCATGGGCCCGCTTTACATGAGCTTCCTGACCCTGCCCATTGCGGTGGGTGCCATCACCATGGGTCCTGTGGCCGGTGCTGTGCTGGGCGGCGTGTTCGGCGCGGTGAGCTTCTATGATGCCGTTACCGGCGCTTCCGCCATGACCGGCGCTCTGTTCCAGGTCAGCCCTGTCAACACCTTTATCCTCTGCGTGGGAATGCGTGTGCTGATGGGCGTGTGTGTGGGCCTGATCTTCAACGGCCTGAGCAAGCTGGACAAGAGCCGCACCTGGAGCTATATCGTCAGCGCCATGTGCGCTCCGGCCCTGAACACCCTGTTCTTCATGGGGTATATCGTACTGGCGTTCTATAACTGCGACTATGTCCAGAACCTGGTGTCCGTTAAAGGCGCTGCCAACCCCCTGATGTTCGTTGTGCTGCTGGTTGGTGTCCAGGGCGTGGCTGAGTTCCTCGTCTCCGGCATCCTGGGCGGCATCGTGGCCCGCGCCGTGCACAAGTTCCTGAAGTAAGACCCCGCGTTCCGCGTCAGGGAAGAGCGTATGGGTTTGTAACATTGTAAAACAAAAGACCAGAACTGAACTGCCACTTGGCAGAACAGCTCTGGTCTTTTTCTGTGCGGTGAAAAACAGAAACGCAGCCTTTACAGAGGCAGCTTGCCGCCGACCTTGTTGACGACATAGTAGGCGGCCTCTTCCTCAGGCTTGACGTAGATCTTGCAGGACTGCACGCCCACTTTGTGGGTCAGGCGGTAATCGGCCTTGGCGCGGTCCACAAGATCGGTGATGTTATACTGCTTGCCGGCAAATTCAACGTAGATCTCAGGGGAAAGCGGGGGACGGCCCTTGTGGGCGGTCTTTTCCGTTTTGGGGGCTTTCTCCGTTTTGACAGCGGACTTTGCGGTCTTGCGTGCGGGCTTTGCCTCGGCTGCGGGAGCTTCTGCAGCGGCAGGAACGACAGGCTTTTTCACTGACATGGATTCTACCTTCTTTCTCATATAGTTTTGCGTGTGGGAATAATACCGGAATGCACCGGTAGAAAAACCTTGCATCAAACAGCAGCATATAACTATATAATAGTTTTTTGCGGCGCATTTGTAAAGAGGTTTTGTGAAAAAAGGTTCGTTTTCAGGCAGGAAATACTTTTTTGTTTCTGGAAAAGTTACTGGACGCACAGTCCCTCGGCCCGTGTGACGATGGACAGCAGCAGTTCGGTGTCCCAGTCCTCTGCCAGCACAAATAGATCATCGCAGATCTCCTTCTGGATTTGTGCCGTCGTTTTTTGTCCGGCAAGGACGCAGACCGCAGAAAGCAGTCGAACTTTCAGGGCACAAATTTCTGCGGGTGCGCCCCACAAACGGGCAAGGTCATAGTTGCTGGTGTTTCCGCAGGGCATGGCACAGGAAGCGCAGTTGGGAGCCACCCGGTGCTTCTCAGCTTCAACGATGTCAGTCATCCGGAGCAGCGCGCTTTCAGTGGCCTCGGGGTCAGCCGCCAGCCGCAGACCGGCAGCCAGTATGCGGTCAGTGTCCTCCGTTTTGGGTTCATTGACCGTGGAGCGCGCCAGCCCCACCAGCGCGCCCAGCAGAGTGTCCCGCTGACGCTGTGCAGCGGTAACGGGAGCAGAAAACGTGTGATTCATAGGAACCTCCAGGCTCTTTTTTTGCTGTAAGGATACCACGGAATCCCCGGAAAGGGAAGGCGAAAAATTCTTTTTTCTGCAAAAGGGAATAGCGTCTTGATTTTGAGCGGAAAATCCGCTATAATAATACCGTTCTACATACGCCGGTGTGTCGGAATGGCAGACGAGGGGGACTCAAAATCCGCTTCGTGATTTTTCGTGTCTGTGCGAGAAATCCACGAGTATTCGTTGAATTTTGAGAGTTCGTCGAAGCAGGATTTCTTACATCCCTCCTGAACATCCCTCCAATCTTCAGAAACCGGTACTAATGTCTCAAAATTGAATATAAGCCGATGTGGCGGAATGGCAGACGCAAACGACTCAAAATC